>Ga0265306_10001185_pt1 | contig 12692 bp, 11 predicted proteins | sample Helome_3_FD_192493 | JGI IMG/M metagenome (GOLD analysis project Ga0265306, IMG submission 192493) | Marine sediment microbial communities from subtidal zone of North Sea - Hel_20160420 (Illumina Assembly) | ecosystem: Environmental > Aquatic > Marine > Subtidal zone > Sediment ...
AACGCAAGCAGACCGCCGCGGTCATCTCGGAGCAGGTTACGCAGGTCATGCAGCAACTGGGTATGGAGGGCGGCGAGTTCGTTATTGACGTCGAGTCCAACCAGCAGCCCGGCAAGCATGGTTGCGACAGTATTCGTTACCTGGTAAGCGCTAACCCTGGCCAGCCGCCAAGGCCGTTGTCTAAAGTAGCCTCCGGAGGCGAACTCTCCCGCATCAGCCTTGCGATACAGGTGATCATGAGTGAGTCGTCAAAAATTCGGACGCTGATTTTTGATGAAGTCGATAGCGGTGTCGGCGGCGGAGTTGCTGAAATTGTCGGCAAGAAGTTGCGTTTACTGGGTCGAGACCGGCAGGTATTATGCGTTACCCACCTGGCCCAGGTTGCCTCCCAGGCGCATCACCACTACCGGGTATCGAAAATTAACGAGCACAACGAAACTGCTACCCGGGTGGTTTCATTGAACGATGAAGAACGGCTTGAAGAGGTTGCGCGCATGCTTGGCGGCGTAACCATCACCACGCAAACCCGGGCACACGCAAGTGAAATGCTGGCGCTGCAGGAATGAAGGGATATAGGATCGAAGGTTAACGAAACCCTGCGCCCTGGCCTGTCGATCATGGGCGAGGAGAATTAAAATCTATTTTTTCTCTTGAAAATGTCCGTATAGCACCATGGTGTGCTCGGTTATCGTGAAGTTGTACCTGGCAGCAATTTCCTTTTGTCGTTGCTCGATAATTTCGTCATAAAACTCAACCACCCTGCCGGTTGAAATATCAACCAGGTGATCGTGGTGCTCACCATCGTTGATTTCAAAAACCGCGTGACCACCATCAAAGTGGTGCCGGGTTACCAGGCCTGCCGTTTCAAACTGGGTCAGGACTCGATAAACCGTTGCCAGCGCGATTTCTTCACCCGAATCGAGTAACATTTTATAGATGTCCTCAGCCTTTAAATGACGATCTGCCGAGCTTTCCAACAACTCGAGTATTTTCATCCGCGGCAAGGTAACCTTTAATCCTGCGTTCTTAATATCGGCTGTTTCCATAGAAAGCTCTCACAGTATTTGCAGCATATCGGTTGGGGCAGTATTATCGCGCCTTCCTCCGCGGCTATCGGCAGTATGAATTTTCAACTTTTGCAAAGAATCCTGCTAGCAGGATGCGTCATTGTAACATTCTCTGGCTGCTTGTATCGAATGGATATACCGCAGGGTAACCGTATTGATGCCGGCCTGGTCGAGCAGCTGGAAATCGGCATGTCGCGTAACCAGGTTAAATTTCTACTGGGGACACCCGCTATCGTCGACCTGTACCAGCCGGATCAGTGGAACTATGTTTATTATTTGAAAACAGGGGACAATGGCGAAATCGAGCAATCTCAGATGACCTTAACCTTTACTAACGATTTATTATCAAAAATCGATGGTAATATTAATCCGGATTGATCGCACCGCCGCCTTTTTTTGTTTTCAAACCCATTGCAGCTCTTTGCCGTCTTACTTCCTTGGGGTCGGCAATAAGCGGTCTATATATCTCGATACGATCACCATCAATTAACTCGTAGTCAGGCGCAACGGTTTTACTAAAAATTCCCAGCTCGCAGTTCTGCAGATCAATCTCGGGGAAGTGCCTGTCAATCCCGGACTGTTTTACCGCGTCACGAACGCTGCTACCGGCCTCGATTTCGAGCTCAAGAATGATCTGCTTTTCCGGGGTTGCATAGGCGACTTCAATTGAGGTTTTAGCGTTCATATTGAGCTCTGGCCCGATCACAAAAAGACTCCACCATGGTGTTTGCGATGCGAGAAAAAGCAGGCCCTATCAGCGCAGATGCAAGACCATGTTTCATTTCGAATCGCAGTGCAAGCTCGATCTTGCAACCATCAGTGTCGATTGGGGTGAAATTCCAGAACCCATGGAGCTGACGAAAAGGTCCTTCGAGCAGCTCCATTTCAATTGACCTGCCGGGTACCATTAGATTACGGGTTTTCAACCAGTGATTCATCCCGACACCTTTCATCAAGATCGAAGCCTCCATCGATCGGTCGTCGACCCGGTGAATCTTGACGCCACCACACCAGGGCAAAAATTCAGGATACTCATCGACATTATTCACCACCTGGTACATAAAATCAGCCGGATAAGGCATCAGGGCGCTACGCTTGATTTCCGCCACTTTAAATAAGTCCAAAAGCCGCCAGTATGACCACCAGTAACAATACCGGAATAATATATCGCACCAGGTAATTCCAGATTTCAAAACTGTAGTGTCGAGTCAAGGCGAACTCCTTGTGACTAACCTCGCGTGGAATTTTCCAGGCGACAAAGAGGCAGACGCACAGGGCGACAAACGGCTGAATCAAATGGCTGGACACGAACACCAGCACGTCGTGAAAGCCGGCATTGTTAATCAGCCGGATGGCTTCATCGCCAAAAAATAGTGCGACTGAAAAACCCTCCCCGTTCCAGACACTATGTGCGAGCACGACACCCAGTCCGAACAACCAGATGCCGACACCCAATATCAGGGTCGCCTTCAACCGGGAAATCGAACACTTGCGCTGTAAATAGGTGATTGGCGCCTCGAGTAACGCAATTGACGTGGTGAGCGCGGCAATGGTTAACAGTAAAAAGAAAAGCGTACCGAAGAGGCCCCCGTGCGAAAACTGATCCATAATCACGGGCATTACCCTGAATGCAAACTGACTGTCAAAAACTGGCTGCTGGCCGCTCGATAACATTAATGCGTTTATTGACAAGCCAGTAAAAATTGAAAAAAGCAAATCGATCATAATAACCAGGGTCGCCGAGTAACCAATCGAAACACCCGCAGGCAGGTATCGGCCATAGGCCATCATCGCACCTATGCCTAGTGCCAGGGTGTAGAATGCACGCTGCAAGGCCAGAATTGGCGTATGCGAATCCACCGCCGAAAAATCGGCATAAAGAACGTAACGGATACTTTGATACATTCCGGAAGATGTAAATCCCAGCACGAGTCCAACAACCAGTAACACGATCATAAGCGGAACCAGGATCAGTGTTACGCGCTGGATGCCTTGCTTAACGGGCTGTGCGCAAATTGAAACCAGCGCGATTACAAACAGCGTATGCCAGAGGGTCATACGTTCGCTATCGCCCCTGAAGCTGTCGAACAGGGATTTGGCGGTCTCGAGAGTAACACCCTGGAACACGCCAAGCATCGATTTTACCGAGTAGGCAAGCGACCAACCCGCGATTACGCTGAAAGTTGCGATGATCAGAAAAGCAGCGAGCATTGAACTGAGGCCCGCAAGTTTCCAGTAGACCGAGGCCTTGTATTGCTCGGATAGCGTTCCGAGGCTTGCTGCAGGGTCGGTTCGTGTCAATCGCCCCAGCATTAGTTCGGTCATCATTAGCGGCAGACCAAGTACGAACAGAAATAGAATGTACAGCAATAAAAAAGCGGCGCCCCCGTTTTGACCCGCGAGCATCGGGAAGGTTAGCAGGTCGTTGAGGCCAAGCGTTGCACCAGCGGCCACGATGACAAATATCGACTGTGAACGCCAGGTAAATCCGTTTTCATTGGTACTCATGGTCTGTCCTGGGTCCTGAGTCGTGTATTATTCTGATATCAATTCTGTGCATAAGCATATCGCTATTTAATATAATAAATTCAACAGCTTAAAATGTATAGTTAAAGTAATGTATTCTACAATTGCTTGACATATTCTAGCTCGAACACCAGCAGTTCAACGCACTTTGGAATTAATTGCGGCCGTACGGCAGCGGATTGGTAAATTACAGCCAGTAACGCAGGAACCTGGATAACCATCCGAGGAGTCTGAGTAGCCATGGATGCTGTTGCCATTGGCGCAGGGTAATTTCAACACTCTCTTCAATATCATCGCAAAACCTTTGCTGCATTTGTTCGACCAGTTGAGCATTGTCCAGCAAAAGGTCGAGTTCAAGGTCATGAAACAGGCTGCGATAATTCAGGTTGGTACTACCAATCAGCACCTGTTCGTCAATGAGTATAGTCTTAGAATGCAGCACCCGACTGCCATATTCGAAAACGCGAATATTGCTTTGCAGCAGGTCCGTATAAAAACTGCGTGATAACAGGGGAAAAAAAACAATATCAGAACGTTTCGGAACAATTAACCTGACCGAGAGACCGGACCGTGCCTTACTTTTCAGAACCTTGAGAATTTGATTTGAAGGATTGAAATAGGCGTTGGTAATCCATATTCGCTGACGACAAAGACCGAGCTCCTGCAGCAGGTGCAATCTCGGTTGCCGTCGTCGTCTAATTTCGGCAGCTGTCATGAAGCGTCGCGATCGATCACTGATGCTACCCGTCTTACGATGCCATACATGGTTAAAATTTCGGGCCAGCAGTTCTACCACCGAGCCGGTCACCCGTATTCCGGTATCGTGCCAGTAATCATCGTCAACTGGAGATGCAGGATTCGCATGGTCGGCAGTAATATTGTAGCTCCCCAACCAGGCGATCTTGCGGTCAATCAGACAGAGTTTTCGGTGATCGCGATTATTCATCGAGCCCAGCAAATAGAACAGCTGGGAGTACCAACGCTCTGCTTTCAATGCCCGTCGATAGACGGGAAAATCCCAGGGCAGCGGGTGAAAAACACGAACCTCGCTATTTGCCGTTCGCAGGCTTTCCGCGATCTGACCCGAATCACGATAAGAACCAACTCCATCGATCAATACCTGCATCTTGACGCCACGGCGATCAGCCTCGATCAGCGCAGATAAAACCTGGTTGCCAACAGGGTCGAGCTTGAAAATGTAGGACTCGAGAATGATTTCGAATTGAGCCTGATTGATATCCCGGATGAGATTGTCGAAATATTCGTCGGGCTTGAAGAATAGTTTACTAGCGGGTTGCACGTCCGCTGCTAGCGAAGCGCGAAACGCGCATAAAGGGGCAAATGGTCGGACAGTTCGCTCCAGGGTTGGCGTTCCATGCAGTAGGAGTCGAGTAAATTAACCCCGCGGTAGTATATCCTGTCCATACGAAACATGGGCCAGTGAGAGGGGAAGGTTTTAGCGTATTTTCCGGTCATCTCGCGAAACGCTTCCTGCAGTCCCAGTTGCGCTTCCACGATCCCGCCGAGCCCACCGTGCCAGTCGTTAAAATCACCACCAAGAATGATCGGATCCGACGCACTGATGCTGGAGTCAATATAGTGTTTTAGTTCCCGAATTTGGCGCTTGCGCTCAAAACCGATCAAGTCCAGATGAACACACAATAAGTGAAGCGGCCCTCTGCTGTCAGGCAATTCGATCATGCCGTGCAATAGACTGCGACTGGCACCTTTGAAACGGGATAGATTCAGATTGCTCCATTCAGCAATCTCGAACTTGCTTAAGATGGCGTTTCCGTGGTGCCCCTTGCGATAGATTGCGTTTTTGCCATAGGCGTAGTGAGGCCAAATAGTGTCCGCCAGGTACTCAAACTGGCTGACATCAGGCCATGCCGAAATACGGGTCTCATGGTGCAGATGGCGTCCCTGTATCTCTTGCAGCAGTACCACGTCAACCTCGGCATTTTGCAAGTGGTCCTTGATCTTGTGTAATACGAAATCACGATTATAACGATCGAAACCCTTATGAATATTATAAGTCAGTATCTTAATCATTGACCGTACAACCGATAGATTCCCAAGACCCTTGTAGTTTCATTACCGGAAAACACGGCTGTCCCTGGATCGGCGCAGGTCCGCAAATACATTAATTTCCCAGGGTCGAATCGCCATCATCAAACTGGTGCCAAATCGTTGCTCCAGGGGCAGGGATTCAGAAGCCTGGTTCATGTCGTTCATTTCCTGGGCCAGCTGCTGGATCTTCTTTCTAATTTCGCTGTTGGCGCTTCTCGAAATCATGCCCGATACGAAAACGCGAAACTCGCCGGCTCCGTTGAAAGACGAGTTCAGGAATTCCAGCTGAACCCTATCTTCGAAAAAGCGCTGGATCGGTCCGTTGGGAATCCATTCAAAATTTTGAGCAATCATCAACTTTATGCGGTTACCGGGTTGCAACTCAATCATTTGCATGCGATCCAGCCGTGCGAGCAATTGTATGCCCTCGGGTTCGGAGATATCGTAGATATCCAGTATTTCAGCCAGCTGCAGTTTGTTCATTAATAATATTGCCATCAGTAATAATTTTATATCGGAAACCAGTTCTTTTTCCTGATCCAGAGTCAGGTGAGTTATCAGTTCAATATTTTTTTCCATCAGGTGTACCAAATCACTGATATCAAGTTGCAACAGCTCACAAATCTTTTCCAGGCGCCTTATTGAAAACGCCTCTTTCGAAAACAATCGTTTAACGCTGGTCTCGGAAAGTTCGAGTGCCGCGCCAACCTGTTTATAGGTAATACGCTGTTTTCGCAGTTCCTGCTTCAAAGTATTGATAAGTGATTTGGTCTGCGACATGGATTTGATCTCTAAATTGCGACGACGCCCTCAATATAATACCACCTTAAAATCGTCTTTAGAGGTGCAGAGCTGTTTGTTTGGTACTATCGTAGCCCGTGCGGACGGTGGGTGAAAAGCCATCTAAAACTCCAGGCGACGCCATCATGGACGTTGGTGGTAGAGCGATGCAGGCGCAATTGCCGAGCAAGGATTGCGTGGCAGATCCCAGCGCTGTACCGATTCATCCGTATATCGTGGTTTTTAAAGGTTCCAACTGCTTTTCATAACGTGCCCAGAGCTTCACGGAATCCGAATACATCGGACGGCGAACCTGGGCGTTGCTTGCAGTTTTGATTTTTCTCCGGGTCCTGTGAAAATCAAGACAGGCATCATCCCAGGGAAGACCACAATGCTGTAACAGCTTGCTCACCTGCCCTTTCTGTGACCTGACAAGATTCTCATAGCTTTGATCGTAGACAAACCCGGGCAGGGAAGCTTTCCAATAATCCATGAGTTCAAGATACATTCTGTAATATTGTCCTAGCTCGGACAGGTTATTGGAGTATTTGTGGCCTTTAAGATTGTTCTTAAACAATGAGAGGCAGTTATCCATCGGATCCCGGGTGCAATGAATTATCTTGGCATTAGGCAGGATGGCCTTGATAAAACCAATGCGCAGGAAATTATGTGGCATTTTATCAGTAATAAACTTTGCATTAGTAGAATACTTGCGAATTCTCGCAATGTACTGTTTGCCCAGTTCCCCAAACGCCCTGGCATCAAGTTCGAGTAATTCCGGCGGAATTATTTCGGTTTTCTTTTTATCGACAGGCATCCCTATCGATTCTAAAACTTTCGCAAGGTCATTTAATTCGCCTGCGCCGTAAACGTCCGGATGGCTCGCAAGTATTTGCTCCACCAGACTGGTCCCCGATCGAGGCATTCCCAAAATAAATATAGGCGTTTGATCCGGATCGCCTAAACCAAGGTGGTTGGAAAAGAATTCAGGCGAAAACAGCTCCCTAATTCTATCGAACTGCTGCTGTGACTCAGAAATTGAATAGTCATATGAGTCGCGTTTTAACCCTGTTGCCTTAATCAACAACTCCCATGATTTATCAAAATTACCGATATCCTCGTAGGCCTTGCCTAAACCAAAGGCAAGATGAATGCTGTCTTCGCTTGAGATTTCTCGCTTTGAAAGCAAGGATTCCATAGCCCTCATGTCATCATCATACTCTGTATATTTCTTGTTCTTTGACAGGGCCCGGTAAGCCTCTGCAGATTCGGGGTTGATTTTCAGGGCCTTGCGATATGCGGTTACCGCCTGCTCAATCTCGCCATGGTCACTAAACGCTTTCCCTAGCTCTTTGTAATATTCCGCGTTGCCGGGATCGACGGCTATGGACTTCTCGTATACGGATACGGCCTGATCCAGATAACCCTGCTCGTTAAGCGTCCTTCCAAGTCCCAGACAGGCCTTATTGTCCCTGGGATTGATGCTCAACGCTTGATTGAAACAATTGGCAGCATCATCCAGCTCTCCCAGTTCAATGAACATAAATCCCAGGTTTCGATAAGCGTCAGCAAGGTCCGGATTTAGTTCAACTGCGCGTTTATAGGCAGCAGCAGCTTCCGCGTATTTACCGAGGGACCTCAAAGCATTACCTAAATTATTATAAGCATCTGCATAATTAGGATCCTGACTGATTGCCTTATCGAACCATCTCAATGACTTTTCATTTTCGCCCTGCAGCAGCAAAGCAACGCCAATATTGCTTAGTAACATTGGGTTGTCTGGAAGCAGCTTTAACGCCTTTCGATATACATGGGACGCCTCCGTAAAACGCCCTCGTTCGACAAGAACGTTACCGAGATAATTGTGTGCTTCGACAAAATCCTGGTTGATCTTTATGGCCTTTTTATAGGCTCGTTCGGCATTTGATAGCTTTCCCTTTTGATGAAGAATTCTTCCCTCTTCGTAGTGCTTTATTGCTGTTCCTTTTTCCGGCATGTGAATATTTAACAATTGTTGGATTTTCAAAAACATTTTACCTGCATTAAGCAGAATACAATAATCCGAATGCCAGCAGACCCAGCAGCACCAGAAAGCTCAGCAATAGAAAGATTCGAAACGCATTTTCGATACTTACGCCTGAATTCCGAATTCTCGTTAGCGATGCATAGACGCCACCAACCCACTTACCTGGGCTGGTGTCGACGAAAACAAAGAGGCCCATACATCGCTTTAGAGAAAACAGGCACTGAAAATTCAAAAATCAGCGGTGATAAGCGACCCTGCTTGGACCCTCGTCATAGCAGCTTGATTAAAGTTTAATCCCTCCGTCCCCTTTTTAACTCGAGAATGGAATTGAAATTATTCAGTGTTTAACTAAACCTGCTTTATCTAGCCCTTCAATCAGATGATCGATGGGGGCCTGCTCCTTGAATTTTAGTTGGGCAGCCCAAAACTCATGCCATTCCTCGGTGCTCATTGCACATTCTCCGCTATGCTCGACGCACTCGTTAGCGATCTTTGCCGCCTCCTCGATGCGCCCCAGTTGTGCATAACATGCGGCAAGGCATGCGTAACCTCGAGGTTCGAGCTTAGATATTTGGCAAATCGTGGTGATTGCATCTTCATAACGGCCCGATAAATATTCCGCCATTCCGAGCGAATGGAGGCAGCCATTGGGTAACAAGGGATTTCTACGTATCGCCTCTTTGGCTTGAAATACGCTGGTTTCCAGATCTCCATAGCAAGCTGAAAACCAGCATCCGTAACAATAGTTCCAATAATAATTCGGATTCAGTTCGATGGCCGCCTCGATCTGTCTCTTGGCGAGTTCAAAATCCGATTTGACGTGCCAATAGGCAAACGACAGGACTAAATGGGCATAACTGTCATGTTCATCCAGTTCAATCGCCTTATGCGCAAACTCGAGGGCTCGGATTCCAGCAGCCTCTGGATCGTTCGACCACCCGTCACCAAATTCCGAGATATAGGTTGCGCCGAGGCCTGAGAAAGCTGCGGCATACCGTGGGTCAATTTCGATAGCTTTTTCAAACATTTCGCGAGCTCGGAGCACATCATCTTTCGAGCCTTTCCAGTCATGAAAAAAATGCCTGCCGTGAAGTACACATTCGTAAGCCGTGAGGTTAGCGGTCTCCTTACTCAGGGAGCGCTTGTGATCGGAGCGTTCGATATTGCCCACGAGCATGGTCACGATTTTCTGCGCTACCTCTTCTTGTACCTGAAAAATATCATCAAGCACATGGTCATATTGTTCCGACCAGATCTGAAGCCCGGTTTCTCCCTCGATCAGGCTGGCGGTGATTCTTACCCGATCTCCTGCCTTTCTGACACTCCCAGTGAGCGCATATTGGACACCAAGCTTATTGGTTGCCTCCCCCACGTCCATCTGCTGCCTACTCACTTCTTGAGAAGAGCCGAGGGCAGCAACAACAATTTCTCGATAACGGCAAAGCCTGGTCATGACCTCCTCAGTAATACCTTCTACAAAATAGTCATCGTCAGCATCTTTACTCCTGTTCTGAAACTGCAGTACGGCTATCGAAGGTTTATCAATTGATTTCGCTATCATGGGGTTGTTTGCCGCAGTTGCTGTAATTCCGGCTCCTATTCCTTTGATTTGATAAGCTCTTACCGGCTCGGCGATGTTTTTTACCGACTGTTCGCCCATGTCCTCGTATTCGAGGTCGAGCTTTTTACCTATTGAGCTACGGACGGATTCAGAAATGCAGACGCCCCCCGACTCGGCAAGACTTTCAAGTCTTGCCGCAATGTTGACACCGTCTCCATAGATATCGCCCCGGTCTTCGATTACATCACCGAGGTTTACTCCGATACGAAACTGCAATTTGCGCTCGTCGGCCAGATCGTAGTTGCGTTCCGCTAGTAGCTCTTGAATCTCGGTTGCAGCAGACACGGCATTGACCACCGCATCAAACTTGGCAAGCACCGCATCACCTGCATAGTGCATTACCTGACCGCAATGGGATTCAATGGTTTGGGCAACAAGGTCAAGATACTCGCTGAGTATTCTATGAGTAGCATCTTCATCGTCTCCGGTCAGCCGACTGTACTCAGCTACATCTGCATACAGAATAGCGGCAAGCTTACGCGGTAGGCGTTCATCCATCCGAAGACGACCTCCTCAAGTTGACAGGTCACCCAGATACTAGCGCGAAACTCCTTCGGAGCCTAATAGTCCTGAAACCTGAGGACCCGTTTCTGACCTCTCTACGGCCCATAAAGGACTCTCGTGCCCTCACTCAACTTCTCGAGTAGCGCTCACTTTAACCGGGTATTTGTGCTTGTTAGGGGGCACTTTTTGGTGGCTCCGTTGAATTTGGTGGCCACTCTTCGAATTGTGGGAGGTCATCGGTTATTTTATGCCACTGGGCCCTGGAACCTACAAATTCGTGAAAGTCTGGGCGAATCCCGGGATCTCCCTCGACTGTACCCAGTGTCACCATTGTTACCTTACCTTTTTCAACCCCTGCTAGTGACGACCCGCATACACTGCAAAAACACCATCCTACTTTCGGTGAGGTTTCATACACGCTTATAAGATCCTCTCCCGAAATCCAGCGGAACTCGTCTGGATTAAGTTCCGCGTAGGTCGAGAATGCAGAGCCATGTTGTCGCCGACACATAGAGCAATGGCAATTACCTGCGTTAAAGAGTTGTCCCTTGATTTCGTAATGAACACCACCGCATAAACATCCACCCTTAATAGTCATCGTAGATTCTCCTAAGTGTTCCCAAATAGCAGCATTAAAGGTTTTCGAACTGATAGCATATTACCACTGTTGCCAGGCGTCCGCTGCTGGCCGAAGATTGCCTTCCGGCCCCGCTGATTGAGGGTCTCCTTTGGGGGAAATTAGGTACTCATCACCGTATTTTGGGCTGCTGCCTTTTCTTGAGGTTTTGAGATGGTCTAATGATGCAAGCTACAAACTGAAAGCGAATCTATTAATCCAAGATTTGTGGCCTCGATAGTTTTAAAAGATAATGTGTACCCGGGCTTTGATAAAGAAGAATAATCATGTGTAAATTCATCATCCGAATTATTTCGCTTGTGCTGGTAACTGGTATCGCCGGCAACGTTGCGGCTGTTTCCGAATCGGAATGCAATGAGGCTATCAGCGACATCGACGCCCGTATCGAATCGGGGAAATACCCCGACCAGAAAGTCAATATTGCGAAGCAAATGCGTGACAGCCTGCCTCAAACCTGTGGCTTTCTAGATGCGGCGATGCTCGAAAAAATGATGGAGGTTATTGAACAGCTATTGCCGACGAGATCGGAAGCGGAAAGACAGGCTTATGAAGAAGCTAAACGCAAAGAGCGTGAAGCTCAGCGAGAAATAAAAAGGGCTGAGCAGGAAGCAAAGCAGGCAGAGCGCGCGAGCCAGCAAACTGAAGCCAAAAAAATTCCAGTCAGCGATGTCTTGAAAAAACCACCCACCGCAGTAACCGCGGTCGCAAAGTTTATTGATCGCAATGATGACATGAATAACGTTTATATTCTGGATTGGGATATTTACAAGAAGGCGTTACGTGTTCTCTACGTATCTTATCCTGAACAAAGCCAAGAGGGCTTGCCAACTGCGAAAAGCTACTACTACGTCCTTACCTGTGATGCCGACGGGAATATTACTCAGCACTATGTGACCGACATGCCACTCCCCCGCCTTGAAACTGCCGGATTGCGTCCCGGCCATGATGAAATCATCTTGCAGTGGCCTATAGCGGCCGGGAAGCCGGAATCCCGTATGGAGCGCTGGTCAATTTCCGGTGGCGAATCGTTGTCGTCGATTGCGGTACCGACATTGCCGTGGTCGGGACAACGCTGGAGTGACGCCGATCACTTTCGCCTAACTACGACTGACGGCAACCTTGTGTTTGCTGGGAGTTTTTATCAAGCCGGGGGAGGACCACTCGCCTATGAGTGGCTGAAAATGTCACCCGATGGCAAAATTCTCGGGCAGGGTACGCTGGCGCGGGACGGTGAAGAGATCCGCGCGAACAGCTGGTTTCGTACACGAAACGGTGGTGCCGGATTCGCAATCGACCTACTAGGTGCCGACGATCAGGAATTACAGACTGATATTGATAACCTAATGATCCAGACTGTTGAGGGAGTGCTAGAAGGTTACGTCTTTCTGGAGCAACGCCTGCTGATCACGGACAGCGACGCAACCGTTTCCTGGGAGTCGACGGCGTTGGAACGCAGGTTTC
>Ga0265306_10001186_pt1 | contig 12691 bp, 20 predicted proteins | sample Helome_3_FD_192493 | JGI IMG/M metagenome (GOLD analysis project Ga0265306, IMG submission 192493) | Marine sediment microbial communities from subtidal zone of North Sea - Hel_20160420 (Illumina Assembly) | ecosystem: Environmental > Aquatic > Marine > Subtidal zone > Sediment ...
TATCTCAGAGCCCGTACATCATCGTCGACGACGCCGACAAACACTACGCACGAGCTGTCGCGGCGGGAGCGGAGATCGTGATCGAAATCAGGGACGAGGACTACGGGGGCCGGGGCTATTCTTGCCGCGATCCCGAAGGGCACGTTTGGAACTTCGGCTCCTACGACCCCTGGGCCTCCGCCTGACAAGCGCTTGCAGCGGACGGTCCGCTCCGCGGCCCGCCGCTGAAGCGCAAGACCGTTCTGCGGGCAATCGCGAACGCCAAGCCCTCAACGATGTAGAGCCCCGGTGAGCCCATGTACGATCTGCCATACCATAAGGAGAACGATGAAACCGTGCTCCGTGAGTTCATCCACGAGCACCCCTTCGCCTTCGTCACGGGCTGCGATGCCATCGGAAGACCTGTTGCCACACAGCTACCGATCTTCCTGGAGGAGCGTGACGACCGCCAGTTTCTGAGCGGCCACTTGATGAAGGACACGGACCATCACAAGGCCTTCGCGGGCAATCAAAACGTGCTGGTCGTATTCACCAGCCGCCACACCTACGTCAGCGGGTCCTGGTACTCGGACCCGCACACGCCCTCCACCTGGAACTATATGAGCGTGCACGCGCGAGGCGCCATCCGGTTCCTCGACAGGATCGCTCTGGAAAGGATGCTAAAGAAGACGTCGTTGCATTTCGAAGGCTATGACGCAGGGTCCCCGACCACCTTCGAGAACCTTCCCGAGGCCCTCACCAAGCGACTGGTCCACGCCATCGTGGCCTTTGAGATCGAAGTCGAGTCGATGGACAGTGTATTCAAGCTCAGCCAGGATCGCGACGCCGAAAGCTATCACAAGATTATCCAGAGGCTCCAGGAAAAGGATGAGGATGGCCGGTTCATCGCCGCTGAGATGGAGAAGCGAGCGGATGAACTCTTCCCTGGAGAAAAAGGGACTTGAATTCATACCCCATCTTTCACACGATCCGCGCGACATATCACTCCACCCGTCCGCTTCGCGGCGGGTGAGCTCAACCGATAGGTGCTCATTACCGAAGGATCATTAGGATGAAAATCTTTAAGTACGTAGCATTTACAGCCTTGGGCTTGTCTCTGGCCGGATTCGTTTGGCTGGGGTGGTTTTTAGCCGCAACACCTGCCTCAGGTTTTGATACTCAGGGGCCCGGCTTGCTGGGTGCTTTTGTCATGTTTGGTAGCCAGGTGTTGGGAGTAGCAGGAATAGTCCTACTTGACCTCCTCCCTAATAACTTTCGCCTTGACGGGCAAGCTTGCGCGCCACTCTAGCCCACAGTACATCCCCGACCTTAGCAACTCATGCCTTCTATCCGCGCAGCGACCGAACCGGATCGTGACGATATTCGCGCGGTCCACTTACGAGCCTTCTCTGAAGGCGAAGCGCGGATCGTTGCGACGCTCGCATCCAATCTGCTCAGCGAAGAGACGAGCCCGGAGACATTTTCTTTGGTTGCCGAAATAGACGGCAAAGTAGCAGGCCATATTGCGTTTAGCCCCGTGACTGTTGGTACCAACAAGGATTGGAAGGGCTACATCCTGGCGCCACTTGGCGTAAAGCCCGAGTATCAGAAGCGCCGGATTGGCTCGAAACTCGTTGCCATCGGCATAGAGCACCTGTCAACTGCAGGGGTCAATGTCCTTTTCGTCTATGGCGATCCGAAGTATTACGGTAAGTTCGGCTTTAATGCGGAAACTGCCAGCAACTACTTGCCACCGTACGAGTTGCAATATCCTTTTGGGTGGCTGGCAATTGCCCTTAACGACGGAGTTTCAGCTGAACGAGCTACCAGGATATCGTGTGTGGCTTCGCTGTGCGATCCAGCACTATGGTAATGACGCTGCTGACAAAGCGTCCCAGCGAGCCCGGACACGCCGCGGCCGAACCCGGCGTTAGATTTCACAACGAATTGCATCGGTCTGCAATGTACACGGATGACAATATCGCTCGAGAATAGACTGCATAAGGATAAGCCAGCCCGTCAGAACTGTGCATAGTCCATTCATGAAGTCACAAGCTTTGGCTGGCTCAGGAAAAAGGAAATGATATGAGTAAATTAACGCTGGGAGTCATTGGGACTTCAAAAAAGGAGGATGAGCGACGTGTACCCATCCATCCGGAGCATTTGCCACGCCTTCCTGAACAAGTCCGTCGCCAGTTGATATTTGAGGAGGGCTATGGCGCACCATTCGGTATCGCCGACTCAGCGATTGCGGCTCAGACGGGTGGCATTGCCACACGCCATGAATTATTGGCGGACATTGGCACGGTGATCATGGCCAAACCGCTGTTAGCTGATCTCAATGAACTTCGCGAAGGCGGAATGCTGTGGGGCTATCCGCATTGTGTACAGCAGCGGGACATCACTCAAGCTGCCATCGACCGTAAACTGACCCTCATTGCGTTTGAGGATATGTTTGTCTGGAGTCCAGACGGTCAGATGGGCCGCCACACGTTTTATAAGAACAATGAAATGGCGGGCTATTGCGCTGTATTGCATGCCTTACAACTGAAGGGTATCGATGGGCACTACGGCAACCAGAGAAAAACGATCATCTTCGGCTTTGGTGCAGTCAGCCGTGGGGCCATATACGCCCTCAAAGCACATGGGTTTAGAGATATCACAATCTGTATTCAGCGTCCCGACCACGAGGTACGTGAAGAGATACTGGATTGCAGCTATGTCCGGATTCGGGCAGGCAATGAGGGCGAAGCACGCATGTTGGTCGTGGAACATGACGGGACTGAGCGACCATTGACTGATCTGATCAGCGAGGCAGACATCATCATAAACGGGGTCTTTCAGGAAACGGAAAATCCCACCGATTTTGTGACCGAAGCGGAAAGCTCATGCCTCAAGCCAGGCAGCCTGATTATTGATGTAAGTTGCGATGAGGGCATGGGATTCTTTTTTGCCAAACCCACGACATTCAAGAACCCGATGTTCAAATATGAAACGGTCGATTATTACGCCGTGGATCATACTCCGAGCTATCTCTGGGAAAGTGCCTCGCGCTCAATCTCTGCCGCACTCATCGTCTATGTACCCACTGTGGTGGCAGGTCGTGAGAGTTGGCAGCAAAATGAGACCATCCGGCGGGCGATAAATATCGATGATGGCATGATTAAGAATCCCTATATTCTGTCGTTTCAAAAGCGTGAACCGCACTACCCTCACGCCCATGTTGATGCGGGTGAAACTGCTGTCTCGAAAAAGGCCGAAGCCTGACATTTGCCTCCGGCCGATGCATCCTGGCGCGCGACTGAGGCAGGCGTCAGGCAAAAAACAACGAGGTCCAATGGTGACGATCAACGGCTCATGCTTTTGCGGTGCGATAAAGTATCAGGTCGAAGGGAAGTTGCGCGAGGCACGTTCTTGCCATTGCTCAATGTGTCGAAAGGCATTCAGCTCTTCAGCCTCCGCTTATGCCCTGGTCGATCCCGAACTGTTCGAATGGCTCTCCGGTGAGAGCCTCCTCACCAGTTATGAGTCAATCGCTGGAGGCGGTCTTCAGTTTTGCAGCATCTGCGGCTCGACTTTGTGCGGGATCGTTGAGGGCAGAGTACATGGAGTCACACTGGGGTGTGTCGATGGAGATCCGGACGTTTCCATAGGCATGCATATCTTTGTGGGGTCAAAGGCGTCCTGGGATGTAATCCCGGAGGGCGTCCCTCAGTTCGAGGGGCGGCCGCCCTTGGGTGGGCCAGGAGATGGCTGACAACGTGGTCGCGTTATTCGTCGCTCAACTCCTCGTCCGGACGCCCTGCTCCGCTGGCCGCCGCATACCCTGGCGTTGACTGCCAGGTCGGGACGTATCTGTTGCCATGACGCTAAGAAGAAAAAACCAAATCCGCGCTTTGCTCAAGGGCATCGAAACGGGCGATCCGGATTCGGTGGCGGTTGTAAATTCCGAACAATACATTCAGCACAATCCACAAACCAACGACGGAGGCGAGGGATTAGCTTCATTGTTCAAACGCCTCTCCAAGAGCTCTCCCCGGGTGAACGTCGTTCGTGCATTCTCTGACGGTGACTTCGTATTCGCTCATACTGAATATGACTTCGGCAGTTCGCGGGTTGGTTTTGAAGTTTTTAGATTTGAAGGCGATCAGACCGTTGAGCATTGGGACAATATCCAGCCCCGAAAAGGTCCAAACCGGTCCGGCCATACGATGGTGGATGGCCCGACAGAGGCAACCGATCTAGACGCAACTGAAGCGAACCGTGCAATTGTCCGTTCGTTTGTTGATGAGGTTCTTATCAGACGGCAGATCGACAAATTGGCCCTTTACCTTGATGCCGACCAATACGCCGAACATAACCCACACCTGGGTGACGGCATTCTGGCGCTGCGAACCGCCCTATCTGAGCATGATCCCGGTGACGGGGCTACGATCCGTTACGAACGGGTTCATCGCCTGCTTGCCGAGGGCAATTTCGTACTTTGCGTAAGCGAAGGCTATCGGAATGGAGTCCATACCTCGTTCTACGATCTTTTCCGTCTGAGTCAGGGTAAGCTAGTGGAGCACTGGGATACGACGGAAGCGATCCCTCCTCGTTCTGAGTGGAAGAACGAAAACGGGAAATTCTAGTTTGCGATCACTACGCTGCGCCAGGCAATTGGCATCCGACAAATCGTTGCAGTAAACATTTGACCCTCCACCCGTTATTGCTGTCGCAAGAACGCGATTCACCACACAAAAGCCGCTGAACTCAGACGTAAACTTCCATTGAGGAGAAAAACCATGAAAACCTATCCGCGGACATTCTCCCATATCGGGATCTCCGTCCCGGACGTGGACAAAGCAGCGCAATTCTATAGTGACGTCATGGGTTGGTATCACATCATGGAGCCAACTGTTATTACGGAAGAATCCGATACACCGATCGGCCAGATGTGTATCGATGTATTTGGAGCCGGCTGGGGCTCTTTCAAAATCGCTCACATGTCCACCGGAGACAGAATCGGCGTTGAGATGTTTGAGTTTAAAAACAACGAAACTCCCGAGGACTTTGAATACTGGAAGACAAGCACGTTTCATTTTTGCGTGCAGGATCCCGATATCGAAGGGCTTGTAGAAAAGATCGTCGCTCACGGTGGCAAACAGAGAATGCCGATACGTGAATACTACCCGGGCGAGAAACCTTATAGGATGTGTTACGTGGAAGACCCGTTTGGCCTGATCTTTGAAGTCTATTCACATAGCTATGAATTGACCTATTCCCAGGGTGCTTATTGAAAGCTAAAAAGTCGGCCAATACGACCGCTATCAGCGGTGCAATGGGTCAGCGTTAGGCGTCAGTCAAGAACACACTCAAGGACGACCCGTGAAAAACACAATCACCATAGTTACAGTGTTGATCGGCCTCCTTAGTATCGCCGCTGGAGCTGCGAAGATTGCTTTGGTACCCGAGGAGGCAGCGTTTCTGGCTCAGTTTGGTTTCACCAACGCGCTCACGATGTCCTTCGGCGCTGTGCAATTTGTAGGCGGCCTTCTGCTGCTGATTCCGCTTTCCCGTTTTTATGGGGCTCTAATTGTCGCAACAGGCTTTGCGCTTTCCGCAGCTCTCTTGCTGGTCGCCGGCAATGCGGCCTTTGCCGGCGTATCGCTGGTGCCGGTGATTCTCGCTGGCTTGATTGCTTACCAAAGCTATATGGCCCGATCGACGATCTCCCATAGCAAAGAAGATGCCTGACAGGGTACCTGGCTGGATCTGCGTTTTTTCGCTGTCGCGCTCGGCCGGTTGGCGGCCTGTCTTCTGAGTAGACGCTACCCGCCAAAACAGCGATCGGGGGAATCTTCTGTATAGGCGGTTCTTGTCACTCCGCCGTGAGCACCGAGAGTGCCATGCAGCGTATCCAAAAATGCAGTTGAATCAATATCCGGGAGGCCCCGGAAAACGAAGTACGGTTGACGACGAGCCGTCAGGGGCGCATAACAACGGCCAGGGTGCGCCCGGTGCAGCAGCAGGCGCTTGACGTCAGACGTCTACAGCCACACTGGTGCGGCTCGTGAGGCTTCGTGCCACTCAAACGTTGAGGAGGCCGCCATGGCCGAGAACAAGACAAAACAGACCGAGACGAGCGTCGAGGCATATCTGGATGCAATCGATGACGAAACCCGGCGCCAGGACTGCCGCGAGCTGATCAAGCTCATGTCCAGGGTCTCCGGGCAGCCGCCGAAAATGTGGGGAACAAGCATCGTCGGTTTCGGGAGCTATCACTACAGATATGACAGCGGCAGAGAAGGCGATTGCCATCTGACCGGGTTCTCTTCCCGCAAGAGCGGCATAAGCATCTACCTGATGGCCTACTTTGACGGCCATACCCAGTTTCTCGAGCAACTCGGCAAGCACAAGATGGGCAAGTCGTGCCTGACTGTCCGCAGGCTCTCTGATGTGAGGCTCGATGTCCTGGAGCAACTCGTTGTTGGCTCGATTGCTGAGACAATGCGCCGCTACCCGTAGGGTGCGAGTCGCGCGTTGTGAATCGCGGTAGCGCCCTCCGCAATGCGAAATGCCATCAGTTTGCGCAGCGAGGGAGAATGGACTAAACAGTCTAAAGCGGTTCTGCGAGAGCTATCCTGCGTCCGCTTCGCCGTCAGCCCCATTCGATTCGGAGATCCGGCATGTGTCAGAATGTTTTCCACCAGACGCGAATTCGACCGACCTGAGACCGGGGCCGGCTCAAATTGTGTAAGCCGGACCTCATGCCTGTGTCGTGTTCGTGCCCCGGTCGCGGAATCGAACGCCCGCCAACAGCCCAGCAAGGGAGAAGATTATGAACCTCGGCGCATTCTCGGTTAGCCTCGCCGTCAAGGATATCAACGCATCGAAGACTTTCTATGAGAAATTCGGCTTTGCAGTTGTTGGCGGAGACGCCGCACAGAACTGGCTGATCATGAGGAACGGTGATCACACGATCGGTCTTTTTCAGGGCATGTTTGACAAGAACGTGCTGACCTTCAACCCGGGCTGGGATAAAAGTGCATCGCCGGTCGACTCATATACTGACGTGCGCGACTTACAACGCCAGTTAAAAGCCCAGGGTGTGGAGCTAAGCTCCGAAGCCGACGAGACCACAAGCGGTCCAGCGAGTTTTTCCGCGGTCGATCCTGATGGAAATCCGATCCTGGTCGATCAACACGTTTAGCGATAGCATCTTCGGGCGCTGCAGTCAGTAAAAGATTGGCTGCCGCGGTTTGGACTCATTTTATTCGGGCCTGCCTGACTCAGACTATTCGGCTGTAAGAGGTCTACATGCGTATCGCCGTGACTGCCCTGCTGATTCTCGCGTTCGCAAACCTCTACGCGCAAACGCCCGCCGACGGTAGCGTGAGCGCGAGCGAGTCTGGCGCGCCCCAGGCCTGGGATGCAGTCGATGCCGAGTGGATCAGCATCGATGAATTTTGGGCGCGTTACACCGCACGGAAAGGCGGTCTGACCTGGGGATCTGGAAGCGAGTATCCCGAGTACAACAAGGTCTCTGAACATGGCACTTTCCTCGTCGTACTGCCGCAGGGGCCGTGTCTGATGGAGTTCTTCCATTCCCGATGGCGCAGGGCCAATGATGTACGCCGTTGGGACGACGCCTTCAATGAGTATGGAGGATGTCCCAATGTGTTTGATTAGTCCTGGATAAATCGGAAGGAAGAGCACCCATGGGTCGCTTTGTCATCGTTGCGTTCAAGCCAAAGCCGGGAGAGGAAGCGGCGCTGGCGGCCGCGATCGAGAAGCACTATCGCGTGCTGCGGGCAGAAAATCTCGTCACGGACAAGGCGCCGTATCTGATGCGAGCAGAAAACGGCGTCGTCCTCGAGGTGTTCGAATGGCTGTCCGCGGACGCCATCGCCCAGGCGCACACCAACCCTGCCGTTCAGGCGCTGTGGCGCGAATTCGAAGGTGCCTGCGATTATGTGCCGTTGAGCAGCCTTGGCGAAGCACAGCAGCTGTTCGCCGAGTTTGATGCCATCCAGTCATGACCGCCATCCCGCCCTGCTCTGCTATCTGAGCTCTGCGACCCGGCGCCCAGGACAGCCGTGAATAGCAGCGAGGAAAACATCGTGGTCTTCGATGGTCTGTGCAATCTCTGCTCGGCGAGCGTGCGATTTATCCTGAAACATGACCGTACGGGCGCTATCCGCTTCGCGCCCATGCAGAGTCCACTGGGACATGACTTGCTCCAGCAGCATGGCATCGATCCTGCCGATGCGCATACCTTCTTGCTGCTAAGAGGCACCGAGGCTTTTGTTCGATCCGATGCGGCATTGGAGATTGCAAGAGATCTGGGGCGCTGGCGCTGGCTGCGGGTGTTGCGGGTAATCCCTCGGAGCATCCGGAACTGGATATATGGGGTGGTCGCGCGTCATCGTTACCGCTGGTTCGGTAAGCGGGACACTTGCTTTGTTCCGACCGGTAAACAACGTGCGCGTTTTCTGGACGGGCTGTAGGCGCGGGGCAGGCGGACATCATGACTCAGGCATCGAGGACACGGGTAGCGGGCTTGACCACAGGCCTGGCCCTGGGGCTGTTGCTGATGGGAGCGCTGCGTTTCGCATCGGTTTATCAGGGCCCGCTTACGTCGCTGAGCGGATACGCCACGCCGGGATACATCGTCGTCACCGTACTGTTCGCGGTCATGCTCGTACGGGCAGGGCTGCCGCTCAATCGGCTTGGCTTCGGGATACGTCTGCATTGGCGTCATGTCGGACTGGCGGTCCTCGCGGTGGCCATACTGCGTCTGTCTTCGTTTGCATTTGAGCCGCTGCTCGAAGCATTGTTTGGCGGGCCACGTAATCTGGAGCGCTTTTCTGATGTGGAAGGTTCAGCGACGGCGCTCGCCGCGCTGCTGTTGGTCAGCTGGACCTTTGCCGCATTTGGTGAGGAACTTGCCTACCGCATCGTGCTGCTGCGCGGGATTGCCTACGCGCTCGGCGACACCCGCGCAGCAGTGATCGTCGCGCTCGTGTTGCAGGCGGTATTGTTTGGTCTGATCCACAGCTATCAGGGGGCTACCGGTATAGCCAGTTCCGCCGTCAGCGGGCTGGTCTTCGGTGCGGTCACCATCGCAGCGCGCTGGTCGATCTGGCCGGCTGCCCTCGCCCACGGCACAAATAACACCTTCGGGATCGTCGCGCTTTATTATGGATGAGCGGTCCGACAAGCCTGATCGAGAGAAACGCTGGCGCCGATGAATATCGAAGAAATCCGCCGCATCTTTCACAACGCTCCGTTTATTGCTGAGCTGGGGATCGAGCTGGCCTGTGCCGGAGATGGACAATGCGAAACGACGCTCGAGATCCGGCCGCAACATCTGCAGCAGGATGGATTCGTGCATGCCGGCGTCCAGTCGACCATTGCGGATCACACCGCCGGTGCCGCGGCCGGCACGCTGATCGGGCCAGGCGAGATCGTGCTGACGGCCGAGTTCAAGATCAACCTGCTCCGGCCCGCCCGAGGCGATCGTCTGATCTGTCGCGCCACCGTGATAAAACCCGGGGGGACGCTGATGGTCGTCGAGTCTGCCGTCTTTTGCGTGTTGGATTCGACCGAGACGCTTGTATCCAGACTCATGGGGACGATGGCGGTCCTCCCATTGAAAAAATCGTAGGCCCTGCGACCCGTATGGCCATCCTGCCGGAGAGTGTGAATCTATGAAAATCGGCGTCTTGGCCACCATCTGCGTCTGCGTCTGCCTGTCCGTCTCCGTAACAACCACCCGGGCCGACGACGCGCCTCATCCGGATCAGGACATACATCTGTCACCGGAGTTGCTCGAGCTCTTGCGTGCGGAGATGCGTGAGATCTCGAACGGGATACAGGGCATCGCGCTCTCGATATCGGCGGCAGACTGGCGCTCGATTCAGGAGACCAGTGCAAAGATCAGCGCCAGTTACATCATGAAACAATCCCTGACGCCGGCTCAGGCAGGCGAGTTGAAGCACGCGTTACCCGATCGCTTCAAACGACTCGATGCCGAGTTTCATCAGCGGGCGGAACGACTCGGCGCCGCCGCCGCAGCCCACGACGCCGAACTGGCCGTATTCCATTACGCCCGTCTTGTGGAGAGCTGCGCGCGTTGCCATGCCGCATACGCCAGCCAGCGGTTCCCGGGATTCGCCAGGCCTGAAAAACAAGCGCATCATCATTGACGGAGGCGAGCTGCAACGAGATGCAAGAGATAAACGTGCGGCAGGCACACCCCACCGAGAGCGATGATCTGACACGGCTGGCGTATACCGCCAAGGCGCATTGGGGCTACGCCGTGCAGGATCTTCAGGCCTGGTCCGATGAGCTGGCCATATCAACGGAATCGATAAAAACAGCGCCGACATTCGTCATCGACGACGGTCCGCGTATCGGCGCGGTGCTGCAACTCTGCCCATCCTCTGCGCCCTGGGCAATCGAGTGCCTCTGGGTACGCCCGGACTGCATGCGCAGGGGTTTCGGCGCGGCGCTGGTCCGGCATGCCGCCGGGTATGCGGCACGCCATGGCCAGGAACGGCTGGCGATCGATGCGGACCCAAACGCCGCAGCCTTCTACCTTGCGCTCGGCGCAGACAAAGCTGGCGAAGTGCCGGCACCGGTCGTGGGCGACGCGGACCGCGTGCGACCACAGCTATTGTTGCGTACGGACGTACCCTGACGCGCCGTCAGGCAATCACCATGCTTTGCATCGATCAGATCCGTAGATAGCCAAATTCGAACAGGAAGGTCGCGCTGATGACGAGTTCGTTTTCAAACCTGATAGAAGAGGCGCGCGGCTGCACGATCTGCTCGGAGAATCTGCCGCTGGGTCCCCGCCCGGTATTCCAGCTCCATCCCGGCGCGCGGATCCTGATCGCGGGCCAGGCACCAGGCAAGAAAGTCCATGAGTCGGGTACGCCTTTCGATGACGCCAGCGGCAGCAGATTGCGCGACTGGATGGGTGTGTCGCGCGAGGTCTTTTATGACCCGAAACAGATCGCGATCCTGCCCATGGGTTTTTGCTTTCCCGGCACTGGCAAGTCCGGCGATCTCCCGCCCCGCCCGGAATGCGCGCCGGCCTGGCGCGAGAGACTGCTCGGACACCTGAGGAGCCTGGAGCTCACGCTGGTCCTTGGCCAGTATGCGCAGGCCTACCACTTTGGCGCAGCCAGGACCTCGGTCACCGAACTGGTCGCCTCATGGCGCGCCCACTGGCCGGAGCGGTTGCCGCTGCCGCACCCCAGCCCGAGAAACAACATCTGGCTGCGCCGAAACCCCTGGTTCGAACGCGACCTCCTGCCGGCGCTGCGCGCGCGTGTGTCCGCGCTTCTCGGGCTATGATCCGGTACAAGGGACAACAGTCTTCCGCAAGGCACAATCCAGTCGCTGTTATGTCGGTCAGAGGATCGATCCATGAGAACAACTGACACACAGATCTACCGCCTATCCGGCTTGTGCGCGTTTCTTAGCGTTTTGAGCCTGATCCTCCCGAGATTCGTCCCCAACCCGGAAGGCGGTTTTGCCGGCGCCGCCAACGCCGTGCTGGTGCTGCTGGCGATGCTGGTGATCACGCTGATTTGCTCGCTCTATCTGCTGGCCAGGACGATCGGTGCTTACCGCGACCTGTCGTTCGGGAGCCGGGTAGCCGGGATCGGTCCCAGCATCGTCCTGACCCTGGTGGTGATCGCGTTTTTCGGTTTTCTACGCTACTGACGGCCTGTGTGCACGATCAATCCGGCTATGCATCAGCGATGCTCAGCTATGCTTGATAGCATCGAGGCCCCCGGGCGAGCAGCCTCTTGGAAGGCCGAATGAAAGCAGTCATCCCGCTTTTGGCAGGGTCGTGGCTTCGACAGTCCAGGCGGTGCGCATGAACCAGACTGAATTGTTCGAAAAGTTGACAGGGAACTGGCGAGGCTCATGCCGGACATGGTTCGAGCCGGACAAGCTCGCCGACGAATCGCCGGTAAGCGGCAAGATCAGCGGCGTCCTTGACGGCCGTTTTCTCCGTCACACGTATAAGGGCAGCATCCAGGACAAGCCGAGATCGGGCGAAGAGATGATCGCATTCAACTCCGTGACAAAGCAGTTCCAATCCACCTGGGTCGACGACTTCCACATGAACTACGCCATCCTGTTTTCTCAGGGTGAAGCCACACAACGCGGTTTTGAAGTGCGCGGTGAATACGATGTCGGTGAGGGTGAACCGCGATGGGGCTGGAGGACCGAATTCGACCTTGTCGATGACGATCATCTGACTATCACTGCTTACAATATCAGCCCTGATGGTGCGGAATCCAAAGCCGTGGAGACCGCCTACACCCGGGCCGTCTAGACGGCCGGGCCGTCCCGTCTGCCGCTGGATCAGGATCGAGATGTCTGACAGGGACAGCCACGCGGAGCTTGTCGAGATCGCCACCGAGTGGATATCGTTGTGGTGTACCCCGGTGGACTGGTCGCGCTTTGACGCGCTGCATGCCGATTCTTTTGAGGACTGCTCGTCGGCCGGCCGGCCGTGCACCAAAGAAGGCTACGCCGAGGGGCTTGCCGATCTGGTCCGGGTCTTCCCTGATCTTCAGACCCGGGTCACCGATCTGCTAGTGGATGAGATTAACTCGAAGGTCGCGGTTCGCTGGATGGCTGAAGGCACCAATCGTGAACGATTCCTGGGTGTGGGCCCCACCCATCAGCTGACGAAGTTCAGCGG
>Ga0265306_10001188_pt1 | contig 12690 bp, 9 predicted proteins | sample Helome_3_FD_192493 | JGI IMG/M metagenome (GOLD analysis project Ga0265306, IMG submission 192493) | Marine sediment microbial communities from subtidal zone of North Sea - Hel_20160420 (Illumina Assembly) | ecosystem: Environmental > Aquatic > Marine > Subtidal zone > Sediment ...
GCAAGCTTCCGCAAATGCAATACCAGTGGGGTAGCTTTTGATCAAGAGAGTCGTGCACTTCACCTATAAGGCGGCCCGTCGCGTCGTGATCGGCGTCGTTGGCGTAACGGTCGTGTTGATAGGCGTTGTGATGATCGTGACGCCGGGACCGGCAATTGTTGTTATCCCCGTGGGACTCGCCATTCTGAGTATTGAATTTACCTGGGCACGCCATTGGTTGAAGCGCCTACGCGAATCGATCAGCAGCCGCAATTCGAACGACCGCGGCGAACGTGCCGAAGAACACAGACGGCGGGTTTCGGACTGAAAAAAGACAAGGCGCCGGAGAACTCGCTTCAGTTTCCGAAGCAGCTGTCCGCTCCAGACGGAGCGGTCCCCGGCGCCCTATAAGTCAACGGCAGGGGGGTGCCGCCGGACCTTCCAGGTCCAATTAGCCGGATTCCCATCCAGCTGGTTTCCGGGGCTGCCTTCCAGGTTAAAGGGGGGAGAGAAACCTGGCCGGTTAGCCACCGGAGGGGATTCGTCAAACGCGTATTCAGCCTTCCGCGATCAAAGAAGTAAGGTCGGCGTGCTGAATATCAAGATCGATCGCGTTCTCGACCTTGAGTGACTCAGCCGCTTCAGCCGCTGCTTCCTCGATGGCTTTTCGGGCGCCGATGATCGTCTCATCCGACAAGGAGCGCTCCGCGATGGCTGCCGTTGCTACACCCTCTGCTTCGGCCGCGAACGCCGAACCTGCAGCCCATGACACGCCGAGCAGAACGATCAGCGCTCCGATCAGGGCGAGCCTGTTTTCTATTTTCCTGGTTTTCATCATCTTTTTCCTGAGCAAAGTCGGGCAGCGCGTGCTGCACCGTCTGGTTCAATAAAGCCGGCAATCGTGCCGTCGTCTGCTCACACTGAATGCACAAGCCGTGCCAAGTCCATAAAAGCTTGTAAAACAATAACTTGAAATTATGAACCCTGTTACGGAAACTCGTAAATTACGAAAAACCGTAAGACTGATTACGAAATTTCGTATATGATGCGCCGATGATCACCGTGGAAGACTATCAATGGCTGTTTCGCAAGGCTCCGGTCATGGCGACCTCGATTGCCGAAGACGGCGTGTACCTCGATGTCAACGACACCATGCTCGATCGCCTTGGCTACGAACGGGATGAGATGGTCGGGCATCGACCGGAGGAATTCACCACGCCGGAAAGCGTCAAGCGGGTGCAGGAAGAGCTTCGGCCGGCCTTGCGCCGAACCGGCAAACTCGAAAACAAACCGGTCAGCCTGGTCGCGAGGTCAGGGGAGGTGGTGGACTGCCTGACTAATGCTTTTGTTGAACTTGATCGAGACGGCGAGTTCCTGCGTACGGTTGCGATGTACTCGGAAATCTCCGATCAGGCGCGGGCGAATTTCAAATACCGGGCCCTGTATCGGTCCACGCCGGCAATGCTGCACACCATCGACAATGAAGGCCTGATCGTTACCGTGACCGATCACTGGCTGCAGAAGCTGGGCTACAACAGAGAAGAGGTCATCGGTCGGCCAATCACCGATTTCTTCAGTTCGGCCGATCGAAAGTTGTATGCGGACGGTCGCTTGCAAGCGCTGATCAAGGAGGGTTCATTCAATAACCTGAAGCGGCAAATGGTCACCAAGAACGGCAAGGTCATCGATCTGGTCATGTCAGCCATTCCCAACCGTCACGACAACGCCGATTTCGGTCAAATGCTGGTCGCATCGAAAGACGTAACGGAACGCAACCGTGCGGAACGCGAACTTCGTCAAACGCTTGCAGAAAACGCTCGCCTGCGTGTGGAACTCGAACGAGAGCGCGACTACCTGCGGGAAGAGGTCAATGTCGCCATGAACTTCGGTCGAATCGTTGGTACCAGCGCCGCATTGCGACGCATGTTGAAGCGTGTCGAGGCCGTCGCTCAGACGCCTGCGAGCGTACTCTTGCAGGGAGAATCCGGTGTCGGTAAGGAGCTGGTGGCGCATGCGATCCACATTCGTTCTCCGCGAGCCGACGGACCGTTGGTGAAAGTGAATTGCGCGTCTATCCCGAAGGAACTCTTCGAAAGCGAATTCTTCGGACATGTAAAAGGCGCATTTACGGGGGCCAATCGCGATCGCATAGGCCGATTTCAATTGGCCGACGGCGGTACCATATTTCTTGATGAAGTCAGCGAGATTACGCTCGAACTGCAGGGCAAGCTGTTGCGTGTGTTGCAGGAAAGTGAGTTCGAACGGGTTGGTGACGACGTGACCCGCTCGGTCGACGTTCGTGTCATCGCGGCGACGAACCGCAATCTGGAGCAGCTGATTGTCGACGGCGAATTTCGAGAGGATCTGTTTTACCGGCTCAGTGTCTTTCCGATCGATGTACCGCCACTGCGCGAGCGTGGTGAGGATATCGTACAACTGGCGCAACATTTTCTCGAACAGACCTGCAAGGATTTCGGTCGGGCTGCCCTGACGTTGACGCGCGCACAAACCGAAAATCTGCGGGCTTACGGGTGGCCTGGAAACGTGCGTGAACTAAAGAACGTTATTGAACGTGCCGTGATCCTGTCGCAAGGCAAGGTTCTGCGTCTGGATTTGTCGATGCCGGGACTCAGGACAGAGTCCGATGAAGAGGAGAGGGTCGACCGAGGAGATAGTGCCGTGCTGACGGAAAAGGAGATAAAGGAATTCCAGAAAGCCAATCTCATCAAGGCGCTGGAGCAGACAAATTGGCGCGTGTCCGGTTCCGGCGGCGCTGCGGAGCTTCTTGGCGTTCGCCCGACGACGCTCGCGGATCGTATACGAAGCAACAACATCAAGCGGCCAGGACGTTGAACCGAACCATCGTAAATCGGATAGCGTTGGCCGTTGTCTTCCTGGCTTTGGCCTACAGCCTGTACACGGCGCCGGTCGCTGACTGGATTACTGCCGTCAGTGACTGGGCGCAACTACACCCGATGGCGGGGCCTGTCTGCTACGTTGTTGGCGTCGTCGTTGCCACGGTGCTGTTTCTGCCAGGGTCCGTTTCGATGATGATTGGCGGCTTTTTGTTTGGCCTTTTACCGGGGTTCTTGTTCGCCACCGTCGGTATTGCGGTCGGTGCGCAGTCTGCGTTTCTTGCGGGCAGAATAGGCGCCAGACAGTGGGTCGAGCACAAGATTGCGGACAATCAGCGCCTCAATGCAATCGAGACAGGTCTTAAGGAAGAAGCGTTTCTGATCGTCGTTCTCACCCGCCTGTCCCTGGTCATTCCGTTCAACGTGCTCAACTACGCGTATGGTGTCACCGCCGTCGGAGCACGTGTCCATTTCGTTGCAACCGCAGCAGGAATGCTACCCGCGGTTGCTTTGTATGTTTACCTCGGGACTCTTGCGCGTGACGTCGGTCAGATCCTGTCGGGTGAAGCGACGCCGTCGGACCTGGGCTACTGGATTGCGATAGCCGGTGTCGCGGCCATTGTCGTTCTAAGCTGGGCCATTCATCGTGCAGCAAGTCGCGCTTTGCAAAAACACATACCATCACTCGAACCTGATCCGGAGCCTGGCAATGCGGATTGACCGTCGACCTGTTCAACGAGAACTAAGCAAGTGGATTTGCGTGACGATCGCGCTGTGTTCCTTTGGTGCGGCAGCACAACCTGCGGTGAGCGAATTGCCAGCCGCGGTCCGTAATGTCATGAACCTCCGTCAACTGCCGTTTGAAACGCTGAGCATCCACGTCGAAGACGTGGAGACAGGTGAGACAGTGCTGCAGTGGCTCGGCGACGAACCCCGGAATCCAGCGTCGACGATCAAGTTGTTGACGACGCTTGTCTCACTGGACGTTCTTGGTCCTGCGTACCGCTGGAAGACCGAGGTGTTCGCGAATGGCGAGATCAAAGGGGATCGCCTGGATGGCGATTTGCTCGTGAAAGGGTATGGCGACCCGTTTCTTGTTACCGAACGCGTCTGGCAACTACTGCGCGATATTCGATTTGCCGGGATTCGTGAGATTGATGGAGATTTGCTCATCGACGACAGCTACTTCGATGTTGGCGAATACGACCCCGGTGCTTTCGACAACCAGCCATTGCGGGCCTACAACGTATCGCCAAACGCACTGCTGGTGAACTTCAAGGTAGTGCGTTTCTGGTTTGAGCCCGATCACGAATTTAACGCAGTCAACGTCCGGCTGGACCCGCCGCTCGGTAACCTGAACATTGAAAATCAACTCGGCCTTGCCGACGGGCGGTGTCGCGGCTACCAGCGCGGCATCACGATAACGAGCAACGAAACTGTCGACGAAGTGACGTTTTCCGGGAAATTCCCCAAAGGCTGCAGGCGATATGCCATGGATCGTGCCGCCTTGTCGCACAATGAATTCGCCTATGGCCTGATCCGATCGTTATGGCGCGAATCCGGTGGCGTGTTCGACGGTGGCTGGGAAAATGTCGTCTTTGTCGGTGATGCCGAGCCGATCGTTTCGTTCGAGTCTTTGCCGCTCCGAGATATGATCGCTCGCGTCAACAAACACAGCAACAACGTCATGGCGCGGCAACTGCTGTATACCCTGTCGGCCGAAGTGAACGGCCAGCCTGGCACCGAAGAAGGCGGTCGGCAGGTCATCGCCGACTGGTTGACTGAAAACGGTCTGGAATCCTGCAAGCTGGCCCTGGAAAACGGCGCAGGGCTGTCACGTGACTCGCGCATAACGGCGCTCGACCTGGGATCTCTGTTGACGTTTGCATGGCGGCAGGCCTACATGCCCGAGTATCTCGCTTCGATGTCGATTTCGGGGCTCGACGGTACATTGTCGAGACGATTTCGTGGCACAGACCTGATCGGTAAGGCGCACCTCAAGACCGGATCCATGGATCACGTCACGGCTATCGCCGGCTATTTGCAGACGAACTCGGGCCGACGCCTTGCGGTGGTTGCCATGCAGAACCACAAAGACGTCCATCGCGGCCCGGGTGAGGAAGTACAGGAGGCGTTGCTGCGTTGGCTCTACCAACAGTAGGCAACGTCGAAATTCCGGCGTCCTGTAGTACACTCGCGGCGAGTAACGGAGATTGAGAATGCGACTGGTAACGGGATTTCTGGCGCTGCTGCCGATGATTGCAGTCGCCGAGACGGCGTACATCACGGATAACCTGAGATTGGGTCTGCATCAGGCAGAAGACACCAGTGACCGCGCTTTTCGTATGCTCGACAGCGGCCAGGCGCTCGAAATACTCTCCCGCAACCGAAACTACGCTAACGTCCGATTGCCGGACGGCGCCCGGGGCTACGTCAAAGCCGCTTACCTCGTTGAGGAAAAGCCGGCCAAGCTGATCGTCGCGGAAACAATTGCAGAGCGAGACGCGTTGATCGCAGAGCTCGAGGAGACGAAGCAAGCTTTTGCCGGTCCCGCGGCGACGATACAGGGGCTCAAGGACGAAGCGGCCGAACTCACGTCGAAACTCGAATCGGCCGAGACCAGGGTAGCGGAACTGACGCGAGAGAACGCGAGTATCCAGGGACTGAAAGAGCAGTACAAAGGCAGTTTGCCGCTCACCTGGGTGGCGGCGGCGATCGGCGTTTGTCTCATCGGCGGGTATCTTGTGGGACTGTGGTGGGTCGATCGCAGCAGCCGGAAACGACACGGCGGAATTCGGATCTACTGAGAATAGCGCCTACACAGCGTCGACGGTGTCGTCGGCGCAACCGCCGCGAAGCGGCAATTCGACATCGGCGAACAGCTCGTCGATTTCAGCCTGAGAAGTCGCCCGGCGCATATCCTCGATGCGCTTCGCCGTAACGTGCGGAGCGAATAATTGAATGAAATCGACCATGTAGCGGCGTAGTACCGAATCTTTGCGAAAGCCAATCCACGTCGTGCTGCGCGGGAACAGTCCTTCCGCGTCGATAACCTCCAGATCCTTTCTGTCAGCACAGTCCGCGGCCATGCTCGCAACGATCCCAACGCCGAGTCCCATTCGTACGTAAGTCTTGATGACATCAGCATCGCGAGCCGTAAACACCACATCCGGCTCCAGTCCGGCATCCGCAAACGCGCGTTTTAGTGAAGATTGTCCGCCGAAACTGAATACGTAGGTGACCAGCGGAAACCTGGCGAGATCATGAAGCGTCGGTTTGCGCCCAAGGTTTGTGAGCTCGTGCCCTCGCGGAACAATGATCGATCGATCCCAGTGATAACTCGGCACCAGCATCAATTCGGAAAAAAGGTCCTTCGATCCGGTCGCAATGGCGAAATTGAATTCGTTCGCCACAATCATGTCGGCGATCTGTTCCGAGGTGCCCTGGTGCAAATTCAGCCCGATCTTCGGGAAACGCTCGCGGAAAGCGCCGATGATCTCCGGCAACACGTAGCGTGCCTGGGTGTGCGTCGTCGCGATCGAGAGCGAACCCTCTTCTTCTTCGTAGTAGTCGGCCGCAAGGCTCCGAATATTCTCGACTTCCTGCATGATAATGCGAGCGCGCTCAATCACTTGCTCGCCAGCTGCTGTTACGCTACCCAGGCTCTTGCCGTTGCGCGTGAACAACAGCAAACCGAGCTCTTCTTCAAGTAACTTGAGCTGCTTACTCACGCCGGGTTGCGATGTGTAGAGGCGCTCTGCAGCCGCCGTGATATTCAAGCCATTGTCGGCAATTGCAAGCAGGTATTTCAGCTGTTGGAGTTTCATGGTTGGTGATTGCCGAGGCCTGTTCTGTTATGTGACCCTGAATCGTCCTCTGGGTTTCGCCCGCAACAAGGATTTGTCCCAACGTATAACAGATTCGGGTGACGCAAGGCCATTGCGCGTTCTGTCGCCTAAACGCAATTGCCCTCATTTTGTGCTAAACACAGTCTTAGGATCCAAAAAAAGGACAAAAAAAGATGATCTACAACAATATCCTGGAAACGATCGGCAACACGCCAGTCGTGCGCCTGAATCACATGGCGCCCGACCACGTGGAGATGTATGTCAAGGTCGAGTCGTTCAATCCGATGGCATCGGTAAAGGACCGCCTGGCATTTGCAATCGTCAGCGATGCCGAGACTCGCGGCACCCTGAAGCCGGGGCAGACGGTAATCGAGGCAACCTCGGGCAATACCGGAATCGCACTTGCCATGGTCTGCGCCGCGAAGGGTCATCCTTTTGTCGCGACAATGGCTGACTCCTTTTCGATCGAACGTCGCAAGGTCATGAGAGGGCTGGGTGCGAAAGTCATACTGACGCCGGCTGCCGAGCGCGGCACCGGGATGGTTAGAAAGGCCGAGGAACTGGCGGAAAAGCACGGCTGGTTTCTTGCACGACAATTCGAAAATCCGGCCAACCCGGAGTTTCACCGTCAGACGACGGCCGCGGAGATCTTGAGAGATTTCGCGGGCAGACGGCTCGACTACTGGGTGACGGGATACGGCACGGGTGGAACGATGACCGGCGTGGGCGAAGTGCTCAAGGTGGCCAGGCCAGGCGTGACGGTCGTTGCAACGGAGCCGGCAGGTGCGTCGTTGCTCGCCGGCAAGGAATGGAGCCCACACAAGATTCAGGGCTGGACGCCGGACTTTATTCCGGACGTCCTGAATCGTGAGGTATTCGACGAATTGCTGCCGGTTAGCGATGACGAGGCAATCGCCGTATCGCAGGAACTTGCAGCGAAAGAAGGTATCTTCACAGGCATATCGTCCGGCGCCACACTCGCCGCCGCCCTGTCGGTAGCCAGTAAAGCGCCAAAGGACTCTGTGATTCTGGCGATGTTGCCGGACACCGGCGAGCGCTACCTGAGCACGCCTTTGTTCGAAGGGGTCAACGAGGGTTCGGATGACGACTGGCTGGCGGCCCAGTAACAGGCCTGGCAACCCCGAGCCTCGAGATTTGATTAATTTGGTCAAGAATCTGCGTAATCGGCTGATTCGGGGACGAAAACTGGTTTCAGCTGAGACCTGAGTCACAGCGTTTTCGGTCTTTGGCTGGCATCGTGAGGCACTGAATAAAGGCCCACTGTGCACCGGAGCCGCCGTGCCCGTAGAACTGAATCACGAGAAAACACGAAAAAGCGTCAGGAGAGCGGCCGGCTTGCTGCAGTCTCTCGTGCCCAGGGCGCAGGCGTTCAGTTATTACGACCTCGAACTGAAGTGCGTCTGGAGCAGCGAAACCGCTACCGATTTTGAGGTCGACAGCTTCATGTCCGAGCTCACAAACGATGGCATCGCCGAACTCGGGGATGACGAAGAGGCGTTTCGGCGAACACTGCCTTCCGCGCGGACTGTCCTGTTGTTGCCTGTATTCGCGAAGCGCCGGAAGATCGTCGGCGTCCTCGTGGCCTTATTCTCGAAAAACGCTGGCCAGTCCGCCTCATTCAATCCACAGGTGCTCAAGAATATTCTCGAGCCCGCGGTCGAGCTCATCGGGCAAAGTTTGCAAGTGGCCAGGGAGTTGGCCGAGTCACACAGTCGCATCGGCGAAGTCGAAAAAGAGCTGCAGATCGTCTACGAGGTCGACGAAAAAATTCATGGCGCTTCCAAGCGTCACTCCAGTCTGGCGCAACTGGTGGGCCAGAGTGGCCGCTATCTCGGTATCAACTACAGCGTATTGATGATCCCAACCAAGCGCATCCGAATCAGTGCGACACATTCGAACTGGAAAGACGTCAATCGACAGGTGCTGGACCGCTATCTCATGGACCAGCTCGTGCCACGCCTGGAAGGGCAGCGACAATCGCTGATTTTTGAAATACCCGCTGTGGCCGGATCTACCAATGAGGCCGAGCAAGGTTACCAGGTGCTGGTATGTCCACTGCTGGACCAAAATGGCAACGTAGAGGGAGCATTCGCCCAGTTCGGGCGAGTCGACAAGCTTCAGTTCACCAACAGTGACCGGCGATTCATGTCGCACATCGTGCGCAAAGTTGAATACGTTATCGAACAGTCGTTTGACGCGATGACCGGCCTGATGAACCGAGCGGGATTTGAAGCGCAGATGGTTGAGTCATCGAAGACATTTTCGCCTAAGGTCGAAACGCACCAACTGATTTACTTCGATCTCGACAACCTGCAATTGGTAAACGACAGTTTCGGTCGAAAAGCCGGCGACGAAGTGATCATGCGTTTCGCCCGGCTCCTGGAGGAAGACCTGCCGAGCAGCGCCGTATTGTCGCGTCTGACCGGCGATGAATTCTGCATATTGTTGACGGACGCGGATTCCGAGTCGGCTCTCAAGTACGCGAATTGGGTTCGCGACAAACGAGCAGCGCTGCGTTACCTCGACGGTGACAAGTCCTTGCAGGTCACAATGAGTGTCGGGATTGCGGAGTTTTCCCGCGCGAGTGGAGAAGACGGTAATGCGCTGACGACGGCGCGCATGGCCTGCGAATCGGCTAAGGATCACGGACGGGATCGTATCGAGGTCTTCGACGACAACAATCAAAGCATTATTCGGCGCTACGACGACATGCAACTGGTGGCCGAAATTCAGCAGGCGCTGGATGATGACGGATTTGAGTTGCACGGACAGCCAATCACCAGTCTCATCCCGGGAGCGGGCACACCGCGTTTTGAAATTCTGTTGCGCATGTCGGATGGAAACGGCAATCGCGTGCCGACCGACGCACTGTTTTCCGCCGCAGAACGCTACCATATGATGCCCCAGGTTGACCGATGGGTCGTTTCCAAGACGATTGCAACGCTGGCCGAATTCGGCGAAGAGATTGCGTCACAGGACGCTACATTCTCTATCAACCTGTCCGGGCAATCGCTGGGCGACGACGACATCTTCGACTTTATCGAGGAGGAAGTTAAGGCAAGCGGATTGCCGCCATCCTCACTGTGTTTCGAAATCACCGAGTCGGCCGCCGTGTCAAACCTCGCCAAGGCGCAAGCTTTTATCGACCGGCTCCGCAACTACGGCTGTGCGATTTCACTGGACGATTTCGGTGCCGGCCTGAGTTCGTTTGCGTACCTGAAGAATTTCAATGTCGATACGCTCAAGATCGACGGTAGCTTCATACGCGACATCACCGAGAATCGCATCTCGGAATCAATGGTTGCCGCTATTACGCAGGTCGCGAAGGTCATGGATCTTCAAACCGTGGCAGAGTACGTCGAATGCGATCGAACCCATAAACTGATTGCCAAGCTCGGCGTGGACTTTGCGCAGGGCCACTTCATCGGCAAGCCCGTACCTTTTGACAACGTCCTCGCGGAACTTGCCGACACGACACAACTGTCGGTTCTGTAGCCGCCTAGAAGACGCCTGCCTCGAGGCCGGCGGCCATCGTCAGACCGAGTTCCTCGCAGGCCGCAAGCCTGGCCTCATCGAATTCGCCTGCGATCAGCAGGGGCTCCTGCACTTCCCTGACCGCCAACCCCTTGAGGATGCGACGAACACTGGCAATCGCACCGCTGCCATCGTTGCCGGCCCTGACGAAAAGCGCCCAGGGACGGCCGTTGATCTGCCCTTCGCAGGCGTAGTACACGCGATCAAGAAAGTACTTCATCGCGCCACTCATGTAGCCAAAATTCTCTGGTGTACCGAGTATGAAGCCGTCGGCCCATAGCAGATCCTCGGCGTCGGCTTCCAGCGCTGTTCTGATGCGCACCTCGACGCCGGCGACGTCGATATGTCTGGCACCGCGGACGACAGCATCCGCCATCCGGGTCGTGGTTCCGGATTGCGAGTGGTACACGATGAGGAGATGTTTGTCCGGCACGGCATCAATAGTGCCGGAGCGCCAATGATTTTTCGATAGACTGGCCATGAAATCGCAAGGGGATGCAGGGCAAGACAACGATCATGGCTCCTAGTGAAGCAAGCCGGATAGCCGAAGCCACCAGCACGCTGCCGCAGGAATTGCGGCACCCGGTAGAACGGTGGTTCGAGCGCCTTGATGATCAGCGCGGCCTGTCGGGGCTACCGGCCGAGCAGGTCGAACCGCTCGTCCGACTGGTGGCCTGCAGTGAGTTCGGTGCTTCGGTCGTGCTCAAGAACTGGGAATGGTTCATCGAGAATGTCGCCTCTTTTGGCCAGGCGGCGAGCGCCGGGCAGGAGCCTTTGGAACGCGCAACGCTTGCCGCACACGACGTCGAAGAGCTCAAGTCGCGGTTTCGAAAGATTCGCCATCGAACGCTGCTACGTATTCTCTGGCGCGAGCTTTTCGGGCTTGCCGATCTCGACGAGACACTCGAACAACTCTCCCGGCTGGCTGATTTGATGCTTGATTCGGCAAGCCTTTCTGCACAGCGCTTGCTCGAACCTCGTTATGGTCACGTGCGCAATGCAGCGGGGCAAAAAGTACCATTGGTCGTCCTGGGCATGGGTAAACTGGGCGGGTTCGAGCTCAATTTTTCATCGGATATCGACCTGATCTTCCTGTTCACCGAAAACGGGGAAACGGACGGTTCCCGAAGACTGAGCGCGCAAGAGTACTTTGCGCGCCTGTCACAGCAGATCATTGCGCTGATCGACGAACCCACGGTCGACGGCTTCGTATTTCGCATCGACACCAGGCTTCGGCCGTTTGGCGACAGTGGCCCGCCCGTGGTGAGTTTTGCGGCACTGGAGTCCTATCTCTTGCAGCATGGCCGGGACTGGGAACGATATGCGTACGTGAAAGCGCGCATCGTCGGGACGCAGCCTGATATTGACGTGCAACACGATCTCTACGACAACCTGATCAGGCCCTTCGTCTATCGTCGTTATCTCGATTACGGCGTGTTCGAATCTCTGCGCGAAATGCATGCCATGATCGCTGCGGAGGTCAGGCGCCGCGAACTGGCGAACAACGTGAAGCTCGGGCCCGGTGGAATTCGTGAGGCTGAATTCATAGTGCAGTCTTTTCAGTTGGTGCGCGGCGGCAGCGAAACGGAGCTGCAAGGCCGACAACTGCAGCAGGTATTGCCGAAGCTCATCCGGGGTCGTGGCTTGTCGGCCGATGATGCCGAGAGTCTGCGACAGGCGTACCGATTCCTGCGACGCACCGAGAATTTCATCCAGGCGATTCGTGATCAACAGACTCACGATCTTCCCGGCGACGCGGCCGATCGCGCGCGATTATGCCTGGCGATGGGATACGCGGACTGGACAGCTCTTTGCGCGGACCTCGAAAATCACCGTACGGCAATTTCAGAGCATTTTGACCGCATTGCCTTTCGCGACCAAAGCGACGACACGCCACTGCGCCAACAGCTGGCAAGGGCATGGAAGGCCAAAGCAGGCCCGGATCAATGGCGGCAATTGCTACAAAATCAAAACGTCAAATCGGCTGCTGACGTGGCTGAGCAACTGGTGTCGTTTGCGAGCGCCGCCGCAACGGAGCAAATCGATTCCGTCGCGGCCGACCGGCTGCAGCGCTTCATCCCGGCGCTGGTCATGGCCGTCATGGATGCGGACGACCCCATTTCCGCCCTGATACGTACCTTGAGTGTCGTCGAGCGCATATTACGACGGAGCGCTTACCTGTCGCTCCTCAATGAGAACCAGGACGCGATGGCCCGCCTCGTCGATCTGTGCGGACGAAGTCGGTACATTGCCGACCAGATTGCCCTGTACCCGGTGCTGCTCGATGAATTGCTGGATCCGGCCATCGGTTCTTCGGCCGTTTCCAAAGCCGACCTGTCCGCGGAACTCAGGCAGCGTTTGGCAAGCGAGGCGGTGACAGACAGTGAAGCGCAAATGGACACGATTGTTCAGTATCAAAGCGCGACCAAATTTCGTATTGCTGTCGCCGATTT
>Ga0265306_10001189_pt1 | contig 12681 bp, 12 predicted proteins | sample Helome_3_FD_192493 | JGI IMG/M metagenome (GOLD analysis project Ga0265306, IMG submission 192493) | Marine sediment microbial communities from subtidal zone of North Sea - Hel_20160420 (Illumina Assembly) | ecosystem: Environmental > Aquatic > Marine > Subtidal zone > Sediment ...
CATCGCCGATGGGCAGGCACGCTCAACCGGCGAAGGAGAAATCAAAACCCGCGATGGGCAGGCCATTCCGATACGGGCCAATTACATGGCCCTAAAAAATGAAGATGGGCGCATTGTTGGTGGCCTGGCTACGATTTCTGACCTGTCCTTGAAGTATCAATTCAACAGTGAAATCAGAGGCCGCTATACTTTTTATGATATGGTCGGCAAGGATCCGGCCATGCAGAAAATTTTTGAAATTGTGCCTGTTGTGGCCGCCAGTGATGCCACTATCCTGATCGAAGGGCCCACCGGCACCGGAAAAGATGTTTTGGCCAAGGTCATTCACAATGCCAGCAAGCGCTCGAAAAAAGCGCTGGTCAAAGTTAACTGCGCGGCATTGCCCGATAATCTGCTTGAATCGGAGATGTTTGGTTACGTGAAAGGCGCTTTTACCGGTGCGGAAAAAGACAAACCGGGGCGATTTCAGGAAGCAGACCGCGGTTCCATCTTTCTGGATGAAATCGGAGACCTGCCGTTATCGCTGCAGGCCAAGCTGCTGCGGGTTTTGGAGGACAGAGAGTTTTATCCCCTGGGCAGCAGAAAAACCACTACTGTGGATGTGCGCATTATTTCGGCGACCAACCAGAATCTGGAGCAGCTGGTCAGGGAAAAACGATTTCGTGAGGATCTTTTCTACCGGCTGAATGTGATGCGACTGGATCTGCCTTCCTTAAAGGATCGAAGAGGTGATATTCCACTGTTAATCTCCCATATTTTAAAGCGCCTGTGTGCAACCCGGAACACGGCAGTTGAAAAAATATCAAACGATGCCCTGGAGGTGCTTTTAAACTATGATTATCCCGGTAATGTCAGAGAATTGGAAAACATCCTCGAACACGCCCTGATTGTCTGCCAGGGTAACATCATCGAACGCAATCATCTTCCCCTGTCACTTCAGGGCGGCCCTCCATCCCGCCTGCCGGCCCCGGAAAAGCCAGCGTTTGAAAAAGAAATTGAATACAGCGAGAAAACCTTGATTTTAGATGCCCTGCAAAAATACAACTGGAATAAGGGCAAAACCGCCTCAGCACTCGATATGAACCGTTCCACCCTGTGGCGCAAGATGAAAAAATACAATATTTCCAATTAATCTCCCTTGTTTCTGCCATCGTTTCCTAAAGACCTCCAACCGTACCCCATCCAAGCTTCTGCAGCCCGTGTTTCAAAAAAAGGCCTACTAATCGATGCAGAATGATGCAATTTATATTGCAAATTGTTGCATTAGATTAAACCACATTTGGATCGATCTCAAATAGAGACTTAAATCATCTTAAATATTTATAAAAATAATAAAAATGCCTAACATCGAAGCACGGAAATAGATTTATTTATCCTCGCCTTTGTCCAATATACGTTGCAATATTGCAACATCCAATTTTACCGCTTATACTCAACAGCGCACCGAATAAATATTTAAGTTACTAAAATTATTATTAATTAATTTTTTTAAGACATGTAAAAGATTTCTGGCACGTTTGATGCTCAAAGCATAGGTAGCAGCGACCAATAGGACGCGTTCCGCAACAAACCATCTTAGCTTACTGCAAACGAAAGAATGCCATGAACGCTGTCACATTAAAAACGGATGGCTCCATTCACCTCAGCGGAAAGGCCGTGGACGCCGAACGGCTTGATTTGCTCAGCTGCCAGATAGCGCTTGAGGAAGTATACACCCTGAGGTGCTTTTTTATGATGCTCGCTAATTATGCTTTGTTTGCAAAGCTGAATGCTTTTTTTCCCACCTATGCCGAGCAGGTCCAAAGCTGTCCGGAGCAGGGCTGCGATGCCGGTTTGCTCGATTATCTGGAATTCGGCAAAACGGTCGAAATGATCGGCGTTCCGGATAAGCGTTTGGAGATATATAATTCCCTTTTTGGCGTCCGCGCCAGCGAGACCTCTGAGATTAAGTCCATGCAGCTGGCCAGTCTGCTGGACGTACCGCTCAAGCTCGGAAGGCTGAAGCACGTCGTTTTCGGAGACCGTGTCGACATCTTCGAGTTTGATACGGTTTACACGCTGTTTGAATTCATCGATGGGATTGCGTGGCAACTCAGTTTCCACGGCACCCCGGAACACTGCGAGCTAAGGAGGTAAGCGAAATGTTTAAAAAAATCCTTTTTGCCACAACGGCTTCCCCCACCTGCGATAATGCCGCCAAAGTGGCCTTCGATCTGGAAATGAAGTGGGACGCCAAGCTTTATATTTTTCATGTACTCGGCATCCCGAGTCGCGGCTATAGCCCATTTGTCACCGACGTCAGAACCGGTGAGATTATGGAGCCGGATCCGGACTATATCGAGTGGGTCAAAGAAGAAATGAAAAATACGTACGATACCTTGCTGGCCGACAGCGAGAACGCGGTCATCGAAGCTGCGGTGGGCGTTCCTTATCGAGAAATCTTGAGAAAGGCGCGCAAGGAAGACATTGATCTCATCATTATGGGATCGCACACCCGCCAGGAGGATGTCGGCGCGACGCGCTACCGCAGCATCGTCGGCAGTACGATGCAAAAGGTGGCTAAATCCGCGCGCTGCCCGGTGGTGATCATCAGCCGGCCGTGCACCACCTGCTGGAAGTTGTTTTCAAATATTGTATTCGGCACCGATTTTTCCAAGGCTGCCGACTATGCCTATAAGTGGGCTTTCGGTCTGGCCCGCGAGGTGGGGGCCAAACTGCACCTTTTCCATGCCTGCGAAATCAACTCCGGACCTGCCGGCGTCATCATGGGGCAGTCAGAGATTGAACAGCAAATTGCAGCGGCCAGACAAAAAATTGAAAAGCGATATGTCGCCAAGATGGATGGATATGACAATTATGATATCGAAGTCCGCGAAGGGATTCCGTATGTTGAAATATTGAAGTTTGCCCGTGAAAAGACCGGTGATCTGATTGTGATGGCCCACCATACCCGGGAAGTTGATCCGGAAGAGGCGGAACTCGGCAGCACGGTTGAGCAGGTGGTTCTGCGATCCGCCTGTCCGGTGGCCAGCGTCAATCATCCGGACAAAGTCGCTCATCTCTAAACTGCGATGCTCGCAACGACAGCTGTGTGGGTGGAGTTTTTACATGAAAAAGAAAACGGTTCTGATCGTAGAAGATGAATTGGATATGCGGATCTTCATATCCACTCTGTTGGAAACCAGTGGATATCAGCCGATCATGACTCGAGATGGAAATGAAGGCATGCTCAAAGCCAAAGATGTTTGTCCGGATCTGATCATTTTAGATGTCATGATGCCCGGTGAGGGCGGGGTTCAGATGTACCGGCAGTTAAAAACCGATAAAAACCTGTGTGACATACCGGTCATTATGCTGTCAGCCGTTACCCAAAAAACCTTTGCCCATTATCTAAATATGGTCAATGCGCGCATGCAGGACCCCATTCCGGATCCGGACGCCTATATTGAAAAACCGCCGGAAGCAGAGCAATTACTCAAAATGACAACCACCCTGATCGGTTAGCGGTGCCGGCTTCGAGGAGGGATGCATCCCAAAAGAAGGGGAAACAGGGTGGTCAACGAAAGCCAAATCAAGCAAACGGGAGTTGCACAAATGCTGACACGAATTGAATGGGATTGGGAACCCGGCAGCAGAGAAATTGCCAATATCGGTCAGTGGCAAAAAAAGTTTAACTGGATCGAGGAGCCTTACGTCAGTCCGAATGGCGAAAGGATTGCCGCCATCGTTAACCTGGCAGAAGGCGAGTTTAATGTCTGTGTCAACGGTGAGGCCTGGGGAACGGTTTTTGATAAAATCTGGCACCTGCGCTTTGCGCCCGACGGCCGCCTGGCGGCTTTTGTATCTGAAATGGGCGAATGGACCGTGGCGGTGGACGGCAGCGCCTGGGAGCATAAATTCGGCTATGTCTGGGATATGATGTTTAGCCCCGACGGGAAAAACATCGCCGTCGCCGTCCAGCAGGATATGAAATACAGCATGGCATTAAATGATGTTGTTTGGGCAGAAACCTTCTCCAATATGACCAACCCCACGCTCAGTCCTGATGGATCCCGGACCGCGGCCGCCGTTCAGGTTGTCGACTTTAGCGAAGGCCAAATTCACAAATTTCAGGAGGGTGTTTTTACCGCTGCGTTGGACGGCAAAACCTGGGACGCGCAATTCGTCAACGTCTGGAGAACGGCCATTAGCGCTGACGGCCAAAATCTGGCCGCCGAGGTGCGGCTGGATCTTTACGACTACACGATTGCCGTTAATGGAACCCCCTGGCCACAAACCTTTGATTGTGTCTGGGAGCCGATCATTCATCCGCAAAACGGGGCCGTAATTGCCCCTGTCCGGACCAACGGCAAGTGGTTCCTGGCACAGGACGGACAGATCCTCTGGGATCGAAAATTTGTGCAGCTCTGGCATCCGATGGTGAGCCCCAACGGCCATACGCTGGCAGCGATAGTGGCCCCCAAATACGGCCGATGGACCATGGCCGTCGATGGCCGCCCCTGGCGGGTTACATTTAAAGACCTGCTAACAGATGCTGTTTTCAGCCCGGATGGCAAACGTGTTGCGGCGGTCGCTAAAAACGATGCGCGCTGGCTGATGGTTGTTGACGGTGCTGTGTGGCAGAACACCTTTGATAGAGTCTGGCAGCCGATCTTCAGTCCAACAGGTGAAACGGTAGCCGCCAAAATTGAAAGAAACGGCAAATACAGCCTTGCTGTAAATGATCGCATCTGGCATCAAGCCTTTGATGCAATCTGGAATCCCGTCTTTAGTCCTGAAGGCGATAAAATTCTGCTGCGCACTCTGCAGGACGATATCTATACGCGGCACGTCTTGCCTATCGAAGAGATTTTGCGTTAAAAGGGGGTTTCATGCACAGTATCTACAATTTTGTGAGCGGCCCGCTGGCCTGGCTGGCATTTATCCTTTTTATCGGCGGTTGCCTTTACCGGTTGATCAGCTTAATGGTATTGGTCCACCGCAAGGAGAAATTTATCTACTCTTACATGAGCCTGAAATACAGCCTGCGCTCCATTTTTAGATGGAGCACGCCCTTTGCCACTGAAAATATGAGAAGGCATCCGGCTTTGACCATCGTTGCCTTTGCTTTTCACATCTGTCTGATACTGACCCCGCTTTTTCTGCTGGCCCATGTGACCCTGGTCGAAGAGTCCTGGAATCTTAGCTGGTGGACGTTGCCCGAAGGGCTGGCTGAAATCATGACGTTGATTGTGGTTGCTGCCTGTGTGTTTTTCCTGGTGCGGCGCCTGGTGAATCCGGAAGTTCAGTATGTCACTTCGGTGTCGGATTATATTCTTTTGGCAATTGTCGCGGCACCTTTTATTACGGGGTTCTTGGTGTACTACCAGTGGTTTGGGTATCAAACGCTTTTGATTCTGCACATTCTCTCGGGAGAAGTCATGCTGGTGGCCATTCCCTTTACCCGTCTGAGTCACATGCTGTTTGCACCTCTGACCCGGGCGTATATGGGATCGGAATTTGGGGGGGTTAGGCATGCCAGAGATTGGTAGAAAAGCTATCTTAAAAATGCATCTAACGCTCAATGGCTGTGTTACAAACCGATCCAAAATGCTCGAATACTTGCGTGTATGCTCCACTTTTGAATCGGTTTGCGCCTTGCCCTTGAACGTGATCTGCTATTTTTAAGACAGCTTTTATTTATCATTCAAAAGAACAAGGCTTCAGGTAGATTTTGGCTTAAAAATGATCTTTAATTTTAGTATTTAACTCACAAACATCGTCTCATAGGAGGACGAGAATGACTGAAGCAGCGGTAAAAGAAGAAAAAAAGATTACAGACGAAGGCCTGGAAGTCGGTGTGCAGAATCTGACCGCGAAGCGCATTCAAAAAGTGATCAACCGTGTGTTAAAAGGTGAATCCGGCGCACGCCTCAAAGCTTATGTAGATACCTGCGTTCACTGTGGCCTGTGCTCTGAAGCTTGCCACTATTACCTTTCGCATGATAAAGATCCGCAATATTCGCCGGTCGGAAAGGTGAAACAAACCCTGTGGAAAATGCTAAAAGCCAGAGGGAACGTCAGTGCTGATTTCATTAAAAGAGCATCTGAGATTGCTTCAACCGAATGCAATGTCTGCAAGCGCTGTGCAATGTACTGTCCGTTTGGCATCGACATTGCCTACATGATGCTGACTGTAAGACGCATCTGTCATTTGCTGGGTGTAACCCCGCTCTATATTCAGGACACCGCCCACAGCCATGCGGTCACCATGAACCAGATGTGGGTCAAAGATGATGAGTGGATTGACACCCTGCAGTGGCAGGAAGAAGAGGCCCAGGCCGAGATACCCACCCTGCGCATCCCCCTGGAGAGAGAAGGGGCTGACATCATGTACTCGGTTATTGGCCCCGAGCCCAAATTTCAGGCGCAGCTGCTCTACCAGGCGGCGGTCATTATGGACGTGGCCGGGGTCGACTGGACCATGCCGGCTACGCCCGGCTGGGACAACAGCGATATGGCCATGTACACCGGTGATAATGAAATCATGGGACGCGTCAAACGGGCCCATTTCGAGACCGCCGCCCGGCTGCGGGTTAACCGGATTGTGATGGGTGAATGCGGCCATGCCTTTCGCTCGGTTTATGATATGGGCAACCGCTGGTTGGGCTGGCGCATGCCCCCCATTCCCATCGTGCATGCCATTGACTTTTACTATGAATTGATCCAAAACAAAAAAATCACCATCACCGAAAAATTCAAGGAGCCCGTTACCCTGCACGACCCGTGTAACGTGATTCGAGGCGGCGGTCTGGCCGAAAAGGCCCGCTACGTGGTCAATGCCATTTGTGAAGAACTGATCGAGATGCATCCCAACCGCGAACACAATTATTGCTGCTGTGCCGGCGGCGGGGTGATCAATTGCGGACCGCCTTATAAGATGACGCGCATGGACGGCAACCGCATTAAAGCCGAGCAGTTATTTGCCGCCAAGTCCAGAGGCGCCAAGATATTAATTGCCCCCTGTCACAATTGTCACAGCGGCCTTGAAGATATCAATCATCACTACGGGCTGGGGTATGAGATTAAATTTATCAGTGATATTCTGTATGAGGTAATGGACAAGCCCGCTTAACCGTTCAGAGGTTCAGGGTTGACGCCAGATCTGAAGCATCGCTTTGTTTAACTCTGAACGCTGAGCGTTTAAACCGCAAATCTTGGCACACATGGAGACAAAATGATGATGAAGTGGCTTAAATTGATTTTGATCGCTCCGGCACTTGTTGGCATAATCCTGCTGCCGGCGTTTTCACAGGAAGATATGGAGGTGGTGGATGACGGCGGTTTTTCAAAAAAACAGCGCCCCCCGGCCATTTTTCGACATGACGAACACAACGAAAAAGCAGAGATAGAAGATTGCAACGAATGTCACCATGTTTACGAGGAGGGCAAAAAATTGGAAGATGAGTCCTCGGAAGACCAGATTTGCTCCGAATGTCATGACGAGAAGGGTTCAGGCAATACGCCCGGTTTGCGAAAGGCATTCCATACCAACTGCAAGGGGTGTCATCTTGAACAAAACAAAGGCCCGATTATGTGCGGTACCTGTCATGTCCGATAATATCAAAGTCTAAGCTGAGCGATTGTCGAGGTTGCCGCAGCTATTAGGCAGATGTCGTTCCGCGATAGTCGCCTATGCGGAACGGCATCTAACACAGTAGATGCGGTAAGATCGGCAATCCCGTAGGGTTTCAAATTTAAAAAATTAAAAATGATAGAATTCACTGATAATATAAAGTGTCCCCGATTTTTAAATTTGAAACGCTCAACTTAGACAAAGGAGAGGAACTAATGCCTAAAAAGATTTTGATCATTGACGATGACCCGGCTATCGTCAGATATCTAAAGGCGGTGTTTAGTGATAACGGCTATGCCACCTGCAATGCCTCCAGCAGCATGGAAGGGCTGGAGGTGGTCAAAGCGGAAAAACCGGATCTGATCTGCCTGGATTTGCAGATGCCCGGTGAATGGGGCCCCCGGTTTTACCGCAAGCTGCGGAAAGATAAAGAATTAAAAGACACGCCGGTGATTGTCGTCAGCGGAATTGACGGGGACCATGCGGTTAAGGATGCCGTTGCCTTTGTTAAAAAACCCTTTGATCCGGAGAAATTAGTTGGTATCGTGAAAAATACGATCGGCTAAGGCAATTGCCTGGTTGCCACACGGGTAACCACGGACTAAATTTTTTTCTGACCGTTCATTATGGCTAAGAAATTATTACTCGTCGATGACGAAGAGGGCATTCGCAAAGTTCTCAGTATAGCGCTATCCGACAGCGGTTATACGGTTTTTACTGCCCAAAACGGTGAGGAAGCCCTCGACATCTTCCGCAGGGAAACCCCCCCGATTGTGCTGACCGACATTAAAATGCCGGGAATGGACGGGATCGAGCTTTTGCAAACCCTGAAGCAGGAAAGTCCCGACACCGAAGTGATTATGATAACAGGCCACGGCGACATGGAACTGGCCATTAAAAGCCTCAAGTTTCAGGCCATTGATTTTGTTACCAAACCGATCAACGACGATGCATTAGAAATTGCCTTAAACCGGGCGCATGAAAAGATTCGCATGCGACAACAACTGCGGGAATATACTGAAAACCTTGAAGCCCTGGTTCGCGAAAAATCTGCGAAACTGGTCGAAATTGAAAGGCAAGTTGCCGTCGGGCAGGCGGTTGAAGGGTTGTCTTCGGCCATGCGCGATATTGCCGTGGATCTGGAAGGCGGCCTGACCTATTTTAACGAAATGCCATGCTTTGTCTCCATTCACAGCCCGCAGCTAAAGGTGATCGCGGTAAATCCATTGTACCGGGACCGCCTGGGCGATAAAGTCGGACACAACAGCTGGGAAATCTACGCCGGCAAAACCGGCACCCAAGCAAATTGCCCGGCCGGACAGACATATAAAAGCGGCAAAGGACTGCGGACCCGGGCAACCGTGAAAACCGCAAGCGGTGATAAAGCGCCGGTTATGGTCAACACTGCCCCGATTCGCAATCAGGACGGTGATGTGGAACTGGTTGTGGAGATATCGGCCGACATTACGGAAGTCAAGCGTTTGCAGGAAGAATTGGACCGCAGCCAGCAGCGCTACCAGCAGCTTTTTGATGAAGTGCCCTGTTATATTTCGGTACAGGACCGCCAATTGCGGCTGACAGCGGTCAATCGACGCTTCAAAGAGGATTTTAATGTTGAACACGGGGCCTTTTGCCATGAGGTTTACAAACATCAGGGCGAGCCATGCCCTAATTGCCCGGTGGCCAAAACATTTGAGGACGGTCACTCGCACCAGTCGGAGATGGTGGTCACCTCCAAAGCCGGTGAACGTTACAACGTGTTGATCTGGACGGCGCCTCTGCGGAATGCTGCCGGAGAGATCACCCATGTGATGGAGATGTCCACCAACATCACCCAGATTCGCAAGCTGCAGGATCATCTTTCATCACTGGGATTGAAAATTAGCTCGATCTCCCACGGAATCAAAAGCCTGCTGACGGGTTTGGACGGTGGCATGTATCTGATGGAGACTGGCTTTGCCAAAGACAAATCTGAAAGAGTCAAAGCGGGCTATGAGGATCTAAAACTCATCGTCAGTCGCATCCGTAAACTGGTGCACAACATCCTATTCTTTGCCAAGGAAAGAGAACTGAAACGCGACCGGGTTGACATATTAAACTTTGTTGATGATGTGGCTTCAACGGTTGAGCCCAAAATAATAGCAAACGGTATTGAATTCGTCCGTGAATTCGACGCATCGGTCGGTGCGCTTAAACTAGATGCAGGCGTTGTACGTCTGGCCCTGATCAATATTTTGGAAAATGCGCTGGATGCCTGCCTTGAAGATGAAGCCCAAAAATCACATAAGATCCTCTTTCGTGTTCAACAGGACGATAAACAAATCTTTTTTGAAATAAGCGACAATGGGATCGGAATGGACCGGGAGGTCCGTGAAAGTTTGTTTACCCTGTTTTTTTCCTCCAAAGGCAACAAAGGAACGGGATTGGGTCTTTTTATCGCCGACAAAATTATTGATCAACACGACGGCAGGATAAGCGTCGAATCGAAACCCGGGCGCGGATCTAAATTTAAAGTTTCGATTCCGAAGATGATTTCGAAATCTGTGATAACCAAGAGGAAAAATGAATGAAACTGACTGACATCGCGCCCTTAAAAATATGGCTTGAATTTGAACAAAAAATCAATGAACGCTCCGGCTTAAATGCTTCGGTGTTTGACGTTGCGGGTGTGCGCATAACAGATTTTAAACGCTGGGCCAACAAGCTCTGTCCGGTTATCAAAGCCGATGAGAAAGGTCAGAACTATATTTGTGCCGTCGCGCATCAAAATATAGCCGCCCAGGCGAAACGCACGCGCAGACCGATCATCTCAGAATGTGATGCCGGGCTGATGAAACTGGTGGTCCCCATTTTTATTGGTGGTGAATTTTTGGGGGTTGCCGGTGGTTGCGGCTATGTATTGGAAAACGGGGAAGTCGATTCATTTATGGTCAATAAAACCATCGGAATCGCCAAAGAGAAGCTAAAGGATCTATCTGCCGACGTTCCGGTCATGACGATGGACCAGGCCGAGGCCCACACGCAGTTTATCCAGCACGAAGTGGATCAAATCATAAAAGAATCTGAGAAAATGCCTTAAAACCGAATTTTGCATGAAATAAGGAGAATATGAAAGTTTCCGACTCAAGCAAATTCAGGTAATGCGTTTCCGCATATTGACTTTTACTTCCACATGCACATATTTTCAATATTGCAATTCGGCAATTTTTATTCAATCACGCTTAATTCTGCGTTATAGTGGTTGTCAAAAAACGTGCCGGTATTCAAACGTTTTTTCCGACAACCACTTATGCCCCAATTTCATATATCGAAACACTATTATGGAAAGCGGTATAACCCACAGTCCGACGAATCTCTAAAGCCATTTTATTTACACTTTGAAAGGAGGGTGCCATGTCAGTTGCTAAAATTACCGAAATCTCTGCCTCGTCCAAAAAAAGCTTTGATGATGCCTTGAAAGTCGGCGTCAAACGCGCCAACAAAACATTGAAAAATGTTAAAAGTGTCTGGGTTAAAGATCAACAGGTGGATATTGCAAAAGGAAAAATCACCGAGTACAAGGTACTTTTAAAAGTTACATTTGTGCTCGAATGATAGTTTTGCTGTGATACCTGTTTATCAAATTATACAATTTTATACGCCATAAAAATGACTAAAGGGAATCCGTTTCAGTTGGGTTCCCTTTGTTGTTTTATTTTCTTATCTCGCTTCAGGGTTTTGCGCACTGGCGGGTTTTTTTTAAAACGGATTTGCGTTAATACCTAACTATTGTTAGATTTGACCAAAAGCGATGCGAACAAACGAAATAAGAAAGGAGATGCAATTGGCAATACCAGGCAATTTATTGACAACTGCCATGGCGGTTATGCCGCATACAGATGTTGAATGTGCGCTCGAAAAGGCATTATCACTGGATGTGCCTTTTTGGCCTCAGTTGCCCAATTATAGCTATTATGAGGACATGTACGTGCAGGCGGCCGAACATTTTCCGGGTATTATATTGGACGTGCAAAATCGAACCCTGAGGTTCTCACTGGAAAAATTTATTGCCGAACTCGAAGAAACCATGGCTCATTTTGAAGAGCCGCAGTATTTTGACGTGAGCGAAACTTATTCTGTGGTTTATCACCGTTTTCTATCGCTGAACCTGTCGGATCGTCCGGCGATCCGGGGCCAGCTCGAAGGACCCATCAGTTTCGGGTTTAATATTTTGGATCAGGATGAACGTCCGATTCTGTTTGACGATTCGGTACGCCCCTTCATGTTGGAATTTTTGGCCAAGCGCATAAATGTTCAGCTGGCGCGTCTCAAGGGTCTCAACCCGAATGCATTTATGTTTATTGATGAACCCGGACTCCAATTTCTTTTTTCGGCCATGGCCGGCTACGGGGATGTCAAAGCCAAAGCGGACCTGGATATATTTTTTTCTATGATCGACAGACCACGCGGCATTCATCTCTGCGGAAATCCGGACTGGGATTTTTTGCTGGGGCTGGATCTTGAAATTGTATCAATGGATATATACACAAACGCAGAAATTTTTGCGTCCTATGCTCCGGCGATCAGGCGCTTTCTTGAAAAAGGCGGCACACTTGTCTGGGGAATTGTGCCGACTGGAATGGAATCCTTTGAAATAGAAAGCATCCCTTCACTGATTGCGAAGATGGAGCATGTCTGGCAAACCCTCGGCAAAAAAGGCATCGATATGGAACACTTACTATCAAAAAGCTTGCTTTCACCGGCTACCTGTTGCCTGGTTAACCCGGATAAAGAAAAAACGGTCGAAAAAGCATTTGAAATGATTAACCACTTGTCGGCGCTCCTAAGGCAAAAACATAAGCTCAGCTAGAGTCCTATTTTACCTTTTGTGAACGGCAACGTTTAGACAAAAACGGGGATGCGATCATCATTTTCTTAAATGATCACCGCCTCCCCGTTTTTCGTAAAAGGTTATATTCGGACTATCGTTTTTTTCTGGTTGTCGTTTTTTTAGCGGCCGGTTTCCTTTTAGCGGTGGTTTTTTTCTTAGCGGCCGGTTTCCTTTTAGCGGTGGTTTTTTTCTTAGC
>Ga0265306_10001190_pt1 | contig 12681 bp, 14 predicted proteins | sample Helome_3_FD_192493 | JGI IMG/M metagenome (GOLD analysis project Ga0265306, IMG submission 192493) | Marine sediment microbial communities from subtidal zone of North Sea - Hel_20160420 (Illumina Assembly) | ecosystem: Environmental > Aquatic > Marine > Subtidal zone > Sediment ...
TCTGTCTCATCTGTGTCCGAATCTTCCTCAACGAAATCATATACCCCGACGAGTTTGTCATTACACAGCACTTCGCTTTTAGAGCACAGGCCCAACTGGGAGCCATAGGGATTGACGTGATCGTAGCCAGGTGAGGAACCCTCGCCGGGGTCTACAAACGAATTATGATCCCAGTTAATACCGGAATCGATAATACCCACGATAACCCCTTCACCACCGGTTGCTGAGAACGATCCGGCACTTCCATCATAAATTTTATCTGCACCAAGCCAGTTTGGACCCGAATCAGTTTCCAGTTTGTGAACCTCATCGCGTATGACAGTACGGACCCCGTTAACATTACGCAGGGCACGAACTTCCGCCTCGCTGAGCTCTGCTGCAAAACCATTCAGGGCATTTCGATAACGCTGAGTCGGTTTTAGCCGGCGACCTATTCTGAGTGCAGATTCACCGCGAAAAGACTCAAACCTTTCATCCAGGAACTTGAGGTATTTTCTTGAGTTCGGAGCATTGACATCCAGTTTACGCGCACCCGTGAAGCGGTTGGCAGTTGCCTGCAGGCGGGTCGAATCCATATTCCGCTCGGGCGTATGCATGATTCGGCCGTCATAGGCCGCAAGCGGCGGATCATCAAGAATGACAATATACCTTTGCTTGTCGCCTCCAGTCGATGAACCAACGCTACTCTTTGCGAGCAGCGGCATACTCACTGACAATGCCGCCAGTAACGCAATACAAAGCATTCCACTTAAAACTTTTAAACGCGCATCCATGACCTATTCCTTCATCCCTGTACCGGCACTCGCATGGTGACCAGTTCCTCTGCCGCGGTCGGGTGAATACCCGTGGTGAGGTCAAATTGTTTTTTCGTCAGACCGGATTTTATCGCAACCGCAAAGCCCTGCACAATTTCAGGAGCATCCATGCCGACCACATGCAAACCAACTACCTTGTCGGATGAGGACTGTACCAGCAACTTCATCATGGTTTTTTCCTGGCGGCCTGACAGCGTGTGTTTCATCGGAGTGAATACAGACTTGTATACCTCCAATTGACCATAATGAACAGCTGCGTCCTTTTCGGTAAACCCGACGGTCGCAACCGGCGGATGTGAAAACACAGCCGACGGTATAAACCGGTGGTTAACCGGACGCGGGTTCCCACCAAATTCGCTATCTGCAAACGCATGACCTTCCATTAACGCCACCGGCGTCAGGTTAACCCTATTGGTCACATCACCCACTGCAAACACGTTTTTCAGGTTGGTTTGCGAGAACTCGTCAACCGGAATCATTCCACCCGGCAAAGCATGTACGCCGGCATCCTGAAGACCTAGACCCCGTACATTGGGTACTCTCCCTGTCGCATACATTACGGTATCTGCCTGCAATTTACTGCCATCATCAAGCTTTAAAGTTATGTGACCATCGGTCTGCCTGATCAGTTCAGTAACATTGGTGTTTAATTGTATTTCAATACCCTTTTTTTGCATTTCAGCCGCCAGCGTATTCTGAACATCGTGGTCAAAGCCGCGGAGTATCTGTTCGCCACGATAGAGTTGAACAACTTTGGAGCCCATGCCGTTAAATATGCCGGCGAACTCACAGGCAATGAATCCACCTCCTATCACGGCAACACACTTTGGAAGTGATTTGAGATGAAATGCCTCATCTGAAGTTATGCTGTGCTCAACACCTGGAATTTCCGGTTTCCATGGGCGCGCTCCGGTTGCGATCAGTATCTTGTCAGCGCTGACAATATCTTCCCCAAGCTGAACCTGGTGTGAACTCAGCATTTTTCCGTGTACTGGAAACAGTTTCACACCGGAATTTTCAAGCAACCCCAGGTAGACTTGGTTAAGACGGTCAATTTCGCGGTCTTTGTTCTCAATCAGGCGGGACCAGCTGAATCGTGTCTCACCTATTTCCCAGCCGTAACCCGCAGCATCCTCGAACTCTTCATGAAAATGAGCAGCATAGGACAATAGTTTTTTGGGGACGCAACCGCGGATGACACAGGTACCCCCTACCCGGCTCGATTCACAAATACCCACACGGGCGCCGTGACCTGCTGCAATCCGCGCTGCACGCACACCGCCTGAGCCAGCGCCTATTACGAACAGGTCAAAATCAAATTCACTCATTGCCATCCTTCATGTGGGTATTATTCGGGTTCGAATTACTGATGTAGCGCCTGTTGATGCGTATTGCAATGGTACTCAGGGCAATAAAAATCAGGCCCAGTAGAATAAGCACCAGCGGCCAACCCAGGGAGTCCTGAAAATGCTCGGATGTGAAGTAACTGATGTAGGCAAGTATTGCCACTGTACTGGTAAAAAGAAGCGTGCGGCTGCGTACCCAGGTGCTCAAAAATACACCACCGCAGGCGGCACCGAGAAAAACAAGTTCCATCGCAGTGTGCTGAATCAGGTCGAACAAGCCGTAAAAAAACGCAGACGATCCAAGCAGGTACCAAAACGGATTCATACCGCTGTACGGCGTTCTTTCAAGACCGAGACAAAGACCCACTGTCGAGGCTCCCAATATCAAGGCAGTTAATTCGTCATCGACATTAAGCAGATCAAGGGTGACACCGAAAAACCAAAGTGCAAAGAATACCGTTGTAAACAATAATGTCGTATCCCGTTTTTGCCAGAAAACCGCGACCTGCTGCATCACCATAATCCCCGACGTCAGCATGGCCGCATGGTGCCAGTTGCCACCGCTTGAAAATTCATCAATTGCAACCAGGATACCCACAGGTTGCAAGGCGGCTGCAATCAGGTAAAGCGGAGTTTTAACCCTGGCATAACGTTCATCGCCGGACGCCACCAATGCCATGATAAATATCGCGATTCCCGAACCCAGCGTGACGATTATCCGCGCTGTGGTATTCATACCATCCCAGTTCAAAGCAATAAATATACTGAGTCCGGCAAAAATGAAGGTTCCTCCAAGATAACCCAGGATGCGCCCCAGGATGCTTGAAGATGGTTCTGCACTTTCACCCGCCTGCTTGAATGCAGTTTCAATATCTGCCGATGTCAGGCCGTGTTTACGGGCAAGCGAAAGGATTTGTTCCATGGCCTCCTGTCTGCTTTCCACTTCACTCCCCCCCATTCAAAACCCAACCCACGAATCGGGCGTCGTTGTACCAGTAGTCAGAAGCCGGCAAACGCACACGGATCACAGCCCCGTTTTTTGAAATTCTCAAATAATTCCGATTACGCGAACCGCCAAACATTTCCATCATGAACCCACCGCCGCTTCGCCTCCCACTGAACTCGTAACCGTCGGGTGCCCGCAGCTTGTCACTGACCCTCACCCCGGCAAGCTCCGGTATGGGTATCTCTGTGCCGTCTTCGAGTTCAGCAATATTGTCGGGGACCGGAATACTGATTTCCAGGATTTCGCCGCTCAAATGATGGTAACGGAACAGGCGGGGGTAATTGTCATAATAGGTACTGTCAAGCGGGCTGGTGACTGCCTTGAGCTGCCCATCAATAACGGAGAGATTGATTCTGACCTGGCTTGTTTTCGAGGTGGCCCTGCCCTGGAAAGAGAGCAGAAGATCATGTGCTGGTGGCGTTGTATAAAGGCCGGGCAAAATGCTTGCCAGGGCAAAAAACAGAACGACCAGAAGCGGTAAAGCGATACTGACCACGATCATCATATTTTTACGCAGAAAAGCTCTCATCAGTTTCTCCTTTAGCTGCAGTGGCAGTTGGCCGTTCTAGTTGATAATCACTCTTATTTGTGTTCTGACAACCGAGACACTATATTAATCCCCTACAAACGCTGCGTGGCTCAATAAATAACCATTTTACATGACTAAAATCATTCACAGTGCAGATTTGCTAAGTCATAATCGCCTGCCATTGAATGAACGGCGATTGCGCCCACATAACTAAACTTAACAACGGATCACGCGTAGTGCCAAATTCTTCTCACATGCTTGCGGTATCAAACCTTAGTTTCGAACGTTACTTTGAACGGGTCTTCGAACCGGTCAGTTTTGAATTGGATGCAGGTTCCCTGTTGCTGATTACCGGCTCCAATGGCTGCGGTAAAACCACATTACTAAGACTATTGGCGGGTTTGCTTGAGCCCAGCGAAGGCAAATTACACCAGGAAGAGCAGCCTTTGTATGCTGGCCATTTCCCGGCCATCAAGGATGACCTGAGTGTCGAAGAAAACATCCGTTTCTGGATGAAGTTTATGGGGACACGCAAATCAGGCCAGATGTCCGGTCTTTGCGAACAGGTTATTGAAGAGATCGGTCTGACACCCGTTGCATTGCAGGAGGGAAGAACACTGTCAGCCGGCCAGCGTAAACGCTGCTCCCTGGCACGTTTGCTTTTTTGTGATGAATCCCTGTGGTTATTGGATGAACCATACTCGAATCTCGATCCCCAGGGCATCGCCATGCTGGACAGCATATTGAAAATACATCTGAATGCCGGTGGTGCCTGCGTCATGACAACCCATGGCAGCCTGCGCCCGGAAGGGTTTGACCTGCAGGAATGTCACATGATCGGTGGACGTGAACGCTATGCCGGGGCAGCAGCATGAGCAGGCAGGCGACTGGCACAGCATTTGTAGCGCTCCTGCGGCGAGACTTTCTGCTCGCCTACCGGCGTCGTGCCGAACTATTGCAACCACTGGTATTTCTGCTGGTGGTCGTGACCCTGTTTCCCCTGGGTGTCGGCCCGTCACCGGCTCTGCTGGCCAATATTGCACCGGGTGTAATCTGGATTGCAGCCCTTCTAGCCACTGTGTTGTCACTGGATAGTTTGTTCAGATCAGACTTTGAGGACGGAACTCTTGAGCAGATGGTGTTGTCTGGTCAATCACTTGCCTTAATTGCACTGGCAAGAACCGTGGCACACTGGCTGGTGGCCGGTCTGCCCATTGTATTATTATCGCCTTTGCTGGCGATGTGGATGAATCTACCTGATGAAGGCCTGTTAATTTTGATAGAATCGCTGGCTATTGGTACCCCGGTGCTGAGTTTGATCGGCGCGATTGGCGGCGCACTGACGGTGAGCCTTAAACGAGGAGGCCAATTATTATCATTGTTGGTATTTCCTTTGTATGTACCTTTGTTGATCCTGGCAACCAGCGCTGTAGGCGCAGCCGTTGTTGACCTGCCATATACCGGCCAGCTCGGTTTGATGTTTTCAGGTTTGATTGCGTCGTTGACACTCGCACCTTTTGCGACAGCAGCCGCGCTTAAATTGAGTTTAAGTTAATGAATCCAATATATTTATTTTTTCACAAGACCGGGTCACCCCCGTGGTTCTACAAGTACAGCGGAAAACTGATTCCATGGCTTTGGGCCGTCTTCCTGATACTCACGGCCTACGGGCTTTACCTGGGGCTGGTGGTCGCACCGGCAGATTACCAACAGGGTGAAAGTGTAAGGATCATGTATCTGCACGTTCCTTCTGCATGGATGTCCATGATGATTTACGGTCTCATGGCCATCATGGGGTTTATAGCCCTGGTGTGGCGGATTCGTATTATGGAAGTCCTGGTGATTTCCAGTGCCCCGGTTGGTGCAGCGTTTACCGTGATAGCACTGATCACCGGCTCACTTTGGGGGCGCCCGACATGGGGCACCTACTGGGTTTGGGATGCGCGCCTGACATCAGAACTGGTATTACTGTTTCTTTACTTTGGTGTAATCGCCCTGTACAACGCATTCGATGAACCACGAAAAGCGGCGCGCGCTGCCTCGCTGATGTCCATTGTCGGTGCGATCAATCTACCGATCATCTACTTCTCAGTTGAGTGGTGGAACACCCTGCACCAGGGAAGCAGTATGGGTTCATCGGGCACCGGCATACACCCCAGCATGCTGTTGCCATTGTTGTTAATGGCCACTGCCACGAAATTCTTTTACGGTGCAAACCTGCTGAGCCGGGCAAGGCTAACTCTGCTAAAACAGGACCACCGCAAGCGCTGGGTGCAGGACCTGCTGTCAAAGGAGAGTCATTAATGTCGCACACACCTTTTATAGTCGGTGCCTACCTGATCAGTGCCGTTGTGCTGTTTTGGGCCGCTTTTGCACCCGTCATCAACAAACGCTCCCTGCTTCGGCAATTGAAAAACCGTCAGGCAAACATGGATAAATCACAATGACCCCAACTCGTAAACGCAGACTGATCGGTGTATTGGTCATCATTATAGGTGTCGGTATTTCCGCCGTCGTCGCCATGCAGGCTCTGAACGAAAACATGCTGTTTTTTGTCAGCCCGACCGATGTTGAAGAACAATCGCTGCCAGCGGGAAAACGCTTCCGGCTGGGTGGCCTGGTCGCAAATGGTAGTGTAAGTCGCGCAAGTGACAGCCTCGCGGTGGCCTTTGTTGTTACCGATGGTGCTCAATCTGTCGATGTCAGGTTCGACGGCATACTTCCGGACCTTTTCCGTGAAGGCCAGGGCATTATCGCCATTGGTGAACTGAGACCTGACGGTCATTTCGAAGCCGACGAGGTACTGGCCAAGCATGACGAGAACTACATGCCGCCTGAAGTGGCCGATGCCCTCGAAAAAGCAGGCCACGTGGAGAGCGAACAATGACCGTTGAACTGGGACAGATTTCCTTATTGGCAGCACTCCTTACGGCTTTCGTTCTGGGCCTGGTTCCAATGATTGGTACCTATACCGGAAACCGGCGTTTTATGGCCGTTTCAACCACCGCAGCCCTGATTCAATGCCTGCTTTTAATTATATCCTTTAGTATTTTAACTTCCGCATTCGTTATCCAGGATTTTTCTGTTGAGTATGTTGCCCGCAACAGTAACTCCCTGCTGCCCATGCACTATCGATTCTCTGCTGTCTGGAGCGCTCATGAAGGTTCATTGTTGTTGTGGGAGTTGATCCTGGCCGTATGGATCGCCGCAGTTGCGCTATTCAGTAAAAGACTCCCTGAAGTTTTCAGGGCCAGGGTGCTTGCGGTGCTGGGCTGGATATCTGTAGGGTTTTTATTATTCATCCTTCTCACATCAAATCCTTTCGGGCGCCTGATCCCCTCCGCTGTTGAAGGCCTGGATCTCAATCCCTTGTTGCAGGACTTTGGTCTGATCATTCATCCGCCATTGCTTTACATGGGTTACGTAGGATTCTCAGTTGCGTTTGCATTCGCGGTTGCTGCATTGCTCGGCGGCGAAGTCAACCGCGACTGGGTGCGCTGGTCGCGACCCTGGACCCTGGTTGCCTGGGCTTTCCTGACCATTGGTATCGCACTGGGTAGCTGGTGGGCCTATTACGAACTGGGTTGGGGCGGTTACTGGTTCTGGGATCCGGTCGAAAACGCTTCCTTCATGCCTTGGCTGGTGGGAACCGCACTGATTCACTCACAGGCCGTGACCGAAAAACGCGGTGCCTTCGGTAACTGGACTTTATTGCTGGCCCTATCGGCATTCTCATTGAGCCTGCTGGGTACCTTCCTGGTCCGGTCCGGTGTTTTGACATCGGTTCACGCGTTTGCATCCGATCCAACACGTGGCATATTCATTCTCATATACCTGGCGTTGGTTGTTGGTAGTTCACTGTCACTGTATGCAATACGAGCCCCAAAGATGATCCAGGGTGGTGGTTTTGCAGGAACCTCCCGCGAAACCTTCCTGTTAGTCAATAACCTGGTATTTGTCGTGATGACGGCCATGGTGCTCATTGGTACCTTGTATCCCTTGCTTATCGATGCCATGGGTGCCGGTAAAATTTCAGTTGGCCCGCCTTATTTCGGCCTGCTATTTACCTGGTTGCTGGTTCCGATGGTACTTGCCTTACCCATCGGCATTTACAGCAGATGGCAAAAGGATACCGGCAGCAGATTAGCCGGCATGCTGCGTTGGCCGATGGTGATGGCGCTGGTGTTTGGCGCCGGCGTATGGATCATGGAGCCTGACATCGGATTTGTCTCGGCTGCTGGTGTTACCGGTGGTGCCTGGGTCATATTCGCCAGCATATTTTATGTTGGCCACCTGCTGGTCAGGAAAAACAGTTTCAAAATACCTGCCAGCGTACTTGCCATGACCTTGGCTCACGTTGGTTTGGGTGTGTTTTTAATAGGCCTCAGTCTCGTCAGTACGCTTAGTACCGAAAAACATCTGCGAATGGAAGCGGGTGACACGTATCAAATGGCAGATTATTCATTTGAGTTTTTAGGCACCAAAATCGTTCAGGGGCCCAACTACACAGCGGATGAAGGGGAGTTTGTCGTTTACAAAGGTGACAAGGAAATTACCCGTTTGTACCCGCAGAAACGTGAATATGCCCAACGCGGCAATACCATGACGGAAGCCGCCATCGATCCCGGCTTCACACGTGATCTATACGTATCGCTGGGTGAGCCGCTTGATCAAAATGGCCGGGCCTGGGCGGTACGTGTCTACCACAAGCCTTTCATACGCTGGATCTGGCTGGGTGCGATACTGATTATGGCTGGCGGATTTCTTGCAGCTGCAAACAAGCGCTACCGCCGTAAATTGGTCGAGAAAAAACCTGCAACAGCCAAAACCAAAGAGGTCACCGCGTGAATAGCCGAATTTACCCCTTGCTGGGGTTTGTGTTGCTGGTTGTTTTACTGGTCGTTGGCTTGCAAATAGCCGATCGTAAAACAAACCTGCCCTCGCCGTTAATAGACAAGCCCGTACCCGTATTTGATCTGCCGGTGCTCGCCAGCGAGGGTCAGAATATGTCGAAGGATTCACTTCTCGGCAAACCTTACCTGGTTAATTTCTGGGGCAGCTGGTGTGTCACCTGCCGGGCCGAACATCCGGTAGTTACGGAACTGGCCAAGCTCAATGCCGTTTATATTGTTGGTATGAATTTTCGTGACGAACCGGAGGATGCCATTGCCTGGCTGAAACGCTGGGGTAACCCCTATGATGTCAGCCTGATCGATTTTGATGGCCGCGTCAGTATTGATTTTGGTGTTTATGCGGCCCCTGAAACTTTTCTCGTGGATCCTTCCGGCACCATTGTCTTTAAACACCTGGGTCAACTGACCTGGGATGTTGTCGAAACCGAAATTCTCCCACGTCTAGCCAACATGGAGTCAGGCAGCTGATGAAACCCAGCAAAATTTTTATTTTTATTTTGACATTAACCCTTTCCGTTTCCGTACTGGCGCAGCGCTCACCGGTACAGGAACCCATGGTATTTGAAAACCAGCAACAGGAAGACCGGTTTAATCAGTTGACACAGGAGTTGCGCTGCCTGGTGTGTCAAAACCAGAACCTGGCCGACTCAGATGCGCAACTGGCCCATGACCTGCGTGCTGAAGTGCATGAAATGTTAATGGCAGGCAAAAGTAATGATGACATCAAGCTGTTCATGGTTGAACGTTATGGTGATTTCGTACTTTACCGGCCACCGGTGCAGCAAAATACCTACCTGTTGTGGCTGGCGCCCCTGGGTTTGTTGTTAATTGGCGCATTAATATTACGTGTCAATGTCAAAAAACGCGCCGCTCTGCTTGACTCAAATCCAAGCGAAGAGCAATGAAATCAAACCTTGTGAATTGCTCATTCAACCAAGAGAACATCTGAATGAATTTCTGGACTTTTGCTATCGCCCTGCTCGTTGTATCCGCTGTCATCGTCTGCTGGCCATTATTTGCCGGCTCTGCAAAGGACAAAATAACAGGATTATTCGTATTGCTGATGATACCGTTGGCTGGCATCCTGATGTACCAGAGTATTGGTACACCTGAAGCGATTAATTTACCGTCAGAGGTTGCGGCTCAGCCATCGACGCAGCAACAAACCGCGCACTCTGAACAGCAAGGCCAAATGGAAGAACTGGTCGCATCCTTACAACAACGCATGATTGAAAACCCTGATGATCCGGAAGGCTGGTTAATACTTGGACGCAGTCTTAAGACCATGCAGAGGTATGCGGAGGCGGAAGAAGCATTGAGCAATGCCAATCGTCTGTTACCGGATAACCCTTCGATCATGGTAGAACTGGCTGAGACCATGTTATTCAATTCCGGCAAGCCCGAGGTTAGCCCTGAGGCCCGGCAATTAATTGAATCTGCATTGGCTATCGACGCGAACCAGCAAAAAGGGCTCTGGATCATGGGTATGGCTTCCGCCCAGGACGGTGACGACACACAAGCAATCAGCTACTGGACAAGATTACAGGAACAGCTTGACCCTGCCTCCGGCCCTTTCCAGGCCGTGACCCAACAGATTGAAGCAGCACAGACAAGGATGGGAATGCCTGTTTCTGCCACCGCAGAGACGTCTACCGCAGAATCTTCGGTTGTGACACCACCTGCTGCAACGCCTTCCAAGGCGAAACCGGTTGTCAGTGAAGCCGCTGCCGGGGAATTTGGAATCCCGGCCAGCATCACCGTTGGCGATAATCTTTCAGGGCCCTATCCTGCCAGCGCTACGCTATTTATCTTTATCCATCCGGCCGGTGCTGCCGGTATGCCACTGGCAGTTAAACGCCTGGCACCCCGGGGCTTCCCGATGTCATTAAACTTTACCGATGCCGACCTGCTCCAGCCTGGCGGATCACTGCAGGCATTTGAACTTTTGGACATCAGTGCACGCATCTCAATGAGCGGAATAGCCAATATCGCATCAGGCGATATCCAGGCGAATCGCGTGACCGTGAACACAAAGAATGTATCAGCAATTGATTTACACCTTGATCAGCGTGTACCGTAGGAGTTCCTAAAACCCTAGTTCAAGGACAGGCACATGAAATCCTTGCTGTTAGTTGCATTAATTATTGCCTCGATAAACAGTCTGGCCGCGCAGGGCAAACCGGTCGAGTTCACAACTATTCAGCTTTCTGACACGGTTTATATGCTCAGGGGCCGTGGCGGAAACGTTGGTATATCTGCCGGCAAAGATGGTGTTTACATTATCGATGACCAGGTTAGCCCTATCACCAAGCAGCTATTGCAGGCAATCCACAAGATCAACAATAATCCCATCAGGTTTGTGCTCAACACACATTATCATGCCGACCACACCGGTGGTAATGAAACCATTGGTGGTGCCGGCGCAGTCATTATTGCACATGACAATATCCGTAAAAGAATGACCACCGAACAGGTCAGTATTTTCATGCAAAACACCACCCCGCCCTATGCAGAAAATGCCTTGCCTATCGTGACGTTCAACGATCGCATGTCTTTGCACCTCAATGGCGAAACCGCGACCGCATACCACGTTGCGAATGGTCACACCGATGGTGACAGCATCATACATTTCCCGGTCAGTAACGTAATCCACATGGGCGACATGTATTTCAATAATCAGTACCCCTATGTTGACCTCGATGCGGGTGGTTCCATGCAGGGCCTGTTGGCAGCGGCAGATCTCGCCTTGTCAATGGCAAATGAATCCACGCGTATCATTCCCGGGCATGGTCCACTGGGAATAACGGAAGACCTGAAGAACTATCGCGACTACCTCGTTAAAGCCAGTGCCAACGTACAGGAATTAATCGACCAGGATATGAAATTACAGCAGATTATCGCGGCTGAACCGACCAAAGAGTGGGATGAGGAATTGGGCAAAACCTGGATTACACCGGCTCAATTTGTAACTTTCATTTATAACAGCCTCGAGGACATTCATCACTACACCCCACCCGTGGTGGTTGAGGTTGAAACCGAATAGGGCAGGCTCGATAAACCGTTTGATTCGTGACCCGGCCAGGAAACCCTGAAGGCTTTCAAGGCCTGGGCATCCACCTTGACAGAAAATAACGACTGGCCGCGTTCGAGGTACTTGTCTTCAAAGGGTGAAATGGCCTTTTCCGGCTGGATTTTTTCTACACATGTACTCGCAGCGGTTGCAAACCTGGTTGCCTGCGCAAACTCCCCTGCATAGATATCCCAATTACAGCGCATTTCCATTTCACCACCCAAAGCCAGGAGCTGTGGAAATACCGGGTGTCCATGCCAACGCCGCGATAAGTGACCGGGTTTAGGCCAGGGATTCGGGTAAAACAGAAAGTGTCGTTCCACCGGGCAACCGCTATGAAGCAACAAACGCCAGAAAGTAGTCAAATCCGATCTAAGCAGGATAAAGTTTTCACAGCGCAAAAAGTTTGAGGTAACACCGCTTTTTGCAAGCCGGCTTATCGAACGATCCACACCAATGACAAGGTGTCCGGGGAACATGGCTGCAAGCCTTTGTGTGCTTTTCCCGGTACCACAACCGGAATCCAGAATAAGCCCCCGGCCGTCTGAAAAAGCACGCTCACGTTCAAGATGCTCAAATGCCTCCAGCGATGGACGATGGTAAGGTTGCGACCAGGGTGTCTCCAAATGTTTGCGAACACAGATCTCCAGGCGCGGGTGGATACCACGCTGCGTGCTGGTAACAAGCCCCGACATGCTGGTGCTTTTGCTGGTTTTTGACTGTCTCAATTCGCTTTCCGCGGGCATTCCGGTGCTTCTCAAGCTATCATTGTAGTTACTTTCAATGTGAATCATAGCTTATGCCATCAGCTACCCGGTTTTTGCATATCACCGAACCCCTGTCGATGAAAAAAGGCGGTCACCTGACCTCTTTCACATTGGCGTATGAGACATGGGGGGAACTCAACCCGGATCGCACCAATGCGGTATTAATATTAAGTGGCCTCTCACCCAACGCGCACGCTGCATCCAGCAAGGAGGACCCCTCCCCGGGTTGGTGGGA
>Ga0265306_10001194_pt1 | contig 12664 bp, 10 predicted proteins | sample Helome_3_FD_192493 | JGI IMG/M metagenome (GOLD analysis project Ga0265306, IMG submission 192493) | Marine sediment microbial communities from subtidal zone of North Sea - Hel_20160420 (Illumina Assembly) | ecosystem: Environmental > Aquatic > Marine > Subtidal zone > Sediment ...
CTGGCGCCATTTCCGGCCGTAATTTGAACTTATGTTTTGCACGGACAGGTTTGGCCAGATAGTCGCCTATCTTTAACCCGCTTGATTTAGAACGGGTATTGGTTGAACGTTGATTGCGTTTGGAAGTCAATATCTGGTGAAAGATCCTGGAATCGGATGATTTTGCCTTAGCGGGTGAAAGCCCCTTCTTGTTTCGCGGCCTTCCGCCCATAACCCGATCAAAATAATCCCTTATGGTCAAATGATTTTCCGACGGCATACGCTTACCTTATTTATGGTCACTATAATCCTATTTAGGAAAGCAATAATCATTCCAAATTATTCTATTAAACTTTTAGTATATATACCCGATAGTTATACTCTTTCAAGGTTTCTGGGCCACGCCTAAAACCTGAAAAAATTTCCGGTTGTAGCGGCAGAAATTTGGCTAAGAATAAATAATCGATCCAGCCGGTTGCAGATCAATTCCATTTAGGTAGTTTTTTTCACAAATTCGGGTGTGCAATGACACCTGGTGGGAATTTTTTTTCATAATTTCAAGGATCGACACGTCCTTCATTTCGACATAACCATCTGAATACAATTCAAATAATAAAAATTCAACGGTTGTGCACACTTCTTGCAATCGCCAGTCTTAAAATATTGCGGTAATTTCAAAGAGTTGCAATCCCAATCAACCGTATTCCGATGGTGGACCCGATGAGACTTAATATAGGTTTTGTATCCACACGCTTTGCCGGTATCGACGGCGTATCCCTTGAGTCTTCCAAATGGGCCAGGGTATTAGAAGACGAAGGGCACACTTGCTTCTGGTTTGCCGGAGAGCTTTCCAAAAGCGAGCCCATCAGTTTAGAGGTGAGCCAGGCCAACTTTAAAGATGAGAAAAACCGGTGGATCAACCGTCAGCTGTTTGGTACCCACCAAAAATCTTTACGGCTTGCCAAAATTATGTGTGATTATAAATCCACCATCGCCTCGCGCTTGAAACTTTTCATCGATATGTACCAGATAGATCTTCTGGTTGTAGAAAACGCCCTGGCGATCCCCATGCACATTCCGCTGGGATTGGCGTTGACCGATGTGATCGCCGAAACCGGGATTCCCACCATTGCCCACCACCATGACTTTTACTGGGAGAGAAATCGTTACCGGCCCTTAAACGGCAGCAAAGTATATATTCACCGGGCGTTTCCACCCCGCCTGCCGAATATCGAACACGTTGTCATCAATTCCCAAGCCCGCAATGAACTAGCCCGGCGAAGAGGAATCGCCGCAACGGTGATTCCCAATGCAGTGGATTTTGAAAACCCGCCCACAGCAGATAAAGAACGAATCAACGCTTTCAGACACTCGGTCGGGTTGAAACCCGATGACATCATGTTCCTGCAGCCCACAAGGATCGTTCAGAGAAAAGGAATTGAATCGGCCATTAAACTGGTCAAAGAGCTCAATCACCCGAAACACAAGCTGGTGGTGTCCCATGAAGCCGGTGATGAAGGCTTCGAATACGAGTTTAAGATCAAAGAGCTTGCTCGCCAATCAGGAATCCGGATCCGTTTTATACACAATATGGTGGATGATCCCTTTGCATCCCGGCAAGGTTCAAATGATCGGTTTTCGCTGTGGGAGGTTTATCAGGCAGCCGATTTCGTAACCTATCCCAGCTTATATGAAGGGTTCGGCAATGCCTTGCTCGAGGCGATATACTTTAAGAAGCCGCTGCTGGTCAACCGCTATCAAATCTTTAAAGATGACATCGAGCCCTTGGGTTTTGATGTGGTAAAAATGGACGGCAACCTAACCGCTGAAGTGGTAGCAGATGTAAAGAATGTTATTGATGATAAATACCGGCGAGAAAAAATGGTGGCCACGAATTACCGGATCGCCGGGAAGCATTATTCTTATGCCTTTCTACGCCAACAATTTGTATCTTTAATATCCAATTTATTCCAGCCCTGCCTCCCTCACCAGGCACGTCATCAGAAGGCCGCAGGCCTTTGAGACCTTCGGTTAGAAGAATTGTCTGTGGGTCCGCTGTTCATTTTTTATTATGATTTGAATGCCTGATCAATGACTATTTGAAGCCCGTTGTTTCCCTTTCAATATGAGACGCTTCCTTCTTTTACAGGTCTGCTTGCTGTAGGCTCTCTCCTGAAGGTTTGTGTTTTAAGGCCAAGGCGTGCGGCCCTTGATTTTCAACCGCCTGTACTTATGTTCCAAAGGTTTACAAATTTTCAAAAAAGGAGATCACCATGAGCAACCAGGTACAGGTAAATGTCAGGCAGATCGGACCTTCAGCCTCGGAGGGTACGGCCAGGGAACACAAAGCGATTATGGATCGACCGGAGGCCAAGGGTGGAGAAAATCGCGGGGCCATGGGGGGTGAACACCTGCTGATGGCCCTGGGCGGCTGTTTTATGAGCAATTTGCTGGCTGCCGTCCAGAGCCGTGAGGCTGCCGTCTCAAATGTGAATATGGAAATTTCTGGAACCCTTGAAAGTGCGCCGCCGCATTTTTCAGCCATTGAAATGAAAGTCAGTGCGGATCATAATGATAAAGAGCAGATGGAAAAGCTGATCACCGTCGCCGAGAGAGGCTGCATTGTCGCCAACACCCTCAAAAATTCCGTGAAACTTTCAATTAATTTAGCCTAAGGTTAAATACACATGAGTCCGACAACCATATTAATATGACCAAAACCCGATTAGGTAATAATTATGATGTGACGTCTTTATTGACGGGTTAATAATTAGAGTCGATTTTTATAATTCGATCCTCATACGCCACCACAGCATTATTGTGATGTTGAAGTCCCCAGATCAATTTTTTTTTTAAGGGCGCTAAGCTCCTCTGAAAGCCTTTGGTGGCTTGCATTAAGATCCGCGTACGCCTGATCGGCAGCCTGGAGTTTTTCTTCTAATACCTTTTCAGTTTCCTGCAGGCGCTGGATGGTTTCGGCGGCCTGTGTTAACTGAAGTTTCTGATCACCAACCATGTTCTCCAGTTCGCTGATGCGGTCCGCTTTAGCGGCAAGTTCTTTGCCCGTGCTGTCTTTGATCGCGGAAAGGCGTGTGCCGAGTTCGGCTGCCTGGCTGTCATTTTTTTTAAGAGCCTCCTGCAGATCGACTATTTTCTTTTGTTTTTTTTGTCTGCCGGATTCCAACTCCCCGATGATTTGCCGGGCTAATTTTATTTCCTCGGCAGCCTTCATGGATGATGCCTCATGACCGGCGATGGTGTCCCGGGCCCGGGCCATTTCCTGTTCCTGTTCAGCAAGTTTTTGATCAAGGTCGCTAAGCTTCTGATCGCGGGATTTCAAGGTCTGGTTCCATTGCTGGCTTTGTTGAAAGTATACGAATAACATCAGAACAGCGATAGACAGTAGAACAAGCAGTAGGTCATTTTGGCTTTCTTTAAAATCACTCATGGGGTCCTCTTTGGTGTCTCTGTATTTCTAAAAATTTAATGAAACTGTTGGAGATTTCTTAGGTCTGAGTTTTGACCTTTATCATAGGATAATGGAATAGTGGATGATGGAATAATGGTCTATAAAAGGACATTATCTATTTTTAATTCTACCGTCAAGACGATTATCACCACCGATCCAAATGCTCAGTGTCCTCACCGCACCTTAAGCTATTACGTCCGGAGCTTAGTCCCCTGCGAGACTGAGTCGGAATGGACGCCAAAACCCATTTTTCCAATACTCCAGCATTCCAACCGGAGTCAAGCCCCTGACTTGTTGGTTACCGTTTATTTAAACTGACTGCCCCGATCAAGATTGCGGTATTGAATGGCTTCCGAGATGTGATCCACCTGAATCGTTTGTTCGGCTTCCAGATCGGCAATGGTGCGGGCGATCTTCAGCACCCGGTTAAAGGCCCTGGCAGACAGGCCTAGTTTGTCGATGGCCGACTCCAGCAGGCGGCGCGAGGCGTCATCGATCTTGCAATGGGTTTTGATGTGGCGGCTGCTCATCTGGGCGTTGCAATAAATTTTGGCCCGCGCAAACCGTCCGGACTGGATCTTGCGGGCAGCAGCCACCCGCTTACCGATGTCAGCTGACGGCTCGGCGCTTGACTCGGTCATCAAGTCTTTGTAGGGCACGGCCGGCACTTCCACGTGGATGTCGATGCGGTCCAACAATGGGCCGGATATCTTTGATCGATAACGGTGAATTTGTCGGTAGGAGCAACGGCAGTCATGCTTGGGATCCGAGAAGTAGCCGCAGGGACAGGGATTCATGGCAGCCACCAGCATAAAGCTTGATGGGTACGTCAGTGTGGTAGAGGCCCGGGATATGGTGACTTTTAAATCTTCCAGGGGCTGGCGCAGCACTTCCAGCACATGCTTTTTAAACTCGGGAAGTTCATCCAAAAATAATACCCCGTTGTGCGCCAGGCTGACCTCGCCGGGACGCGGGATATGGCCGCCGCCGATGAGACCGGCATCAGAGATGGTGTGATGGGGGGAGCGAAACGGCCGCCGGGTGATCAGGGCCTGTTCTTTTCCCAGCAGTCCCACCACGCTGAATATTTTTGTGGTTTCGATCGCTTCTTTAAAAATAAAAGGGGGTAAAATCGTCGGCAGTCGTTTGGCCAACATAGTTTTGCCCGATCCGGGCGGGCCGATCATCAGCAAGTTATGTCCACCGGCGGCAGCAATTTCCAGCGCCCGCTTGACGTGCTCCTGGCCCATGACTTCAGTATAGTCCACTGCGAAACGGCCTTCGGTTTCAAAGATGTCGCTGATATCAGTTTTTGCAGGCGCTATCCGGGAAAAGCCCGTTAAAAAGGCAACCACCTGGGACAGGGTTTTGACCGGCAGCACATCGATATCGGTGACAACCGATGCTTCACGGCCATTTTCAAAGGGGACCATGATAGCCTTATAACCGGCTTTTCTGGCAGCCAGGGCCATGGGCAGAGAACCTCTTACCGGTTTTACGCGGCCATCCAGTGAGAGCTCGCCAAGAATGAGATATTGGGAAACAGTTTCCTGGGGAATGATGCCGGTTGCCGCCAGTATTCCCAGGGCAATCGGCAGATCAAAGCCAGTTCCTTCTTTTTTAATGGCGGCCGGGGCCAAATTAACGGTAATGCGATCGTCCGGGAAACGATAACCCGAGTTGCCAATGGCCGATTTCACGCGTTCCTTGCTTTCCTTGACGGAAGCCTCCGGCAGCCCGACGGTGGTGTATGTCGGTAACCCCGAGGTAATGTCAATTTCGACTTCCACCCGATAGGCGTCAATACCAAGTACCGCGCTGCTAAAAACTTTGGCGAGCAAATCTCCCCCTTATAGTCTGGGCGTACGAATATTTTTCTAAAATTTATCTTTTGGGGCAACACAAAATTTAATGAAATCAGCGAACAGGGAATCGGAACCGGAAAAGCTATAACAAATCAGTGCTGGCAGAACAATCTTTTTGTTGACTTTATGGCCAAACTGGTTATTATTTCCAATATTTAAGAATAGCTGGCTTTATCGACTGTTTGGTTGATTAAGGCCCTTGTTGAATATATCAATATATGACCACACCCATCCATCAAAGAACCCTCAACAGAGCAGTTAGCTGTTCCGGTATCGGACTACATTCCGGCAAGACGGTTCAATTGACCCTGAAGCCGGCTTCCGTCAACCACGGAATTAAATTTGTCAGAAAAGACCTGCCTGACAACCCCTCCATCCCGGCCCGTTTCAATTGTGTGGTGGATACCAGCCTGGCCACGGTGATCGGTTCAGATGGTGTTATTGTGTCCACCATCGAGCATTTGATGGCATGCCTGGCCGGGTTATCCATTGATAATGCAATAGTCGAGCTTGATTCTTACGAAGTACCGGTTATGGACGGCAGTGCCGGACCATTCACCCGGATGATCCTGGAAGCGGGTATCCGCGAGCTTGAAGCCCCCAGGCATTTTTTTGTGCTCAAAGAACCCATTGAGCTGGAACAGGCTGGTAAATTCGTTGGCGCCTATCCGGACGACACTTTTAAAATTACCTGCCATATAGAATTTGAGAATCCCCTCATCCGCAGCCAATCCTTTACCATAGAAGTTGTTGATCATGTATTCGAACGTGAAATTTCCAACGCCCGGACATTTGGTTTTCTGCATGAGGTTGAGTACATGAAACGCTACGGACTCGCCCGGGGCGGGTCGCTGGATAACGCGGTGGTAATCGACGACAAGAATGTATTAAACGATGAGGGGCTGCGATACCAGGACGAGTTTGTTCGCCACAAATTGTTGGACTGCATTGGTGATTTCTCCCTGCTCGGCATGCCTATTTTAGGTCATATCGTCACCCGAAAATCGGGCCACGCATTCAATCATGCTTTCCTTGAAAGATTCTTCAGTGACAAGGCATCCTGGCACACCCAAACCCTGCAAGAACCCTCCGCCGTGCCTTCCAAGACAGCAAAATCACTTGCTATTTAGGTTGGATTCCTATATTAATATATATCCATGATTGTATGATGCCCATTGCCGGTACAGAGAGCATGGTGCAAAATTGCCGGCCGAATTCGGAGAAATGGTCACTTGGATACTTCCCTGTAGCCAACCACCATTTAGTTCGGCATAAGTTGGCAAAATATATATAAAATACCTCTAAGTGCCGCTGGTGAGCTACAGTGGCGCTTGTTATTTTTGCTATTGATTGCAGACTGATGTGCGGTTTTCAAAATAATCAGGGCTTGAAACACAGTTTACGGTATAACTTACTTATATGGCCTTTTTGTTCAGAAAGCAGATAATATGTGCACTTGTGACCGTGATGTTTGTGATGGGCCAAGGGGCTGCATTTGCTCAGGAGGCGTCACTGACCAATATTACTGTGTCCAATACCCGTGACGACCTGCTTTTATACCTGAATCTGGAAGATGCCTTCAGTGAAAAACTGAAAAAGGCGATATTAAGCGGCATACCGGCAACCTTTTCATTTTTAGCCAAACTGAACAGTGTTCGCAATATGTGGTTCGACAGAGATATTGCCGACATTACCGTCACCCATACCATAAAATACGACAATCTAAAGAAAGAATTCATTGTCCGACGTTCGTGGAAAAACAATGAGCCTGAAGAGACCAAATCATTTGGTGAAGCAAAAAAATGGATGACTGAAGTCAATAGCCTGAAAATCATTCCGCTGGGTCAACTGGAAAAGGGGCAGCAATATCAACTCAGAACCAAGGCTGAGGTAAGCAAGCAAACCCTTCCTTATTATCTGCATTATGTCCTGTTTTTTGTATCTTTTTGGGATATTGAAACGGATTGGTACACTATTGATTTTATTTATTAATAGTTATAGCAACAGTGCAAATTAGCAGTCGCAAGCTGATAGGCTCGTCTCACCAAAGAACGTGATCTGCTATTTTTGAAAAAGTTTGTAATTCGAAGCACTACCTCTCCTGCAAAGATGAAGATCAACTCTATATTTAAAAGAAATAAAAGGTCTGTCAAAGATGCCGACAGCAAACGCCGGAGGCGGGAAGGTATTCTCATCCTTGTTATCATTTTGGTGGTTGCCCTGCTGACGTTTGTCGAGACCAGAACCATTCGTTTTGGTGCCGACATTCCCGTCTCAAACACCATTTTGATGTTTATTCTCATTAATATTAATCTGTTACTTCTTATTTTGTTAATATTTCTGGTTTTCAGAAATCTTGTCAAACTGCTCTATGACCGTCGACGCAAGGTCATGGGTGCCAAGCTTCGAACCAGACTTGTGGTGGCGTTCATCGTGCTTACAATTGTTCCCACGGTGGTATTGTTTTTCTTTTCGATCAACTTTATTACAGCCAGCATTGAATTCTGGTTTAACGTTCCCGTCGAGCAGGCCCTCGAAAACTCCCTGCGGGTCGGCAGCCGGGTCTATGACCGGGTTGAGGATAATAATAAATTCTTTCTAGAAAGAATTTCATACCAGATAAAAACCAAAAGTCTGTTGAATCCCAAAAATGAAAAAGCCCTGTCCCAGTATGTCGAGGTGGTCCAGCGGGAATTTAATCTTGACGGGGTGGAAGTTTATGCCGGCAACACCCAGCGCCTTGCACATTCTCTGGCTCCGGAGCTGGGAACCGATGATGTTGGTCTTGTTTCAGCCGAAAACCTGCAAAAGCAGCCATCGGGAAATGGTGTGCGCTCCATCACCCAGGAAATTCCCTATGGCGAATTGATAAAAACGATCGGTTCGATTCCTTTTGACATGAAGACAGCGGAAGTGGAGGGATTTGTGGTGGTGAGCATTTTGATCCCTCCGGACTTGTACCAGAATCTGGAATCCATCTCAGACGGTTATGAGGAATACCAGCAAATTAAGCTGTATAAAAAACCCATCCAGGTCACCTACTTTATTTCGCTTTCGATCGTGGCGCTATTGGTATTGTTCTGTGCCATCTGGTTTGGGTTTTACCTGGCCAAAACCATCAGCATACCTATCAAGGATCTGGCCGAAGGTACCCGCCGGGTTGCTGAAGGGGAACTCAGTTTCACCATTGGGACGGTTGCCGATGATGAAATAGGAAGCCTGGTGGACTCATTTAATAAAATGACCAGGGATCTAAGATCCAGCAGAGAGCAGTTGGAACTGTCTGCGCGCAAACTCAGGGATCAAAACATCGAAATCGAAGAAAAACGCCAATATATGGAATTTGTTCTCAAAAGCGTCTCTGCCGGCGTGGTCACTCTGGATGCCAACGGGATGGTTTCCACCTTTAACAAATCGGCTGAAAAAATGCTTGCAGTCAAATCTGAGGAGGTCCTGAACAAAAGCTTCGATAGCATATTGACTGTCCAGAATAAAGATCTGGCCGATGAAATAATGGGAAATTTGTCTCTGTCGCGGGAGGCAGCGATCGAGGTGCCGCTAAAACTTATCATCGAGGGCAGACCCCGCAGTTTTTTAACTACGGTGAGTGCCCTGAGAGACGATACCGGACAGCATATGGGAATCGTCATGGTTTTCGATGACTTAACTGAACTGGAGAAGGGCCAACGAATGGCTGCCTGGCGGGAAGTTGCGCGTCGGATTGCCCATGAGGTAAAAAATCCACTCACGCCGATAACCCTTTCTGCTCAGCGCTTGAAGCGTAAATATTCCAAACAGCTTGGTGAAGCGGTGTTTGAAGAATGCACCCAGACCATTATTGATCATGTGGATTTAATTCGAAATCTGGTGAATGAATTTTCATCATTCGCACGTTTTCCAAGCGCAAATCCCAAGCCCTGCGAATTAGTCCCGACGATCGAAGAAACCATCGCATTATACCGCGAGGGGCACCCCAATATTAAATTTGAAGTTCCAAATACCGGTGACATCCCATCGCTGAATCTGGACCGCCAGCAGATCAAACAGGCCCTGATCAACCTGATTGACAATGCCATCGGAGCGATTAAGGGAGACGGCGTCATTTCCTTTGCAGTTACCCATGATCCCATTTTAAAGCGCATTCGTATCGAGGTGGCCGATAATGGCCCGGGTATTTCCAACGAGGATAAAACACGTCTGTTTGAGCCAAATTTTTCGACCAAAAAGACCGGGATGGGCCTGGGTCTCACCATCGTCAGTACTATAATTGCCGATCATAACGGCGTTATCAGCGTTCAGGATAACATTCCCCATGGTGCCAAATTTGTCATTGAGTTGCCGGTTTGAGGGCAAAGCGCATAGCGCAGGGTGCATAGCGCATGGAACGCTGGGTTTAGAGCGTTGGGTATGATGGATTAGGCATGACAGCAAATTAACTGTCGAGAGGAGATTTTAGGTTGCAGTTTGTGCTCTATGCGCTATGCTCTATGCCATATGGAAGTTCGGATATTTGACGACATTGGCATCGAAATGACACTTGTAATCTATAATGATCAAGGAGTTCCTGTTTATGTTTCCCTCTATATTAATCGTTGATGATGAACCGTCCATACTGCAAACCCTGAGCGGCCTGCTTGCGGATGAAGGCTTTGAGGTAACCACAGCGGCAAATGGTTACGAAGCCCTGAAAATCATTGATGCCGAATCCCCTGATCTTGTTTTGCTGGACATCTGGATGCCGGGAATCGACGGCATTGAAACCTTGAAAGAAATCAAAAAAGAAAACCCGACGATTCAGGTAATTATTATCACCGGTCATGGAACCATAGAAACCGCTGTGAATGCAACCAAGCTCGGTGCCTATGATCTGATTGAAAAGCCGTTGTCCATCGATAAGGTAATTGTGGCAATTAACAATGCACTGAATTTCAGGCGTCTCGAAGAAGAGAATAAATATCTGCGCAAAAAGTCGCTGGAAAAAAACTCCATCAATGGAGACAGTCCCAAAACAAGAGAATTGAAGAGGAATATAGCCAAAGCAGCGCCAACGGATACCTGGATATTAATCATTGGTGAAAACGGCACCGGCAAAGAACTCGTTGCCCGGACTATTCATCATTTAAGCCCGCGTGCCGACCAGCCATTGATTGATGTCAGCTGTGCGGCCATTCCGGAAGATTTGATTGAAAGCGAATTGTTCGGTCATGAGAAGGGAGTATTTTCAGAGACAACCACAAAAAAAATTGGGAAATTTGAACTGGCAAGCGAAGGAACGATATTTCTAGATGAAATTGGGGACATGAGTCTTAAGACCCAGGCTAAAATTTTAAGAGTGCTTCAAGAACAGAAAATCCAACGCGTCGGCGGTAGTCGGACGATTAGTGTTGATGTCAGGGTTATTGCTGCCAGCAATAAAAATCTTGAGGAAGAGATAGAAAAGGGCCGGTTTAGAGAGGATCTCTTCTACCGGTTGAACGTTTTTCCCATTGAAGTGCCACCGTTAAGGCTACGGGCCAGCGATATTTCCGCCCTTGTCGATACGTTTTTAGCGGAATTCGCGGTTCTAAACCGCAGCAAAAGAAAAAAAATAACTCCGGCAGCGCTTGACCTTCTGAGCAAATATGGTTGGCCGGGAAATGTCAGAGAACTAAAGAATCTGGTAGAGCGTCTGGCGATAATGGTGGATACCGATGCTATTGATGTCAAAGATATACCGGATGCTTATAATCTGAATGCCTGTCAGGAGCCGGAGTTGGAAGAGGCCCACTTATTTCAAGGGGATGATCTGAAGGAAGCCAAACTGGCATTTGAAAAAGAGTTTATCAACTTAAAGCTTGCCCAGCACCAGAACAACGTTACCAAAACGGCTGAGACTATTGGTGTTGGGCGTAGTTATTTGCATAAAAAGATCAAAAACTTCAAATAGCTTCCTTCTAACCGTTCACAGGTTCAGGGTTCACCATTTAGGGTTTTCTTTCCTCGTAAACCCAACTCGCAGGCGAACGCCTTCTTTGGGTTTCCGCCCTAACAAGGCACAGGCAAGGCAGCTCCTGAAACATTATTGGGGTAGCAGACCGCTGAGGAAATAAAATTGAGAATCATCGGCGGGAAACTTAAAGGTCGTAAGCTTCGATCGGTCAAGGGCACCAAAACCAGACCCACAGCCGATCGAACACGGGAGGCGATTTTTAATATTATTGCCTTCCAGGTCCCCGGAGCTAGGGTGCTGGATCTGTTTGCCGGTACCGGAGCCTTGGGCATAGAGGCCTTAAGCCGTGGCGCCCGATCAGCCGTTTTTATCGATGTCAGCAACCAATCCATCTCAGTCCTGCGAGAAAATCTGGCAAGCCTTTCCCTTGAAAGCCCAACCAAAGTTATTCGATGGGACCTTTCCAGGAACTTAAACTGTCTGCATTCGTCAGCCCTTGTCATTGACCTTGTTTTTATGGATCCGCCTTATAATGAAAATCTGATTACACCCACATTGGGCCACCTGCACACCAGTCAATGCCTGGCAAACAACGCCCGTATCATCGTCGAGCATTCACACCTCGATCCTGTCATCCCCGATCAATTGCCGTTTAAAATTGCCGACCAGCGCAAATATGGAAAAACCCTTGTTGAATTTTTAAATTATATGGTATGAGTGGCGGACTTTCGGGCGACGCGTTGCGACTTACGTGCTGCGGGGCGCGAGGGGCGGGTTACGAGTTACGTGCAGCGGGCTGAGGGTTATTGTAGATCGAATCTTGTCTATTGAAAATTGAATACTCAAGGAGAGGACCTAACCGACATGCCAAAATTAGCCATTTATCCCGGTTCATTTGATCCTGTCACCAACGGCCATCTGGATATTATTGAGAGAGGACTGAAACTCTTCGATAAGATTATCGTTGCCATATTGACAAATCCCGGCAAGAAATTTCTTTTCACCCTCGAAGACAGGATTCAGATGTTGGAGGTTAGCATGAAGAAATTTTCCCATGTCGAAATCGGCACTTTTGATGGCCTTACGGTGGACTATGCTGCTCAATGCAACGCCCAGGGGATATTACGCGGATTGCGTGCGTTGTCCGATTTTGAGTATGAGTTCCAGATGGCGCTGATGAATCGTCGTCTTAACCGGGAAATTCAAACGGTTTTCCTTATGACCGGCATGCGATGGATTTATACCAGCTCATCAATTATCAAGGAAGCAGCCCAGTTTGGCGGCAGTATTAAAGGAATGGTGCCGCCTATTGTGGAGAAGCGAATCAAGGCGAAATACGCCGAGAAGTCATAGCCGGCTATGGCGGGGGATCCTCCTTTCCCTCAAAAGCTACGGAGGGTAAGCATATGGCGGAGGTAAATG
>Ga0265306_10001195_pt1 | contig 12656 bp, 10 predicted proteins | sample Helome_3_FD_192493 | JGI IMG/M metagenome (GOLD analysis project Ga0265306, IMG submission 192493) | Marine sediment microbial communities from subtidal zone of North Sea - Hel_20160420 (Illumina Assembly) | ecosystem: Environmental > Aquatic > Marine > Subtidal zone > Sediment ...
CTGATCGCATTATCCGGTGGCTTGCACGGCGATATCGGGCACGCATTGCACAGCGGTCACATTGAGAAAGCCAATGCGTTGCTGGATGGCTGGCAGTCCACATTTCCTGATCGCTTCTATCTCGAGCTGATCCGCACCGGCCGGGCTGGCGAAGAGGATTGCGTACAGGCCAGCCTCGCCCTTGCGAATGAGAGACGAGTCCCTGTGGTTGCCAGTAACGATGTCAGATTCCTCAGCCGGGGCGATTTCAATTCTCACGAGGCGCGTGTCTGCATTCATGACGGCCGTGGCCTGGCAGATGCCGATCGGCCGCGCCTTTATAGCGAAAACCAGTACCTGCGTTCGCCACAGGAGATGGTCGAGCTGTTTGCAGACGTGCCAACTGCGCTCGAAAACTCGGTTGAGATAGCACGCCGCTGCAACCTCGATTTGGAATTCGGACAGAGTTTCTTGCCCGCATTCCCGGTTCCCCAGGGTCAGGACGAGGCCGAGTTCCTCGAGGCGGAGGCAAGACGTGGCCTGGCGGCGGCGCTGGCGACGAAATTCGAAATTGAGCGTGTTGCGGAAAAAGAGCGAGATGCGCTTGCAGCGCCATACTTCGAGCGGCTCGATATCGAACTCGGCGTCATTCAATCAATGGGTTTTCCCGGCTACTTTTTAATCGTTGCTGACTTCATGCGCTGGGCGCGGGAGAACGACGTGCCGGTCGGGCCTGGTCGCGGCTCGGGGGCCGGGTCTCTGGTCGCCTGGGTCTTGGGAATCACGGCTCTGGATCCGCTGCAGCATGATCTTCTGTTCGAGCGATTTCTGAATCCCGAACGCGTATCGATGCCGGATTTCGACATCGACTTCTGCATGGAAGGACGCGACAACGTGATCGATTACGTCGCGCAGCGCTACGGGCGTGAGCGCGTATCCCAGATAATCACGTTTGGCACAATGGCGGCTAAGGCCGTGATCCGGGATGCAGGTCGCGTACTGGGACAGCCCTACGGTTTCGTCGATCGTATCGCCAAGCAGGTGCCGTTCGAGATTGGCATTACTCTGGAAAAAGCGCTCGATCAATCAGACGAACTCGCGTCGATGTACCGCGACGATGAAGAAGTCGCAGCCATCATCGATCTGGCGAAGTCACTTGAGGGCCTGGTCCGAAATGCGGGCAAGCACGCGGGCGGTGTCGTTATCTCGCCCGGTGCATTGACCGATTTCGCGCCACTGTACTGTGAAGAGGGCGGGACGAACATCGTGACGCAGCTCGACAAGGATGATGTCGAAGCGGTAGGACTTGTGAAGTTCGACTTCCTCGGGCTTAAGACGTTAACCATTATCGAGTGGGCCGTGCGCATCGTTAACGAGACGTACCCGGATCGAAAGCTCGATATCAACCGGATCCCGATAGATGATGCGCTGACGTTCGAGTTGCTGCGCAGCACACGGACGGCCGCCGTGTTCCAGCTCGAATCGAGCGGCATGCGCGACCTGATCAAGCGAATGCGGCCGGATCATTTCGGTGACCTTGTGGCACTGGTAGCGCTGTTTCGGCCCGGGCCATTGCAATCGGGCATGGTCGATGACTTCATGACGAGAAAGCATGCGACCAACAAGGCGGATATCGATTACCTGCATCCGGATCTGAAACCGGTACTCGAAGAGACATACGGCGTTATCTTGTACCAGGAGCAGGTCATGCAGATCGCCCAGGTACTGGCCGGGTATACGCTAGGTGGCGCTGACCTGCTGCGCCGTGCCATGGGTAAGAAGAAGCCCGAGGAAATGGCCAAGCAGCGAGAAATTTTCGTCGAGGGTGCGACCGAGCGCGGTGTCACGGAAAGAACCGCGACACGCATTTTCGACCTGATGGAAAAATTTGCGGGCTATGGTTTCAACAAATCACATTCCGCAGCGTATGCCGTGTTGTCCTATCAGACCGCCTACCTGAAGGCGCATTATCCGTCCGCTTTCATGGCCGCGGTAATGAGTGCCGATCTGCAGAACACCGATCGGCTGGTGACGCTCAAGGACGATTGCAGACAGTTGGGCCTCACGCTCATAGCACCCGACATCAACAAGTCCGCTTTTCAGTTCAGTGCGTCCGACGCGCAAACGATCCTTTACGGTCTTGGTGCGATCAAGGGGGTCGGCCATGCGGCCGTAGACTCGCTAATCGACGAGTGTAATGCGAACGGACCATTCGTCAGCCTCGCGGAATTCTGCCGCCGTGTCGACCATGACAAGATTAATCGTCGGGCCCTCGAAGCGATGGTCAAATCCGGTGCGATGGATTGCTTTGGCGAATCCCGTCGCAGCCTCATGCACCAGGTACCCGAAGCGTTGCGCAGCGCTGACCAGCATGCAAGGGCCGCGGCTGCCGGTCAGAACGACATGTTTGGCATCGAATCGCCGGCGCATGAGGCCAAAACCGAGATGCCCGTTCAGCTCGAGGAATGGCAGGAGAGGCTGCTGCTCAGTAATGAGAAGGAGGCCCTGGGACTTTACCTGACCGGGCATCCCTTCGATGCTGTCCGTGCTGATGCGGCATTCTTCGTGGATGGCCGACTCGCCGATATCACGGCCGAGCCCCCGCCGCAAAACAGCAAGGGCGAGCGCAATTACGCGCAGTCGCGGAGGGAGGCAACGGTCGCCGGATTGATTGTCGACGTTCGCAAGCGCGGCAACCGGGTGAGCGTGATACTCGACGACGATACCGGCCGAATGGAGATCAGTTTTTTCAATGAGGCTTTCCAGGAGTTTCGCCACTTGTTGGTCAAGGACGAGATCGTCGTCATCGCCGGCGGACTGCGCTATGACGATTTCATCGGCAGCTGGACTATCAATGCGAAGAGCGTTTTACACATCGACCGGGTGATCGAATCGCGTGCAAAGAGCATGATTCTGAGTCTCGCCCCGAACGGTCAGGGGGACCATCTGCTCGTACAACTGCACGACCTGTTGTTACCGTTTCGCGAGGGGAGTTGTGACGTTTCTCTCCGCTACGTGGGTGATAGTGCGACAGCGCGTTTGTCCCTTGGACCCGAATGGGCCGTTCGCCCGAGCCGGGAGTTGCGCGATAAGTTGACCGAGCTTCTCGGCAATAATAATGTCCGTTTACTGTACGCGCCTGGCCGCGAATTAATGTAGTCTGAGTCTTATGGATCTGAAATTCCTGGATTTTGAACAACCGATCGCGGAGCTCGAGGCGAAGATCGACGAACTTCGTTATGTTGGCGATGATTCGGAAATCAACATCAACGAAGAGGTTGCGCGTCTCAAGAGCAAGAGCGAGTCGCTGACCAAGAGCATTTTCTCGAAGCTCAGTCCCTGGCAGGTCGCGCGTGTCGCTCGACACGAATCGCGGCCCTACACGATGGACTACCTTGGAATTATCTCTCCCGATTTTCAGGAACTCCACGGTGACCGGATGTATGCGGACGACCCGGCGATCATCGGTGGTATCGGTCGAATCGATGGGGAGCCCGTCATGATCATCGGCCACCAGAAGGGACGCGACACGAAGGAACGTGTCCGCCGCAATTACGGCATGCCCAAGCCGGAAGGGTATCGGAAGGCGCAGAGATTGATGCGCATGGCCGAGAAGTTCTCGATGCCGATAGTTACGTTCATCGATACGCCCGGCGCGTACCCCGGCGTCGGCGCCGAGGAGCGCGGCCAAAGCGAAGCGATCGCCCAAAGCCTATACCTGATGGCGGGTCTCAAGACGCCAATCGTCTGCGTCGTCATCGGCGAGGGCGGATCCGGCGGCGCGCTTGCCATTGGCGTCGGCGATCGCCTGTTGATGCTGCAATACGCTGTCTACTCGGTAATCTCACCCGAGGGGTGCGCTTCGATACTGTGGAAAAGTGCCGAGAAGGCCGAAGACGCGGCCGAAGCCATGCGCATTACGGCCAAGAGTCTCAGTGAATTCGGGCTGGTCGACGAGGTGCTCGAGGAACCGCTCGGCGGTGCGCATCGCAACCCCGGAGAAATGGCTGAGGTGATTCGCAATGCCGTCCTGAAGAGCCTTGATGAACTCAAGGGATTATCGACCGAGCAGTTGCTCGACGCGCGCCAGCAGCGACTCGCAAGCTTCGGTCAGTTTAAAGAGGCGTGACTCTTAGCGCCGGGATTCTGCGGCGGCAGCTCCGGGAACTCGAAGCCGTTGCGGGTAAGCCGTCGAGGTACGTCATCGCGTTCAGTGGTGGTCTCGATTCAACCGTGTTGTTGCACGCGCTCGTGTCGCTGCGCGAGCAACTCGGTATTCCCATGGTCACGATCCACGTTGATCATGGTCTGCATGAAGACTCCGGCGCCTGGAGCGAGCATTGCAACTCGGTTGCAACGGAGCTGGGCGTTGACTATCTGTGTCGATCGGTCACGGTGCAGCTCGAGTCCGGCAAAGGACCCGAGGCTTCGGCTCGCGATGCGCGCTACGCGGCCCTGCACGCGGAGCTCGGTATCGACGATTGGCTACTGAGCGCACACCACCAGGAAGACCAGGCCGAGACCTTGTTGCTCAACCTCGTTCGTGGCAGCGGCCCGATGGGCATTGCCGGTATCAGAGCTATTCGCCGTTTCGGGCCCGGGTGGCTTGCGCGTCCGTTGCTGGAGACAAGCCGCGCCTCCTTACTGGACTACGCGAAGAGTGAGGGGTTGCAGTGGGTCGAAGACCCTTCGAACAAGGACCGTCGCTTCGATCGCAACTTCCTGAGGCACGATGTACTGCCGAGGCTGAGATCGCGCTGGCCGGATATTTCGGCACGGCTACTGCGAAGCGCCAGGCATGCGGGAGAGGCATCGGAGTTACTTGCCAACCTCGCCGAAAACGACCTGCAATCCCTGGGTGGCCGTCCCGAGCGCCTGCCGATCGATAGCCTGCTCGACCTGTCCGTAGCTCGACAACGAAATCTCTTGCGCTACGCGCTGCGATGCCTGGGATTGTCGACACCGACAATGATGCAACTCATGCGGATTCTCGACGAGGTCATTCCGGCGCGAGAAGATGCTCAGCCCCTGGTCACCTGGCCGGGCGCCTCGGTGCGCCGCTATCGCAACGGGCTCTATCTGCTGCCGGAAAGACTGATCGAGTCAGCGGAGACCATCGAGGTGTCTTCGGATGAAGTACCGCTGGGAGCCGGGCTCGGGTTGCTGCGCTTCGTGCCAGGCCAGCAGCGGGGCTTGTCCGAAGGCGTAATGAAACGCGGGATCCAGGTCCGTTTTCGGCAGGGTGGAGAGGAATTTCAGCTTGTAGGTCAAACACATAGGCGTAAATTGAAGAAATTACTTCAACAAGAAGGCGTCGTGCCCTGGATGCGCGATCGGCTGCCGCTGGTGTATGCCGGCGATGAGCTCGTTGCGGTTGGTGATCTTTGGCTGGCCGCCGCGGCGGTCAGCGAGCCTGGCGTTGCGGTGCGTTGGGAGGATCGTCCCGCGCTGCACTGACGCCGGCTCAACGCTGCTCGGTCATTGTGTCACAGGAGGGTATCTGATAACGTTTAAAGCCGTCTTCAGTCCAACGACGGTGCGGAATTCGAAGGGTTGGAAGAAAGCACAGCGGTAGTCCGGCAGTGCTTTTGCTCCAGCCCTTTCTTGTTTCTCGCTTTCCGCAAGAAAACCATGCGCTATTGACCTTGGGTTCGCACATGACATCGTATGTATTTGTTACCGGCGGTGTGGTCTCTTCACTAGGGAAGGGAATCACGTCGGCCTGCCTCGGCGCCATTCTCGAAGCCCGCGGTCTGACCGTCAGCATGATCAAGCTGGATCCGTACATCAATGTCGATCCAGGCACGATGAGCCCGTTCCAGCATGGTGAGGTGTTCGTCACCCACGACGGTACCGAGACCGACCTGGACCTCGGTCACTATGAGCGTTTCGTTCGCACCGCACACAGCGGGCGGCACAGTAACTACACGACTGGCCGGATCTATGAGAGCGTGATCGGCAAGGAGCGCCGTGGTGACTATCTCGGCGCGACGGTACAGGTGATTCCGCATATCACGGATGAGATCAAGCAGGGTATCGAGCGAGGTGCGGGCGACGCCGACATTTGCCTGGTCGAAATCGGCGGCACCGTCGGCGATATCGAATCCCTGCCATTCCTCGAGGCCATTCGCCAGATGGGGGTCGAGCTCGGGCATGATCGCGTGGTGTATGTGCACCTGACCCTGGTGCCGTTTATACCGACATCGTCGGAAATCAAGACCAAGCCGACACAGCACTCGGTCAAGGAATTGCGCTCCATCGGTATTCAGCCAGACATACTGGTCTGCCGATCCGAGCAGCCGCTGCCTGAAGAGCAACGGCGCAAGATCGCATTGTTCACCAATGTGCCGGAGAAGGCGGTTATATCGGCCTATGACGCCGACGATCTGTACAAGATCCCGGCGATGATGCACGAGCAGGGGCTCGACGACATCGTCGCAAAGCAACTTGGGATGGAGTTGCCGGAAGCAGATCTGGGCGAGTGGGATGCGATCGTTGAAGCCAAGCAGAATCCCGAGATCGAAGTCGACGTCGCCATGGTCGGCAAGTACATGAACCTCAAGGACTCTTACATCTCGCTGGTCGAGGCGCTGCAGCATGGCGGAATTCACACCCGCACCCGCGTCAATATTCACTATTTCGAGTCGCGCGATATCGAAGAGCACGGTGTCGAATGTCTGAAGAACATGGATGGCATCGTCGTGCCGGGCGGATTTGGTGATCGCGGCATCGAAGGCAAGATTGAGACCGTGCGTTTCGCGCGCGAGAGCGGTATTCCCTACCTCGGCATCTGCCTCGGCATGCAGGTGGCTGTCATCGAGGCGGCCCGCAGCCTGGCCGGTCTCGAAGGCGCCATGAGCACCGAGTTCAACAAGGAGACACCGCATCCGGTCGTCGGCCTGATCACCGAATGGCAGGATCAGACCGGCGGTACCGAAAAGCGTGATGAAGAATCCGGGATGGGCGGCACGATGCGACTTGGCGCACAGGAGGTTTCGCTGGCCGAAGGGTCCCTTGCGGCGCTCAGTTACGGCAGCACGAGTATCGAGGAGCGCCACCGTCACCGCTATGAAGTGAATAACAATTATCGGAAGGTACTCGCAGACGCCGGCTTATGTTTCTCCGGATTGTCCGTTGATAACCTTGTCGAGATGGTCGAAATTCCGGATCACCCCTGGTTCCTCGCGAGCCAGTTTCACCCGGAATTCACCTCTAACCCGCGGGACGGCCATCCACTATTCAAGAGCTTTATCAGCGCGGTTCGTCGTCGCAGGGAAGGCGAGATACCCGAGGCCGCCGAGGGATGAACCTGTGCGGTTTCGATGCAGGCAATGATCGGCCTATCTTCCTGATCGCCGGTACCTGTGTCGTTGAAAGTGAACAGCTGACCCTCGACACCGCCGGCACGCTCAAAGAGATATGCAGCGATCTCAGTATTCCCTTCATTTACAAGTCGTCGTTCGACAAGGCCAATCGCAGCTCGCGCGATGGTTTCCGCGGGCCGGGAATGGAAGAGGGCCTGCGTATCCTGGGCGAGGTCAGGAAACAGCTGCAGCTGCCGGTCCTGACCGATGTTCATGAAGACACGCCGATGGGCGAGGTGGCGGACGTCGTCGACGTCCTGCAGACGCCCGCATTTCTCTGCAGGCAGACGAACTTCATCCTGCGGGCGGCCGCGACCGGACTACCCGTGAACATCAAAAAGGGCCAGTTCCTGTCGCCGTGGGAGATGCAGAACGTCGTCGACAAGGCGAAGGGGACCGGCAACGATAACATCCTGGTGTGCGAACGCGGTTTCTCCTTCGGATACAACAACCTGGTCTCCGACATGCGCAGTCTCGCGGTAATGCGCGGTACCGGGTGCCCGGTGGTGTTCGACGCGACGCACTCGGTGCAACTCCCGGGTGGCAAGGGCTCGGCTTCGGGCGGGCAGCGCGAGTTCATTCCGGTGCTCGCGCGAGCGGCGACGGCTGCCGGTATCGCAGGCGTTTTCATGGAAACGCATCCGGAACCATCGAAAGCCCTCAGTGACGGCCCGAACGCCTGGCCATTGGGGCAAATGAAACAACTTCTTGAGACGCTGGTGACGATCGACGCCGGCGTCAAGCAAAGCGGCTTTCTCGAAGCAGGACTAGGACTGGGCGTACCCAACCGGGAGTAACAATGATCAAAATAACGGATATTCGTGGCCGGGAAATTCTCGATTCACGCGGCAACCCCACAGTTGAAGCAGATGTCACGCTGGCCGACGGCGTTACCGCGCGTGCGGCCGTTCCCTCGGGTGCCTCGACGGGCACGCGTGAGGCAGTGGAGCTGCGCGATGGTGACAAGTCACGCTACCTCGGCAAGGGCGTACAAAAAGCCGTGGCCAACGTCAACGGAGAACTTCGCGACGCATTACTCGGCGTTGAATTCGAGGACCAGAGAGCCGTTGACCAGAGCATGATCGACCTCGACGGTAGCGAGAACAAAGGGCGCCTTGGTGCCAACGCGCTGCTTGCGATCTCCCTGGGAACGGCGAAAGCCGAAGCGGTATCGAAAGGCATTTCGCTATTCCGACACCTGGGAAACAGCACGATGATGCCGGTACCAATGATGAATATCATCAACGGCGGCGCGCATGCCGACAACAGTGTCGACATCCAGGAGTTCATGATTCTTCCTGTTGGGGCGCCGAACTTCTCGGAAGCGCTGCGCTATGGTGCCGAGGTCTTCCACAGCCTCAAGAGCGTGTTGCGGGGCAAAGGCTTGAATACCGCTGTTGGTGACGAAGGGGGCTTCGCCCCGGACCTGCCGTCGAACAGGGCGGCGCTCGACACGATCATGACAGCGATAGACGCTGCGGGATTCAAGGCTGGTGACGACATTCTGCTGGGTCTCGACGTCGCGAGCTCGGAGTTCTACAAGAATGGCGTTTACGACCTGGAATCCGAAGGGCGGCAGTTCGATGCCGTCGGATTCAGCGGGTTTCTGGCCGAACTGGCCGACAGCTACCCGATTATCACGATTGAAGATGGCATGGACGAGAGCGACTGGGAGGGTTGGCGCGTGCTTACGGAGGCGCTGGCAAGCCGCGTGCAGCTCGTCGGCGACGATTTGTTCGTCACCAACACATCGATACTGCGCCGCGGCATCGATGAAGGAATTACGAATTCTATATTGATAAAACCCAACCAAATCGGTACCTTAAGCGAAACTCTTGATGCAATTACTATGGCAGACGATGCAGGATACACGGCCGTGATCTCACACCGCTCGGGTGAAACCTCGGACAGCACGATCGCGGATATCGCCGTCGGCACGCAGGCAACACAGATCAAGACCGGGTCCCTGTCGCGATCGGATCGCATCAGCAAGTACAACCAGCTGTTGCGCATCGAAGAGGAATTGGGGGCAGACGCAGGGTATGCGGGTCGCGACGCGTTTTCTGTCAAGGTGAGTTAGGAAACGCCGCAGGCACGTTTTTGGGGGTATTGCTTGGTTCGTTCACGCTGGTTACTGGTATTGCTCGGCATCGCCGGACTCGGTCTTCAGGCCGAACTCTGGGTCTCCGACGACGGTTACCGAAAGACGCTGAAACTGCGGACCGCAGTCGTGGAGCAGCGGGTGCTCAACGACAGATTGCGCGCTCGCAATGCCGCCCTCGATGCGGAGGTGATCAACCTCAAGCAGGGCAGGGACGCCGCCGAAGAACGTGCGCGGACCGACCTCGGCATGATCGGCAAGCAGGAGACCTTCTACCAGGTCGTGCCGGTCGCCGACACGACTCACTAGGCAGACTCAATGGCCTTGCCAGACTGGGCCCGTGCGTACGGGGCCCCGCTGTTTCCGGCCGTCATACGGTCGCAACCCGATGAATTCGATGTGACCGAGGAACTCGGCTTCGAGTTCAGCGGTGACGGTGAGCACGACCTGCTGTTTGTCGAAAAGACGGGAGCGAACACGGAGTGGGTGTCGCGGCAGCTGGCAGGTCATGCCAACGTCCCGGCCCGTGACGTAGGCTACGCAGGCCTCAAGGACCGCCACGCGGTGACGCGGCAGTGGTTCAGCGTACCGCGCTGGCATGCGCCCGACTGGGACAGACTCGAAGCTGACGGAGTTCGGGTGCTCGATCAGCAGCGGCACAACCGGAAGTTGCGCAGGGGCGCTCACAAGGGGAATCGCTTCCGTATCCGCCTGCGCGGTCCCGCAGGCGATACCCGCGCAATGGACGAGCGACTCGAGATCATCGGGTCGGAAGGCGTGCCAAACTACTTCGGCGAGCAGCGTTTCGGGCGAGGGGGGTCGAACGTCGCATTGGCGGACGCCTGGTCGGAGGGCAAGCGACTCCCCCGGCACAAGCGCAGCATCGCGATATCCGCAGCACGCTCGTACCTGTTTAACCTGATCCTGGATAGACGGGTGCAGGAGAAAACGTGGAATCGGATCGTCCCAGGTGACATCGCGAATCTGGACGGTACAGGCAGCGTGTTCCAGGTGGACGAAGTTGACGACGACCTGGTACGCCGCTGCAAGGAAATGGATATTCATCCTGCCGGACCGCTCTTCGGCGACGGAACCTCTGCGCCGTGCCCGTCCGCGGACCATGCGCGTTGGCTTCAGGCGCTGGCGAACGCCAGGGTGAAAGGTGCCAACAGGAGTTTGCGCCTTAGAGTCAATGATCTGGCATGGTCTGTTGCCAGCGATTCCCTGCTATTGGAGTTTGCCCTGGGGCGGGGCGGTTTCGCGACGTCGGTCCTGCGGGAAGTTGCGGAGCTCACGGACGGGGCGCACCAGGCGCGGCAGCACAGGTGATCGAGCGGCCGCGCCGGGCCCGTTTCGGTAAGCTACCGCTGGATGATCAACCAGACAGGATCGTGTCTATGAAAAAGAGAGTGCTGGGCAATACACAAAACAACATTCCGGCGATCGGATTGTCCGAGGCGGCTGCGGACACAATAAGGCGCGCTGCGGCGATTCATCCGATTTCGGCCGAGCAATCGGAGTGCTCCATTTTTAGTCGAGACATCGGGACGTCCGTCATTCCTGCATGTGTCGACGTCGGTGCGACACTCGGGGCCTACGAGATTCAATTGAACGATGATGAACAAACCACGCTGGATCACCTGGCGGATCGGGTCAAAGGCGATCGTTACGACGAACGGGGGATGGCAATCATCAATGGCTGACCGGTCTTTCGTTTGAAGCATACGGTCCCGGTCAGGCCACAAACGTCAATCGAACCGAGATCAGACTCGCTCCAACAAGACATAGACGGCACCGGTGCCGCCGTCGACCTGGCGGGTCGATACGAACGCCAGCACATTATCCCATTTGCGGAGCCAGCGATTCACAGCTGCCTTGAGCACGGGTCCGCGGTCGCCGGAGCCCAGCCCCTTGCCGTGCACGACGCGTACACACAACTTGCCCTGCATCGCGCTGTATTCGATAAAGTCGGCAAGCCGTGGTTTGGCCTCGGCGACCGTCATGCCGTGCAGGTCGATCTCCGCCTGCACGCTGTAGCCGCCGCGTGCCAGCTTGCGCATGGTGCGCCGACCGACCGAGGCTCTCTGAAAACGCAACGCGGCACCGTAGCCGTGTTCCACCGTGTCGATATCGTCTTGAAGGCTCTGGTTCAGAACCTGGCGCTCGTCGGCTTTCGAAAACCGTGCGCCGGGTTTCGGCTTGGGTTTCGTCTCGGGAACACGATCTGCATTCTCGAGCGGCTTTGCGCCGGAAATCGCCTGGCGAAACTCGTCGATATCTTTGTCGTTCACGGTCTGGTCTTCGAGGCTATGGTGTGCGCTGAACATTGAGTATAGTGAGCGCGTCGCCAACAACCAATCCAATGAGTACGCTCGTCAAACATAAAGCATGAAAATCCTCGTAAGTAATGACGACGGGTATCTCGCCACCGGCATCATCGCCCTGACTGACGCGCTCGAGCAGGTCGCAGACGTGGTGGTGGTCGCGCCGGATCGCAATCGCTCGGCGGCGAGCAGTTCCCTGACCCTGCACACGCCGCTGCGCGTCTCGGAGGTCGCAAGGAAACGCTACAAGGTCGACGGTACGCCCTCTGACTGCGTGCACCTGGCCTTGACGGGATTTCTCGACCATGAACCCGACCTGGTTGTCTCCGGTATCAATCATGGCGCAAACCTGGGTGACGACGTCATCTACTCGGGAACGGTTGCGGCGGCGCTGGAGGGGCGGTTTTTGGGACTACCGACCATTGCCGTATCGCTGGTCGGCCATGATCTCAAGCATTTCGACACGGCGGGGCGGGTCGCATCCGAACTCGTAAAGAAGATCGATCGTACGGGGCTCGCCTCTGACGTCGTGTTGAACGTGAATGTACCCAACCGGCCCTACGACGATCTGCAGGGCATAAGAGCGACCCGGCTGGGTTTTCGCCACAAGTCGGAACAGATCCTGAAAGACAGCGACCCATATGGGCGTCCCATTTACTGGGTTGGACCCGCCGGCCAAGGGCAGGATGCCGGCGACGGTACGGATTTCCACGCGATAGAGCAGGGGGCGGCATCAGTGACACCACTCAGGGTCGATCTGACGCGGCACGAAGCCGTGCAGGGAATCTCCGACTGGCTGAAGCGATGATCGACCCGCGGGGCGGCATTCAGGGCATCGGCATGACCTCGAAGCGAACGCGCGACAGGCTCGTGCAGCGGCTGGAAGAC
>Ga0265306_10001197_pt1 | contig 12646 bp, 10 predicted proteins | sample Helome_3_FD_192493 | JGI IMG/M metagenome (GOLD analysis project Ga0265306, IMG submission 192493) | Marine sediment microbial communities from subtidal zone of North Sea - Hel_20160420 (Illumina Assembly) | ecosystem: Environmental > Aquatic > Marine > Subtidal zone > Sediment ...
CGGTGCTGCCGTCAACGACGATTTCGTCCTCCGAGCCGTCCTCGATGGAGGGCGGCCTGACATCGCTTTCGTCGTAGATCTCACCGAGGAGCTCCTCCATGAGATCCTCGAGAGTGGCGATGCCGCGCACCTCACCGTACTCATCGACCACGATGGAAAAGTGGCGATGATGGCGCCGGAAAGTCTCGAATACCTCGTTCAGGGATTGAAACTGCGACACATAAAGTGGTTGATGGGCGATGCTCCCGATACGCACGTCCAGCTGCTTGCTTGCGGTAGCGTTCAGCAGATCGCGCAGATAGATCACCTTGACGATGTTGTCGGGATGGTTTTCGTAGACCGGGATACGCGAAAAGGGCCGCTCTGTCACCAGCGGCACCGCCTCGGCCACGCTCAAGCTTCCATCCAGGACGAACAGCATCCCCTTTGGCGTCATGACGTCCTGTACTTTCAGGTCATTGAACTCAAAGACCCGCTCGATGATCTCGCGTTCGCCGCGCTCGATCTCGCCTTCTGCGACACCGTGGCCGAGCATGCCGATGAGTTCTGACTCAGTCACGGTAGGCTCCTGTTCCCCTCCGGATAGATGGTGCACCCAGGCAGTGAAATGGCCGAACATCCAGACCAGGGGGTGCATCAGCTTCATGAACAGCAGCAGAGGCATGGCTGCGAATAAAGATATACGCTCCGGATAGCGGGTGGCCAGGCTTTTGGGCGTGATCTCGCCGAACACCAGGATGAACAGGGTCAGGGCACCCACCGCAATGCCCGGACCGGCATCACCGAATTCGCGGGTGGCGATTACCGTCGCCATCGCGGACGCGCCGATATTCACCAGATTATTGCCGATCAGGATGGTCGTCAGCATGCGGGACGGGTCTTTCTTAAGCCGGTAAAGAGCTGTCGCACCTGCCCGTCCTTCCTGCATCAGTGCCTCGGCCCGGGCCATCGACAGGGCGATGAGTGCGGTCTCGGATCCGGAAAAAACCCCGGAAAGCACGAGCAGCCCGACCAAGGCAACCAGTTCGGTGAGCTCAAGGCCCATTGTGCAACTCCGGCGTGATGATTGGGTTAAATTTGGTCAATGCTATGCGATCCCCGGCCATCGCACCGGGCGTGAGATTTTCGTTTGAGTTTCCAGAACTTGCTTCGAAAGCGACGCCAAGAAGAATTAACACGGTGGATTCTTGCCCACATTCCTGCTCGTCGCAATGCCGGGCACTTGAATTTCGGCGGGGAACGCGCATCCGGTGGGTAAGGACCAGAGTGTCATTATCAGCGAGAGGGCGCCAGAAATCAGCGGAACGGACTCATACGGCATGCCTCGGGTTGATGCCGGTGTGCGGTCTTTTCCGGGCCAACGCCGAAATTCGCCGCCGTCCGGCTTCGAATGATTTCAGTCGTTTGTCGCCGGGCCAGCATTGTATTGCTTTGTCATATTTCCTTAACATGCACGATCACCAGAAAAGGCCATAAGGTCACCGGGGAACGTTTTGGACATTACGCTGGTCATCGAATTGGTTCTGTTCGCGGTCCTGATGCTGCTTTCAGGCTTCTTTTCCAGTTCTGAGACGAGTCTTTTTCCCTCAATGATCTGCAGCTCGAGCAGATGCTGCGTGACGACAATCCGCGGATCGCCCTTATCGAGCGCATGCTGAGTGAGCCGCGCCGGCTGATCGTTACCATCCTGATCGGCAACGAGTTCGTCAACGTCGCGGCATCCGTCATCTCCGCGGCGATCGTGATCCAGCTCTTCGGCGCCGAGAACAATCTGGTCAATCTGTTCATTGTGGTGCCTATTCTGTTGCTGGTGGGCGAGATAACCCCCAAGACGCTCGCCATCCGCAATAACGTTAAATTTGCCACCTTTCAGAGCCAGCCGATCGACCTGTTTGCGCGGATGATTACCCCGCTGCGCTGGGCGGTCCGCCTGGTGGCGGAATGGTTCACCACCCTGATCGTGAGAAGTGAACTGGACCGCGGCAGCATCGTCACCCGCGACATGGTGCGCACCCTGGCCCAAGAGGCCGTGGGAGACGGTGTGCTGGACGAGGACGAGGCCCAGTACATCGAGCAGATCTTCGATTTTGGCAACCGGACGGTCGAAGACCTGATGACGCCACGCTCCAACATCGAGTTTCTTTCGGCGGACTTGCCGATCGGTGAGATGGTGAAAGAACTCAAGCGGACCCGACATACCAAGGTGCCGGTGTACGCCGGGCATCGGGACTCGGTCAAGGGCATGCTGCATGCCAGGGATCTGCTGGCGGCGGATCTTTACACCCTGGAGTAGCACCCCGAGGCTTTGGCGGACATCCTGCGTGAGCCCTATTTCGTCCCCGAGACAAAATCCGCCTCGGAACTGTTCCATACCTTCCGCAAGCGACGGTTGTCGGTGGCCTTGGCAGTGGATGAATACGGCGGTATCACCGGCCTGATCAGCATGGAGGACCTGCTCGAGTGCATCTTTGGCGACATACCCAGCCCCTCAGATGAGTTTTCCGAGACGGATATCGCAGTTTCGGATGATGGCACCCGACGGGTGGATGGGGCACTCCCGATCACACAGTTCAACGAAGAGTTCGACGCGACGCTCGAAGAGGGTGAATTTGAAACAGTCGCCGGGCGCATCCTGCACGAGCATGGGGAATTGCCCGAAGAGGGCACCGTGATCAGCGTGGATGGCCTGACCTTCACGGTGGAGGAGGTCGAAAGCAACCGCATGAAAACCTTGGCGGTGCACGTTGAAGGCATCGGCAATGATGCGGGCGATCAGCAAGAGCCCGATGCAGTGGAACCGTTCACAGACGATCCCGCCAAAGGGGGAGATCGCTGATGGATATCCTGATCACAATCGGCGTGATGGTGTTCTGTCTGATCTGGGAAGGCTTTTTCTCAGGCTCCGAGATCGGGGTGGTCAGCGCCGATCGCATGAAACTGCGGCATGAGGCGGCCAAGGGATCCAAGGGGGCCGGGCTCGCGCTGGCGATGCTCAAGAAGCCGGAATGGCTTTTGTCCACCACCCTGGTCGGCACCAACATTGCGGTGGTCACCAATACCACCATGGCCACCGCCCTCATGCTTGAGCTTTTCGGGCCGGGTGCGAGCTGGCTGGCCGTTGTCCTGGTGGCGCCACTGATCTGGGTGTTTGGCGAAATCGTACCGAAAAGCATCTTTCAGCAGCGCGCCGATGCGCTCACCCCGCGCGTTATCTTCTTTCTGAAATTCTGTTCGTATCTGTTCTATCCGATCCTGGTGGTGTTCAGTTTTCTTGCGCGGATGCTCGGCCGCCTATTCGGTGGCAAGAGTGACGGCAAGAACCCCTTCACGCTGCGCGAGGAGATCCATACCATGATGCAGATGTCGGCCAACGAGGGTGACATCGAGCAGACTGAACAGGACATGATCCGGCGCCTGTTCAATTTTGGCGAGACCACGGCGCACGAGGTGATGATGCCCCTGATCGACCTGGCCATGGTGGAACAGTCTGCAAGCTGTGCCGAGGCCAAGAAAGTGGCAATCGAAAAATCACACGCGCGAATCCCCGTCTACCATGACCGGGTCGATCACGTGATTGGGCTGGTCGATACGCTACAGCTCTTGGGGGTTGACGGGGACCAGCCGATCGAGCCCTTCGTCAAGCAGGTCACCTACGTGCCGGCGGGTAAGGTTATCCAGGACCTGCTGCTCGACATGCGCAGGACAAGAGAGCAGGTGGTGGTCGTGGTCGACGAGTTCGGCGGTGCCGAGGGCATCGTCAGCATCGAAGACATCCTCGAGGAGGTGGTGGAGGACATCCAGGACGAATACGATTCCGCCGAACCGGAGGTGCAGCTCGTTCGTCGTCAGTCTGACGGCACCCTGCTCGCGAATGCCCGGGTCGATCTGGACGATCTGGCGGAAGAGCTGGGTGTCGAACTGCCCAAGGGCCGCTACTCGAGTCTGGCCGGTTTTCTGTTGGAGAAGGCGGGTGAGGTAACGCCGGAAGGCAGCAGCGTGAACTACAAGGACCTCGTTTTCACCGTGACGCGCGGGTCGGCGCGGTCCATCCAGGAAGTGAAAATCAGCGTAAAGACGGATCGACAGTCTGGGTGAGGGCCTGCACCGCTTAAGAATGCTTTTCTATCGTGGTGTGGGTTCAGTGCCATCAGCCACCCTGCGCTGGTAGCGCCGATCAGCCGTGAGCTTCCATGGCCGCGCCCAATGCGAGCAGTCGTTCCTGCGAATCAGCGTCGATGTCAATGATCCGGAGTCCCGCCCAATAGGTGTCCTTTTGGCTGGCCCCAGTTCGCCACAGCACCATGATGCCGGCGGTGAATCGCCCAATCTCCCCATCAGGGCTGGTCGTAAGACACTCCACCTGGTACAGGCTTTCGATCTCGACAGCAATGGAGGTTATCAGCATCAGCCCGGCCGGCGAGAGGTTCACGACCTCGCCCAGCTTTTTGCCACTGACCTGGTCGTTCAGCTCGGCGCGCCAACCCTTGCCTGCCAGGGCAATGCGATCGTGCTGTCTCTTGTCCATGCTGTGTCTCCTAAACCAGCTTCACTTGCGTTATGTCAGGCTGTTCAAGGCGTGTTTAAGAGTCGACTCGACATAGGACGCGCCGGTATCGGGTAGAATGTGTGCGCGCTGCCTGTCGATCTGGTCCGCAAGTTTTCGTAGTTGCATCACCGACGCCTTGGTACCCGTCTGATCAACAAATAGGAAGCGCTCGGTCTTGCGATTGAACCAGGAAAGCTTGACCACCTCGTCAGGTTCGTTCTTGCTGTGGAACACTATCCAGCTTCCTCGTGGCAGCTTCGGCAGGCGCTCGAGCAGGTCTTCGCCGCCGGCCGCGAGTTTCACCTTGGCAGGTGGCTTCGGCGATGCTACGGGCGGAGTGGGGGCAACAATTTCAACCTCGTGGTCAGCCGAGAACAAATCGAATAGCTGCATTGCTTTTGTCTCGTAATGCGGGATCGCATCCCCAAGCCGTCGCCCGAGTTCATCGCGCAAAGCGCTAAGGTCCGCATCGCTTGGTATTACGCCCGTGGCCAATCCATCGACGAACGTTCGCAATCGCGTGCCCAGGTCCAGGGCACTGCGCCAGTGAAAGGTGTCGGTTTCCCCATTGCTGCGCAGATACAGAAGCGTCAGATAGTCGGTCCATGGGCCGGTCATGAATGCCTGGTAGCGTGCCGGAAGATCGGCGGCCGCCAGAAACTTTTGCGTGGCCCGGCCAGCCTCCTCGCGTGCCTCTTCCAGTCGTGCCTTCCCTTTTTCGGTCTCCAGCGTGCGCACTTCTCGGGTCTGCTGGCGCTCGGAGCGCAGCCTGATTTCAGCCGACAGTCCCTGGTCGAGCTCCTGCAACAGTTGGGGCGAATGATCTCTGGCCTTCAAAATCAAGTCGACCACCCGCTGCAGCTTGGGATATATGCCGAGCGTGAGATCACTCTCGTCCACCCAGCGCGAACCCGCCTCGATCATGTTGTCGAACAAGCGCCGCGCCGGGTGCTCGCGGCGTGTCAGAAAGGCGCGGTCCCGTACTCCCAACTTGAGGTAGGGCGTGTGCAGATGGCTGAACAATGCCTTGACCGTGTTGCTCAGGCGGCCGTCATTGAGCATCGCCTCAAACAGCATCCCGACGATGTCGAAGGTGTCTTCGTCGAAATGACTGAGCTTGTCATCGCCCACAGTCGCTTTGATTTGGGCGCGCTGCGCCGCCAGGACATCGCGCAGCTTTTGGAGCATGCCCCTGGAGATCACCACCCGGCTTACGCCGGCTTCAAGCACGCCGGTTTCTGGTGGTGCTATGGCCTGCTGCACCCGCGGGCTGTCGATGATTGCCACCACTTCCGAGGGCGTCGCAGGGGTCACCGGGTCAGGCCGCACCGCCGCGCCATCTTGTGCGGTATGGCGCAAGCGGCGCGCCGTCAGCAGTTCCCTCATCCGGCCCAGCAGTTGGTCTCCCAAATCGTTGCCGTCGTTGGGGGTTTGCGCGCTGGGCCCTGACTCCAAGCCGCCTATCTGCCCCTGCTCTTCAGTCCGTGATCCACCGCTATCGCCATAGCCACGGTACTCGGGCAGGCCCTTCATTGGTCCCCGGGAAGCGCCATCATACCCATGCGCGGTGGCAGCAGCCCCTGATGTCCGGCCACCGCCGAATCCGCTTTGCACTGGAACAGCAGCGCCCGATAAACCATTCCCGACATCGTCCCTGTATCGCGGTGCATCGATCGAATTCGCGTGGTTGTCGCCGTAAAGAGCCGGCTGCCCAAGCGGTTCGGTATCCTCTTTCGATTCGCCGCCGTCGGGTTGTGTAGGACTGGGCTGAATTTTGAACTCATATTTGAGATTGGGCAAAATGCCTTTTTCGCGCAGGGCCTCGTTCAATTCCCCATGCCATAGTGGCAATTTTCGGATCACTTCTCGCTCAAGCAAGGTGTATAAAGCCAGCAGCACCTGGCGCTCCACGTTCAGTACGCCGGCGGCGCGCTCAAACACCCCAGCCAGCTGATGGGGTCCGGCAGGCAGTTCCTCATAGGGGACGGCGGGACCACCGGAGACCACACCGAGGCGTTGCGACAAGCCGTAATAGAGTTCCTGGTGTCGCTTTATCGCCTGATCAGAGATGGTTTCCAGCGCCAGGCTGAGTTCGAAGTTGTCCTTGCTCACAAGGCTCAAGACCTCTGCGCCTGGCTCGGCAACGCGTCGGGCGGGACGCATGAACTGGAACACTTCGCGCAACAGATTGTCGTGGAACAGGGTTTCGAGCTGCTTTCTTTTCAACCACAGTTCACGCTGCCCCTCGAAAAACTTCGCCTGCATCGCATTGTTTTCGGCCTTGTCGGCGTATTCCAGCAATACTTGGTCGGCAGACTCGAACAGTTGCTCGAGCAAGACTTCGGCAGCGGGTACGCTACGATCTCGCCAAGCGAGCAGCAGATTCTTGATAATTTCCTTTTTCACGAATCGTTTTAAACCAGGTTCGCTTTGCCCAATGGAAAGATGGCCTGTTTTGATACCATCGTCCAGTGCTTGGACCGGTTTAACCTGCAAATTGCATGAAGGCGGACGAATGCATTGCGGTTTGTGGCATTAAGCAGGGTGTTTGACTCGTCTTCGGCTCTTGTTGCTGCTGTTGCGTTTTGTCCTGTTCGGGCTCAGGCCGTGCTGGGCTTCGCATTTGCGCCGATCCCCCTCAAACCATAGCTACGGCTATGCTTCTTCGGCCGATCAGCCCAACTGCTTTGTCCATCAAGCCCTGATTCCCGAACCCTTCATGCATTTTGCAGGTTAACAGCCTGTCGGACTTGACCGTTTGCCGCGAAAATCACTGGGAGCAAATCAAATCGGCTTTATCGTCTGAGGAGAATAGCCGCGCTATTTGACGAAGAGGATAAGGGGAGTGGATCGCTATCCAGGGATTTGCAGCCAAACAGTGTTAAGTCCGACAGGCTGTTAACGGCAGTCTTCCCGCGAGCGCCCTCGTTCGTTGCCGATTTCCCCCGGCGCTATGGACTCGCTGCTGGGCCTGGAATCGCTTCTTCGAAGCTAAAGCGCGAAGATACCTTGTTGTGCTTGCTAGCCGCCCTGAGCACATTGAGAGATGCCGTCTCCGGAACAGGCAATTGCCTGGAACTGCAGGGCGTCGGACCCTTCCATGCTCTTGAGACGATCGTGCAATGAGTGCAATCCACTGTTTTCAGGGGTAAAATCGCCGCCCCTTTTCATTTCTTGAGTGGCATGGCGGGAAAACTTTACATTCGTACCTTCGGTTGCCAGATGAACGAGTATGACTCCCACAAGATGGAGGATGTATTGCGCGAGTCTCATGGCCTGGAGCTGACCGACGATCCGGAACAGGCTGACGTATTGCTGTTGAACACCTGTTCGATCCGTGAGAAGGCGCAGGAAAAGGTCTTCTCGCAGCTCGGTGTCTGGAAAGACTGGAAACAGGCGCGTCCCGACCTGGTGATCGGTGTCGGCGGCTGCGTGGCCAGCCAGGAAGGTGAGGCTATCCGCGAACGTGCACCCCACGTCGACCTGGTCTTTGGTCCGCAGACATTGCACCGCCTGCCCGAGATGCTGGCGCGTGCGCATGATCAGCACCTGCCAACGGTCGACATCAGCTTTCCGGAGATCGAGAAGTTCGATTGCCTGCCCGAGCCCAGAGCAGAAGGGCCGAGCGCATTCGTATCGATCATGGAGGGCTGCTCGAAGTACTGCACCTTCTGTGTGGTGCCCTACACGCGTGGCGAGGAGATCAGCCGCCCGTTCGATGACGTGATCGCAGAGGTCGTGCAGCTGGCCGCCCAGGGTGCGCGCGAGGTGAATCTGCTGGGCCAGAACGTAAACGCCTATCGCGGGCCGATGCATGACGGCGAGAGCGCCGACCTGGCCCTGCTGATCCGCTACGTCGCCGCGATCGAGGGCATCGACCGCATTCGCTACACCACGTCCCACCCGGTCGAGTTTTCGGATTCACTGATCGATGCCTACGCCGAGGTGCCTGAACTGGTCAGTCATCTGCACCTGCCCGTGCAGTCAGGCTCGGACCGGATCCTGATGGCCATGAAACGTGGCCACAGTGCCTTCGAGTACAAACAGAAACTCAAGCGGCTGCGTGCCATCCGCCCCGATATCAGCTTGTCGTCGGATTTCATTATCGGGTTTCCCGGCGAGACCGAGCAGGATTTCGAGCACACCATGAAGCTGATCGAAGAGATCGGTTTCGACCACTCCTTCAGCTTCATCTACAGCCGGCGGCCGGGTACGCCTGCCGCCGATCTGCCGGATGATGTGCCGCTTGAAGTCAAGCAGGAGCGGCTGGCGAAGCTGCAGCACGTCATCAACGACAACGCCCAGCGCATCAGCCGCAGCATGGTCGGGAGCGTGCAGCGGGTACTGGTAGACCGGCCGTCGCGCAAAGACCCGGACGAGATCGCCGGGCGTACCGAAAACAATCGCGTGGTCAATTTCCCGGGGCCGCCGGACCTGATCGGACAGTTTGTGGATCTGCGCATCACCGCGGCCTATCCCAACTCGCTGCGCGGTGAGCTGCTGGATGACAAAAAGTCCGAGGTCGCGAGCGCCTGATGCCAGGTAATCTTCGAGTATTTGCGGTCGTCCGGCATCTGCTCGCCGACGGGACGGCTGGAGCTTCTAATGTCTGAACATCCCGATTCCCTCGATCTGGTCCTGGAGCCGTTGGACAACGAGCGTCTGCGCAATCTATGTGGTCAGCTGGATGAACACCTGCGCCAGGTCGAGCGCCGCCTCGGGATCGAGATCAATAACCGCGGTAACAGCTTTCGTTTGCTGGGCGAGTCGGCGGCGATCGCCGCGGGCAGCGAGGTGTTGCAGGGCTTGTACGACGCCAGTGCGGAAGAGGATCTGAGCCCGGCACGGGTGCACCTGTTTCTGCAGGAGTCCGGCGTGGACGCATTGTTGGCAGAAGCGGGTGACGTCCCCGAAAGCGTCATCAAGACACGTCGCGGCCTGATCCGCCCCCGTGGTCCCAATCAGGCGCAGTATGTCCACCGGGTGCTGACCCACGACATCAATTTCGGTGTGGGGCCGGCCGGCACCGGTAAGACCTACCTCGCCGTCGCCTGCGCCGTCGATGCCCTGGAGCGTGACCAGATCCGCCGTATCCTGCTGGTGCGTCCGGCGGTCGAGGCCGGTGAACGCCTGGGCTTTCTGCCGGGCGATCTAGCGCAGAAGATCGACCCTTATTTGCGCCCGCTGTATGACGCCTTATATGAGATGCTGGGCTTCGAGCGCGTGCACAAGCTGATCGAACGCAACGTGATCGAGGTGGCCCCACTGGCTTACATGCGTGGACGGACCCTGAATGAAGCCTTCATCATCCTTGATGAGGCACAGAACACCACCACCGAGCAGATGAAGATGTTCCTGACCCGCCTGGGTTTTGGTTCGACCGCGGTGATCACCGGCGATGTCACCCAGATCGACCTGCCGCGCGGTCAGAAATCGGGTCTGCGCCAGGCCACCGAGGTGCTGCGCGAGGTCGAGGGCATCAGTTTCACCCTGTTCGGTGCGCGCGATGTGGTGCGTCACTCGCTGGTGCAGAAGGTGGTCCAGGCCTATGACCAGTTCGACCTTGAGCAGGGACAGGATCATGACGCTCGCGGTTGAGGTACAGATCGCGGCAGACGATGCGTCGCTGCCCTCGCAACAGCAGCTGAGCGACTGGGCACTTGCCGCCTGGCAGGAGGAGGGGGCGCGGGACGCCGGGGTGGTGGTGCGGGTAACCGACGAGGCCGAGACTCGCCAGCTCAATCACGAATTCCGCGGCAGGGACAAGGCCACCAATGTGCTGTCGTTTCCGTTCGATCCGGTGCCGGAGATCGATCTCAATCACGTCGGCGACCTGGTGATCTGTGCCCCGGTGGTCGCCCGTGAGGCCGTCGAGCAGGGTAAGCAGGCGGAGGCGCATTGGGCGCATATGGTGGTGCACGGCATGTTGCACCTGCAGGGCTATGAGCATGAAACCGACGAGCAGGCCGCCGAGATGGAGACCCTGGAAACGGAGATCCTGGCCGGCCTCGGTTACCCGGCGCCCTATGCCAAAGATCACGGCGTCTCGGACGCGGCCGAAAAACCCGGCGGCAGGGGATAGAGAGTTCCATGAATCCCGCTGCCTGGCCTGCCGCGGCCCAGTTGCTGCTGGCCTTTGTCGCGGGTGCGCTCACCGTGCTGGGTTTCGCGCCCTTCGGTTTCGGCATCCTGCAGGTGTTCACGCTCGCGCTGTTGTTTTTCCTCTGGCGTAATCCGGCCCGTGCCGGCCTGAATGCGTGGACCGGCTACGCGTTCGGCCTCGGCCTGATGGGGTTCGGCGTGTTCTGGATACGCATCAGTATCGCCCAGTTTGGTGGCGTCCCACTGGCGCTGGCCGTGGTCGTTACCGTGGTGTTCATCCTTTTCATGGCCTCGTACTACGCCCTGGCGGGCTGGTTGTCGGAACGGTTACGGGGTGAATCCGATGTTGTCTGGCTGGCCCTGGTGCTGCCTGGTTCATGGGTGTTGATGGAGTGGCTGCGCGGCTGGTTGTTCACCGGGTTTCCCTGGCTGGCCCTGGGTTACAGCCAGATCGACCTGCCCCTGGCCGGATACGGTCCCGTAGCGGGCGTGTTCGGTATCAGTCTCGCGCTCGCCTTATCGGCCGGGTTGCTCAACCTCTGGCCGCGCCTGCCGGCGGTCCTGTGCCTGCTTGCCTTGTGGGCGGGGGGGCTGGGCCTGCAGCAACTCGCCTGGACTGAACCGGCGGGTGAGCCGATCCGGGTCAGTCTGCTGCAGGGCAATATTCCCCAGAAGCAAAAATGGCAGCGCGCGATGCGTGTGCCTTCGATAAACCGGTATCTCGAGATGACCGGGTCCGTGCCGGACAGCCGGATCGTGGTATGGCCGGAAACCGCGGTTCCGGCATTTGATTCCGAGGTTGAATCGACCCTGCTGACGCCTTTGCACGAAAAGCTGCGCGCGCAGAAACGCGACGTGCTGCTGGGTATCGTGGCGGGCAGTGATGATGCCGATTACTACAATGCCATGATCAGCCTCGGGGTAAGCGGTCGGGATCATTACCACAAGCGGCACCTCGTGCCTTTCGGCGAGTACCTGCCGTTCGATGATTGGACCCGGCCGGTTCTGGATTTTCTACGCATCCCGATGTCGGATTTTTCTCCCGGCGGCGATGGCAAGCCGCTGGTCACGCTCGCCGGATACCCGGCCGGAATCGATATCTGCTACGAGGATGCGTACGGCGACGAGATCATCCGTGCCCTGCCGGAGGCCGCTCTGCTGATCAATGCCAGCAACGATGCCTGGTTCGGTGACTCACTCGCACCGCATCAGCACCTCGAGATCGCGCGCATGCGCGCGCTTGAAACCGGTCGTTTCCTGTTGCGTGCCACCAATACGGGCATCTCGGCAATCATCGATGAGCGCGGCAGATTGCGTGGCAGTTCTCCCCAGTTCGAACAGGCAATTCTCAGCGAGGACATCATGCCGATGCGCGGCAGCACGCCTTTCGTGTTCTGGGGCAATCTGGCAGTGCTCGCCCTGGTGGGACTGATGCTGCTTTTCGGTGTCTGGTCCCGTCAGCGCGTTGGCGTCTGATCCCGGCCCAGCAGTTCGTCCAGGTGTTGCTGTTCCCGTATGCGCTCGTCGAGGCGGTGTTTCAGTGCCTCGGCCTCCTGCAGAGCCTCAAGATAGGTGTCGCCTATCGGCTCGGCCGCCTGTTTGGGCGGTGGATTGTCCTGACAGGCTGCCAACAGCAGGGCCAGTGCCAGACTGGGCAGGGCATACGGCTTTCGATACAGTGCACGCATGATCCGAGCTTAGGGCCTGTTCACACCAAAAACACGCAAGCGTTGCTGCCTCAAAACGGGCCCTGGCTATTTTTAACCGCCTGGCCATGACACAGGGCCTTCGCGGCCCGGTGTTCAACTGCGTGGTTCAGGCCCGCTTGTGTCCAATTTCTTAACCTATCCTGTCAGGAGCACAACCGCATGAGTCGTGAAATCATCAAAACAGATCAGGCGCCCCAGGCCATCGGTACCTATTCACAGGCGGTGAAAGTAGGCAGTACGGTCTATCTCTCCGGCCAGATAGCCCTGGATCCGCAGACCATGACCATGG
>Ga0265306_10001200_pt1 | contig 12640 bp, 11 predicted proteins | sample Helome_3_FD_192493 | JGI IMG/M metagenome (GOLD analysis project Ga0265306, IMG submission 192493) | Marine sediment microbial communities from subtidal zone of North Sea - Hel_20160420 (Illumina Assembly) | ecosystem: Environmental > Aquatic > Marine > Subtidal zone > Sediment ...
TTTCTCAACACGATCGCAGCACAGAATAATTTGCCGTATCGACTCAATCCCTTGAACGGAAACTCGCTGGGCATCGTGAATATAGAGCTGCTGCGGTATGGGCGCATGTATTCCATGGCACCGGGGCATGAGCAGATGGGATACTCCTCGCAATACGAATTGGTGTTTTCCATACCTGTCGTATTGACGAATCCGCTGGGTATCCCCCTGGCCGTCGGCATCTTCGTGCCCCACATCTGCGTGGACGATGCCTTCTCCATGATTACCGGTCGCGAGGTGGTCGGTTTCCCGAAAGTGGCAGGGAAATTCGAAATGCCAAGCAATCTTTGGGAGGTGGATGGTTGCGTGGTATCGACCCTGGCCGCTGATTCCTATTCGGCTAATTCACGCATTGATTTCAAGCCGCTTCTCGAAACTCAACTCGCTGGCTTCGCGCCCATGGCGCCCTGGAGTTCGACCTTGCGCGCCGCTCAGGTCGGTCCCAACGACAACGGAGCACTTCCGGACGAAGAGGCGCGACCCCTGTGGCCATTTGGACCGATCGACGAATTGTATGGTCGGGAATCGCAATTCGCTGTCGACGAACGTGTGCTGAACTTGCTCACGCAAAGCGCTGGCATCGGATTGACGAACTACTCATTCAAGCAGTTCAGGGACGCGGAATTTCCGGACAAGGCCTGTTACCAGGCGCTCGTCGAGGGTATGACCAGTGTCTATCAGTTCGGGGCGGGCGGTATGCTTCCGGATACAGACATAACGATCCGTGATTACGCCAGTATCAGAATAATTGAACAGCTGGGACTGGAAGCGCAGGGCACGACGATCAAGCCACTTTTTGGAATCTGGTACAGGGCGGATTTCACACTGAATGACCTGAAGAATCTGACGACACGTTGCGGCGGACTGGTCGGGAGTCCCCGACCCCCTCACAATTGCCTGCAGCTCTGGGCTTCAAGCGCGCGGTCGGTACTCGGTTTTTATCAGAGCATGGCCGAAGCCTGCATAAAGGCCATCGACGATATCGAACCTTGCGGGGACCGGCGGGATCGCTAGAGCAATAGCATGCAAATTCTGAAGATCGCGTTGGCCGCGATGCTGCTCTCGTTATCTAACACTGGCCAGGCGGATGCGACAGCCGACTTCAAGGCGCTTCTCGAGGAGCACTGGGAGTGGACGCTGCAGGCCTATCCCGTGCTGGCCTCGTCACTCGGTGATCTTCGTTACAACGATCAATGGTCTGATCAAAGCCTGGACGGCATCGAGCGACGGCACAACCAGACTCGTGAGTTCCTTCGTCGTGTGTACGCGATCGAGCGAACGGCGCTGTCAGAAGATGACCAGCTCAACTACGAACTATTTCGCCGGCAGCTGCAGGACGATGTCGACGTTCACCAGTTCCGCGGCTACCTGTTGCCATTCTCTCATCGCGGCGGCGTACAAAACCTCGAAAACACGACGAACCAGCTACGACTCTCATCGACGAAGGACTTTGATGATTGGCTCACGCGTATGAGCAAGGTCGGTGAAGTCATCGACCAGCATATCGACCTCGCCGAAGCCGGCCGCAAAGCGGACATCGTGGCCCCGAAAGTCCTGATGCAGCGCATTACGACGCAACTGGCGTTGCAGCTTGTCGAGAAGCCTGAAAACAGTCCGTTCTACCGCACTTTCGAGAGTCTGCCCGAGTCCATTCCGGCCGAGGAGCAGCAACGCCTGCAAACAACTGCGTTAGAAACGATCGAAAAAACCATACTACCGGCCTATAAGAAACTCGATCGTTACTTCAACAAAACCTACCTGCCCGCATCACGCGAGAGCATCGGGCTGTCGGTCTTACCAAACGGCAGCGCCTGGTACGAGCACCTGGCGCGTTCATTCACGACAACGCGAATGACGCCCGACGAGATTCACCGCCTCGGGCTCGAAGAAGTCAAGCGGGTGCGTCACGAGATGCAGAAAGTCATTGCCGACGTCGCTTTCGACGGCAGCTTCGCGGAGTTCCTCGACTTCCTGCGCAACGACCCGCAGTTTTACTTCGACAGCCCCGACGAGCTGTACGACGCCTACCTCGCGACCTGCAAACGCATCGATCCCGAACTCGTCAACCTGTTCGGTGTATTGCCCCGGATGCCTTACGGCGTGAAGCCGATTCCCGATTCCACCGCCCCGGACACGACCACGGCCTATTACTCACGCCCCGCCGCCGACGGCAGTCGCGCCGGCATCTACTGGGTGAATCTCTACAAGCCGGAGGTGCGGCCGAAATACGAGATCGAAGTATTGAGCGTCCACGAGGCCATGCCCGGACATCATTTGCAGATCGCGTTGCAGCAGGAACTCGGCGACATGCCGATGTTCCGACGCTTCCTCGGCTTCACCGCGTTCGTTGAGGGCTGGGGGCTTTACAGCGAGCGACTCGGCTACGACCTCGGACTCTACGAAGATCCCTACTCGCGCTTCGGCCAGCTTACCTATGACATGTGGCGCGCCGTGCGGCTCGTCGTTGACACAGGTATTCATTACAAAGGCTGGACCCGCCAGCAGGCGATCGACTTTTTCAAAGACAACGCTGCAAAGACCGAGCATGACATCGTCAACGAGATCGACCGTTACGTCTCAATGCCTGGCCAGGCACTCGCCTACAAGATCGGCCAATTGAAAATACTGACCTTGCGCGAGCGCGCCGAGCGACGGCTCCGCGATGACTTTGATATCCGCGCCTTCCACGACGCACTGCTGGGCGGCGGCGCATTGCCGCTCGACATTCTCGAACAACGCATGGATGCGTGGCTCGCGACACAGCGGCCATCGACCAACGAATAGTGGATCAGCGCAAGTCTGCCAGCGGCGCTGAGTAGATTCTCTCGAAAATCCGGGTCATGCGAATCTCGATCTCGCCGAGGAAGTGATCGATGTCCGGTATCTGCTTGAATGTGTGGTAGCCGTTTTCCAGGAACTCCTGCAGTGCGCCAAAACCGGCCGCGTGGGCGGGTGCTCTCATAGCACGCAGTGTCATTCCCAATACCGAGATCTTGACCAGGGATTTCAGCGTCGATCCCAGCCCGGTAATCAGCTGCACGAGTGTGACACATTTCTCCAGGGAGGCTGCTTCGCGGCAGGCCATACAATAGTCGTATTCCGTGATCGTGTCCGGAAGTTCGTCGTCGACGGCGAGGCTTCGGCAAATCGCAATATTAATCTCCAGCACACGGGCGTTCATCTCGGCGGCGGAAGCGATTGTCCTCAGCGCACCCAGCGGCAGCATCGTGGTGATGGCAGGGGCAGCTCGCTCGAGATCGTGGTCGCGATCGCTGATGCCAATGCCGGCTAGGTCGCTCATCGTGAAGTCGATGGCTTCTGCATAGCCATCCTTGGCATAAAGGTCACTGAAATACGGCAACAGGTAATCGAGCTGCCAGTTGGCGAAGCGATCGTAGTTCTCGAGGAGTCTTTCGTCATCCAGGTATTCGAGATGCAGCTGGTTGCTTCGCCGGATGTGTTGACGAAACTTCGCCGCCGCCGCTTTTCTCCTGGATTGAGCCATTATCGTTATGCGTTGGGTATGAGCTTGGCTGTCGAACCTAGAAGAGTCTCGCCTGGCGCCCTGCCGTGGCGGGAAATTCCTGCCGCGCTGCGGTCGCTCGCTGCGCAGCCGTCAACGAAGCATCGAAAATCTCGTCAATCCGGGCAATTCGGTCGGCGAGGCCCGTCCCGTTCGCAATCTGGATGTTGAGTCCGGGACGCGCATTCATCTCGAGAATAAGCGGCCCGAGGTCGTTGTCGATCACCATGTCGACACCGAGATAACCGAGTCCCGTCACGTCATACCCTCGCGCCGAAGACTCCAGAATGAAATCCCATTGCGGGATATTCAGCCCGGCGACGAGCGCGCCGGTGTCCGGGTGTTCATCGACGACCTCGTTGTTGAGCACACCGTTCAATGTCTCGCCGGTCGCCATGTCGACGCCCGCGCCGACCGCACCCTGATGCAGGTTCGCTTTGCCATCCGATGCCCGGGTCGGCAATCGCACCATCGCCATGGCCGGGTAACCACGATACACGACCACCCGAATATCCGGTACGCCCTGGTAACTGACTTCCGCGAACGTCGGATCGAAATGTACGCAATACTCGATCAGCGCTTTGTCGCGATTGCCGCTCAGGCTGTACTGACCACCGACTGTGTTGGAAATGTGGTGCAGAATTTCGCCTTCCGAGACAAACACCCCGCTGCTCAGGCGGTAGTTGTCGCGCTTGCGTTTGCCGCGACCTGTCACGACCAGGATGCCATCGCCGCCGCTGCCACGAGCCGGCTTGATGACAAATGATTCCTTGTCACGCACGATATCACCAAAGTTCTTGACCTCCACCTGGTGCGCAATGATGCCGTAAAGATCGGGTACGGCCATGCCCGCCTTGAGAGCGACCTCCTTCGTCAACGCTTTGTCATCCACGAGCGGGTACAACCGCCGCGGGTTGAGGCGCATGATGAAGTCCGCATTTCGTTCGTTGAGTCCGAGAACGCCGTTGCTATGGAGCCGTTTGGCCGTTGCAAACATCATTCTGTGGACAAGGCCTTGAAGCGCCGGAGCTCACTCAGGCGATACCCGGTATAACGACCCGAGAGAATGACGAGCGCCAGGATCACAAGCAGCAACTCAGGGAAGGTGAAGATCAGGTGCTCTAGCCAGGACAAGCCCATGAAAACGTAGGCGGCGACGGCAACGACCAGGCTGCCAAAGCCCGCACGAATGGCATCCACCGCGCCACGCTCTTCCCACACGACGGACATACGCTCGATCGTCATGGCAATGATGACCATCGGGAACAGCGCCACCGACAGCCCCGTCTCCAGGCCCATGCGATGTGACGCCATACTGATAAACAGCATCAGCAGAACAACGACGATGAGGACGGCACTGAGCCTGGGTACAAGCAACAGCCGCGCACGATCGAGGAGGAAGCGAATACTGAGCCCCAGGGCGACCAGTATCGAGAACAAGATGACGCCCCACAATAACTTGGTCTCGCGAAACGCGAGGGCGATCAGGACGGGCATGAAGGTCCCGAAAGCGTCGATACCGACGAAGTTGCGCATGATGACCATGATCAACGCACCGATTGGAATCATCAGCAGCACGCTGTAGACGGCCTGCGTCTGTATGGGGAGGCTGTAGAGGGAGAAGTCGACTGCACTCTTGCCACGGCGTGCCGTTTGGGATTCAGCGATGGCCACGGCGTCGAGCTGATTCTGCTGAATCGCGAACCGGACGTCGACATTGCTGCCGCCTTCCACGTTCACGAGAGACTCGTTGCCACTCCACCAGACGAGGAATCGTTCGGGAAGGGTTTCCTCGCCGGTCACCGGATTGAAGTACAGCCAATCGTCGCCATCGTGCACCTCGAGCCAGGCAACCAGCGTCGCACTCCGTTGACGCCCGGTCAGCGGAAAGCCACGCACCATGCGCGCGGGAATACGCGCCGATGCGAGAATCATCGTGATGACTCTGACGAAGTCGGCATTCGTGTCCGCGCCGGCCATCAGTAGCTCTACGTTGGGATCCGGTGACGGGTCGTTCACGCGTCGCAGCAATTCGGTCGTAAATGATGCTGTGTCGGCCGACTGATTGCGCACGTCGGCCACCAGGACATCGACCGCCGTTTTCAGCGGTTCGTTGATCACCGGCAACGGCGGGAACGGCGGCGTAGTGTCGGACTGGTCGACGCTGTCGTCTTCGTACACCGAAATACGGTAGTAGATCGTCTGTTCACCATCGGCGCGGCGGATCGCCCATTGGGCCTCGCGGCCGCCACTGCCGTAGTTCAGGCTGAATCCGTAACCACGCGACACTGAATTTTCGTTGAGCATCCGGAAACCCGGTGTCAACGTCGGCACGTGTAGCTGCACTTTGATGGACCCCGGGCCACTTTCGAACGTGATGGCCGATTCGATGGTCCACACCGGCGTTTCCTGGTTTTCGCTGATCGGAAAGCCAAGCACCTGCCATTTATAGAAAAACACAGACAGGCCCATGACCGTCAGCAATGCCGCCAGCAAATAGACGTAACGCTGCTTCATTGTGTCCCCTTAATCGACGTCAACCGACGCCGAGCGCAACCTTCACGGCGCGTTCTCTTATTGGGCCGCTGCGATTGAACATTCGCATGCCGGCCGTTCTCAGTTCTCCGACTAAACGCGAGTCTGTCGCAAACAGGCGATTGAGGCCAGTCATGAAGTGCAACATCGTCGCGTTGGCGCCTTTCCGGGCGCGCTCGTATCGACGCAAAACCGGCAAGTCGCCCGGGTGAAGGCCCTGTTCCAGCGCCGTCGCTATGACATCCGCCAGTTCTGCAGCATCCCGCAGGCCGAGATTCGCGCCCTGCCCCGCCAGCGGATGAATCGCGTGGGCCGCATCACCGATCAGCGCAATGCCAGGCAACACATAATGCTTGGCGTGCTGTGCGCCGAGCGGAAAAGCGCCACGCGGCCCGGCGACCGACAGCTTGCCGAGGACGAAATCCGACGCCTCTGTCAGCATTCGGCCAAGACCTTCGTCACTGGCCTCCTGCAAACGAAACACAAGCTCAGGCGGCGCGGACCACACGACTGAAACGCGCCCATCCGCGAGTGGCAGTAAACCCAGCGGGCCACTACGAAGAAAGCGCTGCCAGGCCGTTGCACGATGTGACTCTGCAGGACTGAGGTGGGTAACAAATGCCGACTGGTTGTATGGCCAGCGCCTGGTTTCGATGCCGGCCGCGGTACGAATAAACGAACGTGCTCCGTCAGCGCCAACGACAAGGTCCGCCAGGTGATCTTCGCCACCCTTGACGTCCACGGCATACCGTTGTCCCACCTGCCGCAACGAGCGGATCGGGCTCGAATACCGCAACTCGACCTTGCTTCGATCGAGCTGCCGCAACAAGGCGTCCTGCAACAACACGTTTTCAACGATGAATCCCAGCTGCGGCACCGCGAATTCGGCGGCTTCGAAGCGCAGGCTCGCGCCACTGTCGGGCGTATCGTTCTCGTCCCATACCCGCATGCACTCATACGGGCTAGCCCGGGATTCCCTGACGTCGCGCCACGCACCGACCGAGTCCAGCAGATCTGCAGAGCCGCTCGCGATAGCAGACACGCGTAACGCGACATCGTCATGTATCGAGAAGCGAGGCCGCTCGCCTGCATCGAGCAAGACGATGTTCAGTGCATCATGGTGCCGACAGGCCGCCAACCTGGCCGCCAGGGTCAGGCCTGCGATACCGCCGCCTGCAATGACGATGTCGAAACGCTGGTTCATCTCAGCCGTACGCCGCGCGATAAACGCGGGAGCTTGCCGGCGAGCCCCATGGTGTGTTTTGCAAACACGGAGCGAACACCGGGAACCAGGTCGAAACCAAGCATGCCTATGTTGCGCAGCACGCGCAGCGTCGGCCGCGAACTACCGAACAATCGAACCAGGCTGTCGGTGAATCGCACCAGCTTCTTTTGATCACTGAGACGCCAGCGCGCGTAACGCGCCAGCAATAGATCGTCGCCGACGTCGGCGGCGGTCGATTCCCGGCAAGCGTCCGCGATGCAGTCACATAACGCCGCCACATCACGCATTCCCAGGTTGAAACCCTGCGCGGATACGGGATGCAACCCGTGCGCGGCATTGCCGATCAGCACGCTTCGCGTAGCGGTCAGGCGCATGGCCTTGCTGAGTGTGAGTGGATAAGACGCGCGTTTTCCTACCTTGGAAAACGTGCCCAACCGGTAACCGAACGCTTCCTGCAGCTCTTCGAGAAACGCATCATCGCCCAGCGACAGCACGCGTTCCGCATCGTGCTCCGATACCGTCCAGACAAAGCCGGCGCGGCCGTCAGCGACGGGCAGAACGGCAAGCGGCCCCTGCGCAGTGAATCGTTCGAAGGCGCGATTCTCCAGCCTGTTTCCCGGGAGCACGTTACCAATGATGGCGCGCTGACCGTACTCGCTCTTCAGCACGGATATGCCCATCATCTCGCGCACGGCCGAACCAGCGCCGTCGGCCGCGACGAGGAGCTTGCAGGCCAGATCACGCCGAACGCCGCCGGCGAGCTCGACGATGGCCGTGGCTCGTTCGGGCGCAAGACCGATGTCGACGATGCGTCCCGGGCAGATGACCTCGACGTCCTCGAGCTTTTTCATCGCGGACTGCAACACGGCGCCAAGCACACGATTAATGACCACGTAGCCGAGCGCTTCCACATTCTGTTGTTCGGCGTTGATGTGTGAAAAACCGAAACGCCCCTGGTCGGAAACATGGATGCTGCGAATCGGTGTCGATGCCGCAACTATCTGGTCCCACAATCCCATGGCTTCGAACATGCGCTGCGTGCTGCGTGACAGCGCCGTCGAACGATCGTCGAAACTCGGCTGCGCACTGTCACTACGTGCAACCGCCTCCACGACAGCAACACGCAGACCCAGTGGCGCGAGCGCCAACGCCAGACTCGTACCAATCATGCCGCCGCCCGCTATCACGACGTCGAAATGATCGCGATGATCTTTATCGTTCATGAGCTTTGCATCAATGCCTCGATGTCGTCGGGGTCTTTCACAAGTCCCTTGCTCAGGACGTCGGGTCCCTTGGTGGTGACCGCGACATCGTCCTCGATGCGAATGCCGATATTGCGGAAACCTTTCGGAATATTGCGCTTTCCGGGCAGGTAGAGACCGGGCTCGACCGTCGTCACCATGCCCGTTTCGAGCATGCGCCATTCATCGCTGACTTTGTAGTCACCGACGTCGTGTACATCCATGCCGATCCAGTGGCCGGTCCGATGCATGTAGTACGGACGGTATGCACCGTCCTTGATGAGTTTGGGCAGCGACCCGTCCAGTAGACCCAGCTTGCGCAAACCCTTGGTAATCACCTTGACCGCCGCGTCGTGGGGCTCGTTCCAGTGATTGCCTTTGACCGTTTTCTCGATCGCCGCCAGCTGCGCATCCAGGACAATTTCGTACACCGCGCGTTGCTCCGGGCTGAATTGCCCGTTGACCGGAAAGGTCCGCGTGATATCTGATGCGTAGTAGTCGAGCTCACAGCCCGCGTCGATAAGAAGCAAGTCTCCGTCCTTCAGTTCGGCATTGTTGTCGACGTAGTGCAATGTGCAGGCGTTGGCCCCTCCACCCACAATAGGGCTGTAAGACACCCACGCATCGTTGCGTCGGAACTCGTACCGAAACTCCGCCTCGACTTCGTATTCGAAGACGCCGGGCTGCGTCATCTGCATGGCGCGTTTGTGAGCGTTCACCGCGACTTTGGCGGACCTGCGCATGGCCGCGATCTCGGCGCGGCTCTTATAAAGACGCATGTCGTGCAGCAGATGATCCAGCGCTACGAATTCCTGTGGCGTGTGCAGACCCCGCGAAAGACCAGAGCGCAGGGAGTTCACCCAGTCGGCAATACGTGTGTCGAACTCCGAGTACTGCCCCATCGTGTAATAGACACGGCTGCAGGATTCCATAATGCCGGGCAGTATGTCGTCAATATCATCGATCGGAAACGCGTCGTCCGCGTCGAAATCATCGACCGCGCCGTCCTGCCCTGCCCGAGAGCCATCCCATTGTTCCCGGGTCGAATCGCGCTCGCGGCAAAACAGCAGGAATTCCCCGCTGTCGCGTCCCGGAACCAGCACCGCGACGGCTTCCGGCTCGGCGAATCCCGTCAGGTAATAGAAGTCGCTGTCCTGTCGATAACGGTACTCGACGTCGCGGCTGCGGGTCCTGACCGGCGCGGCGGGGAGAATGACGATACCGCCATGGCCGACCATACGCATCAGTTGTCTGCGGCGACGTTCAAATTCTTTTCTGTTCATGTCGGAGGTACGCTCGTTAAGGGGCCCGCGGCGAGCCGTATTCTACGCCGCTGCAAGCCGCTGTGGTGCACTAGTGCATCGTATCCTGGGGGCCTCGCGACGATTCGTCACTTCTGTGACGGATATCCGAGAGTTCCTCGTAAGCCAACTGGGCCGCGACACGGAGGTACTCGACGAGCTCGGCGTAGGCGGCCTCATTCGTTTCCTCGTCAGTCGCGCTATCGACTTCGGCTCGCGTGATCTGCAGCATGTCGCGAATTATGTCGGACAAGGGCTCGGCGGCAAGCCGGTCACGCAATTCGTCACCGTGTTTCGCCGACACCAGTCCGTGCAGGAAACCTTCGCACCAGTGCGCCATCGCGGCCGTGCGTGCGGCCGCGTCGCTGCCATCGTCAGGCAGCAGCGGCACGAATTCAGATAATCGTTCGGACAGTTGCCAGAAAGTCGACTGGTAAAGTGTGTCCAGCATCACCTGGCAATCCGCGCGCAAGGCGTTGTTTTCGTCAGTGCCCTCCAGCACCCGGGCCAGCCAGTCCGGTCCGGCCGCGACGCCGGCGACCGCCAGCCGGCCGGTCAACAAGCCATGAGTTTGCGCGGCGTCCCAGCTTGCACCGCATCGTCTGAGCGCATCGTCGAGCACATCATGATCGACCAATTCATCCATCTGGATGGCAACCTTTTCAATTCCGACAGACTCTTATGATCCCACGGACCGTTCCCGCTGGCCATGTCCGGATGGGTCGTTTTTGAGAGATCATTGATTCTCTTCATGAGCGTGACTATATTCTCACTATGGATGACAATATTAGCTCAACGTTCGAACACGAACTCAAACGTCTGGAAAAGCGGGTCGATGCGCTGGTACAGGTCTGCGACCAATTGCAGGACGAAAATCGCTCTTTGAAACAACGCCAGGACGTTCTGACATCGGAGCGTGCGACCTTGCTGCAGAAGAACGAGCAAGTTCGAGCGCGCGTTGAGGCGATGATTGGCAGACTCAAAGCAATGGAGCAAGGCTCCTGATCTCGTCGCAGTACAGGCAAACGGAGTACGCCGAATGACCGAACAATACGCTCAGGTAAGTGTCCGCATTCTCGACAAGGAATACCAGGTCGCCTGCCCGCCGGAGGAACGCACTGATTTGCTCGACTCTGCGGAAGTACTAAATTCAAAGATGCGCGAGATTCGCGACAGCGGCAGGATCGTAGGTCTGGACCGCATCGCCGTGATGGCCGCACTCAATATGGCCAACGACCTGATTCACGCGAAGGCGCGTGATCAGGAACTCGAGGGCGGTATCAGTAATCGTCTCAAAATTATTTCCGATCGCGTCGACCACGTCTTGAGCGGCACGCAACAACTCGACCTCTGAGATCTGGCACGCGATCAAGCGATAAGCAAATTGGCGTCTCCTGCAGTGTTCGATGCCGACCTGGATACCTTTCGACCCTAAATCTTTACCTCGGGGTCGTGTACTGTCGGCAGCATTTGCGCAAAACCGTTTCGACGGTGAGCCTGTTGCGGCCACGGCTGACCCCACCTGTTGCTCCGGTTCGAGAGCGAAGGTTTGCAACGGCACAGGCGGGAGACGCCTCCTTATGAAAGATTTCCGCGCACAAGGCTTACGCGCGCGGCGTGAATTGTCCAACGATGTTCGCGCAAAATTGTCAGCAATAATTTGCCAGCGTGTAATCCGTTCGAGATTTTTTTCGTCGAGTCGCTACCTCGCTTGCTATCTACCGATGCACGACGAAGTCGATACGCTCGAGATCATCGAACGCGCCTGGTGCGCAAATAAGCGCATTTTCGTGCCAGTTCTGCGCGACAAGCAAAAAATGTTATTCCGCGAAATTCATGCCGAATCGACGCTTGTGCAAGATTCATTTGGGCTTTGGGAGCCATCGACAGGCGAATTCATCGAGCCCCGCAAGCTGGACCTCGTCATTACGCCAACCGTCGCATTTGACCGACAAAACAACCGTATTGGTATGGGCAGCGGATACTTCGACCGTTGCTTCGCGTTTCTGCGTCACCGCAAACACTGGTTCCACCCGAAACTCGTTGGCGTCGCGTTCGAGTGTCAAAAAATCGACAAAATAGCGCCAAATCCTTGGGATATACGACTTTATAGCGTGATTTCCGACGCCTCGTAATTTCTCGTTTTCAAGGTTCAACTTCGATCTTGCGTTCCGCAAGTTACTGCACTGCAGTCACATCGCTTTGCCGAAAAACGACAACGAAGATTCGTGCCGCTCGGCGATCATCTACTGCCGTATCGACGCAAGTGGAAACCTGTTTCGTCGTCACTTCGCGACACCAATTGCTGACGAACGCCGATTGCCAGAAAAAGCGGCGGAATCGCCCTTTTGTATCAATTGTAAAACTGTGTGTAACTTTCTGGATTTTTTGCTTTTGTTGTATATACTCAGCTCCGGGTACCCGACACGGAGAAAATTGATGGCTACCAGAAAGAAGTCTCGTAAAAAAGCTTCGAAGCGAAAGGTCGCGAAGAAGCGGAAAGTAACTGCTCGTAAAAAAGCACCAAGACGGAAAGTAGCAAAGCGTAAGGCGAAGAAGAAAGTAGCCAAGCGTAAGACCAAGAGAAAGACCAAACGCAAGGCGAAGAAGAAAGTAGCCAAGCGTAAGACCAAGAGAAAGACCAAACGCAAGGCGAAGAAGAAAGTAGCCAAGCGTAAGACCAAGAGAAAGACCAAACGCAAGGCGAAGAAGAAAGTAGCCAAGCGTAAGACCAAGAGAAAGACCAAACGCAAGGCGAAGAAGAAAGTAGCCAAGC
>Ga0265306_10001205_pt1 | contig 12615 bp, 9 predicted proteins | sample Helome_3_FD_192493 | JGI IMG/M metagenome (GOLD analysis project Ga0265306, IMG submission 192493) | Marine sediment microbial communities from subtidal zone of North Sea - Hel_20160420 (Illumina Assembly) | ecosystem: Environmental > Aquatic > Marine > Subtidal zone > Sediment ...
GGCGAGGGCCCGGAGGCCCTGCAGATCGATCGCGCATCGCTCAACCTGGCGCTCGGCGAACTGCTTGCGGGATCACCGCTGGATGCCCTGCGCCTGACCATCGACGGCATGCAACTGACCCTGGTGCGGGAGGCCTCCGGGCAAATGCACCTCGAGGGCATCGGTCTGATCAACCAGGATGCCGACCGGACCGGCATGGCGCCGCCGCTGCCAAGCCGCCTTCGCCTGGTCAATACGCGCGTGGTGTGGATAGACCGCAAAGCGGGAAAGCCCCCGTTCACGGTCGACAACATCGATATCGTACTCGATCGCGACGGCAGCCGGCTGGACCTGCGTGCCCGGCTTGAGACTGCATCGGGCAACGCCGACCTGTCGGCGCGACTGGACGGTTTCTTGTCCACCCGGGACTGGGGAGGAGAGACCTATCTCAAGCTCGACAATCTGGATGTCGCCGACCTGTTCGCGCACTACCTGCCGACGCACTACGGCCTGCACGGCCTGCAGCTCGACCTCGAATCCTGGGGCCAATGGCACAACGCCCTCCCGGCCGGGGCTCAGGGAAGCTTCCAAATTCGCGATCTCCGACTGCGCCCGAAAACCGTGGATGCCATACCCCTGAACCTGCGCCAAGCCGGTGCGAACTTCACCATGAATCGCGGACAGAACGATCTGCAGATCGGTCTTAACGACCTGCTCCTGGTATTCAGGGACCACCAGTGGCCATTCGGTGACCTTGCCATCGAGCTGTCAGATCGACCCGATGGCGGCCGCAGGATCCAGGCCGCTGCGGACTATCTGCGCGTCGACGACCTGGTCAGAATTCTGCAGGTGCGCCTGCCCTGGCAGGATCTCAGGGAACCGATGGAACAGCTTCAGCCACGCGGTGAGATCCGTGATCTCAGACTCCTGGCCGATGTCGCGGCAGATCAGACCGACTGGCGGGCAAAGGCTGACTTTGCCGGGCTGACGACCGCACCCTGGGGCGATATCCCCGGCGTGGAAAACCTCAGCGGCAACCTGCACGGTCAGCAGGACCACCTGATATTGCAGCTCGACAGCCGCGACGCGAGCATGCGCTTCGAGGAACTGTTCCGCGACCCCTTGCAGCTGCTCGAACTCAATGGGCGCCTCGATGTCCTGCGCGATGGCGACCACTGGCAGGTGCTGAGCGACCGTCTGATCGCCAATACCCCGCATATCGGCACCCGCACCCGACTGGCCCTCGAACAAAGGCCGGAGCAGCCGCTGTTTCTCGACCTGCAGACAGATTTCAGTGACGGCGATGCGGCCTACGCCCTGCGCTATTATCCGACCGCCATCATGGGTGCCGAGGTGGTGGGCTGGCTGGATACTTCGATCAGGTCCGGTAGTGTCCCGGGCGGCACCGCGCTGGTCTACGGCTCGCTCGCTGACTTCCCCTACGAGACTCCGAGCAGCGGCACCTTTCAGGTGGTTTTCGACACCCGGGATCTCGAACTCCATTATTACGACGGCTGGCCGAAGCTCGAGCACCTTGATGCACGCGTCAAGTTCCACGGCAACCGACTGGATGTCGATGTAGAGAAAGCATCCGTCTACGACAGCCGGGTGATCGACACCAGAGCCCGGATCGATTCCCTGACGCCCGCCGGCCCGCTGCGCGTTCAGGGCAAGGTGGCCGGTCCCTTGAGCAATATCCTGCGCTTGCTGCAGGAAGACGCCCTGCGCGATGATTTCGGCGACATAGTCGCCCCCCTCCGCGCCGAGGGCGACGCCGACCTTCTGCTTGGGTTTGAGATACCGATGTCCGAGCAAGACGCATACAAGCTGGGGGGCCAGCTCCGGTTTGGCGGTGCAAAGCTCTCGCTGCCCGACTGGGGCTTCGCAATGAGCGATATCCAGGGAACCTTAAACTTCGATCTCGATGGATTGTCCGCAAAGGGGATCAAGGCGCGATCGCTCGGTGCACCGGTCCTGGTCGACGTCTCACCCCTGGACGGTGGGGGCACCCGGGTGCGGACGCGCGGCAGGCTGAAGCTCGAGGATATCAGCCGCCAGGTTCCGTCCATCCCGTTGCAGGTCGTAAGCGGCGCCTCCGATTTTGTCATCGATATGGATGTCCCACCGGCCAGCTCGCCCGAAGGAAGCACGGGCGTGCTGTCGGTAAACAGCGATCTCAAGGGGATTCGCATCGCTCTTCCGGCCCCGTTCGGCAAGGCCGTCGACGAGGCCCGGCCACTGGCAGTCCGGCTGCCCATCAGCGGACGACCGACCCCCGGCAGTCTCTCATATGCCGACCAGGTAAATGCGAAATTCAGTGGCAAGGGGGACCGCGTCGATATCGTCCTGGGCGGTGGCGAGGCCAGGCTCGCACCCGACCCCGGCATCCGGATCGGCGGGCAGCTTGGCAAGGTGGATCTGTTGGAGTGGAGCGAGGCCCTCAAGCCCCTGATGATCGAAAGCACGGGCGGCCCAACGTCTTTGAACCTCGATCTGCAGGTCGAACAATTGGGGGCCGAACGGGTCTTCATTGGCGACCTGCAACTGCGCGCAAGCCTCGCAGACGGTCTATGGGAGGGCGCCATCGAGGCCCCCAACCTGGCCGGAAAATTCGTCGTTGCGCAAGAACCCACTCAGGCACCTGTCCAGGTGGACCTGCAGCGCCTGAGCCTGAAGCTGCCGCTCGGCGATCATGATCTCCCGATGTCGCCCCTGCCCAACCCGGAAAGCGGACCGGATCCATCGACACTGCCTGGGTTGATGCTGAGTATCGCCGATCTGCGGGTCAACGATGCCAATCTGGGGCAACTGCGACTCAACGCGCAGCGTGCGCCCGAGGGACTGCGCTTTACCCAGGCCAGCCTGCGCGGCGGTCAGCTGGAACTCGATAGCGCCGGCCACTGGTCGGTCAACCGCACCCGCTACGAGACCGAGTGGGGCGGATTCGTCAGCGCAGCCGATCTGGGCGACCTGCTCGTCGATTTGGGTTACTCACGCCAGGTGGAGCAGGCTACCAGCAACATCGAATTTTTTTTGCGCTGGCCAGGCGACCCGGCGCAATTCCATCGCGCGACCATCAGCGGGAATGTCGGTCTGGACGTCGGTGGCGGCCGGATCGTCGAACTCGACCCGGGGGTCACGCGGGTGGTCGGACTGCTCAACCTGAATGCCCTGACCCGACGCCTGCGGCTAGATTTCAGCGATATTTACAAGAAAGGCTACAGCTTTGACAGCATAAAGGGCGATTTCAGTTTCGGCGGCGGCAAGGCCACCGCCAGCAATCTGCGGGTACTCGGGCCCACCGGGCGCATCGACCTGAATGGCGAGGCGGATATGGTTAACCGCACACTGGATCAGCGCGTCACGGTCACGCCCAATCTGGATGCGACCCTGCCGATCGCAGGCACCCTTGCCGGCGGCCCGATCGCCGGCCTGGCTGTGCTGGTCGCCCAGAAACTCATGAACAAACAGGTCGACGAACTCAATCGCTTCGAATACAGCCTGAGCGGCCCCTGGAACGACCCTGAGGTGAGGCAGCTCGAAAGCGGGGGCACCTTGTCCAAGATACTCCAGCCGTTCAGCGGCACGCCGGAACAATCGCCGGCCCAGGAAGATGCGGCAACAAACACCGAATCGCCGAAAACCACGAACGAGATCGAAACCACTGCGCCACCGCAGGCCAAAGCCGGAGCTGCGCCGAAACCAAAAGAGGAAGAAGAAAAGCCCCAGGAACAGGGGGCCCGGGGCGGAAACCCCTTCCGTGGTCTGCTCAACGTCCTCAAGAACAGCAAATCGCATGGAGCAGACATTCCCGGGACCTCGGACTGAGGACGGCCACCGCCAGCGGAGGAAATTCCCCACACAACCCCCCCCTTCTCGGCGCGATAACCCTTTGCCCTTCGAGCCCCAGGCAGTAGAGTTCATACCACGGACTTTCGGTATACAGAGCCATGCGCAACTCGAAAAAGACAGTAGCAGCCATTCAGCTGGCCTCGGGCAGTAACGTCAGCGCGAACCTCCTGGAAACCGCACGCCTGACGGAGGCCGCGATCGAACAGGGGGCACAGATGATCGTCCTGCCGGAGAATTTCGCCTTTATGGGCGGTAGCTGCGAAGACGCCAATGCCCTGCGCGAAGAGCCCGGCGACGGACCGATACAGTCTTTCCTGTCACAAATGGCAACCCGCCTGGGTGTCTGGATCGTCGGCGGCACCATTCCACTCGAGGCCGAGCACGCGGCAAAGTGGCGTGCCGCCTGCACTGTTTACGACGATCAGGGCCGGCAGGTCGCACGTTACGACAAACAACATTTGTTCGACGTTAACCTGGTCGAGAGTGACGAGCAGTTCATCGAGTCAGAGAGCATCGAGCCAGGCGACCGCGTGGTGGTCCTTAACAGCCCGGTCGGCAGACTGGGGGTCGCCGTCTGTTACGACCTGCGTTTCCCGGAGCTGTTCCGCGCCATGGTAGACCGCGGCGTCGAGGTGATAGCGATACCCTCAGCGTTTACCGCGATCACGGGGCGCGCGCATTGGGAAACCCTGGTCCGCGCCCGCGCGATCGAAAATCTCGCCTACGTCATTGCCGCCGCACAGGGCGGCTTTCATGTTGCCAGCCGTGAGACCTATGGTCACAGCGTGATCGTCGACCCCTGGGGCACGAAGATGGCAGAACGTGATCGCGGAAACGGTTGCGTGGTGGCCCAGATCGATCCGGAGTTCCAACAGACGACCCGGCGCAACTTCCCCTGTCTGGACCACCGCCGTCTGCATTGCCGCTGATCGCCATACCAGGGCACTCGCTGCCCGACCAGGAGTAACCATTTATGTCGCAGATTACTGCCATCGCGCGCGAGACGCTGCTCGATACGCCCGGGCTGAGTGAAGCCCATCTTTCACAGGTGATGGATCGCCTGCTGAGCCGGCAGGTCGATGCCGCGGATATCTACTTCCAATACGGCCGGCTCGAATCCTGGGTGCTGGAGGACGGCATCATCAAGGAGGGCAGTCACAGTATCGAGCAGGGTGCGGGTCTGCGTGCGATCAGTGGCGAAAAAACCGGCTTCGCCTACACCGACAGTCTGGAGCTGTCACGTCTACTGGACGCCGCCGGTGCTGCGCGGGCCATCGCGCAGGCCGGACAGCACGGGGCGAGCGCAATCGCCGGCGCCGCGGCGCCGCCCGCCCTGTACGCGCCAATCAATCCGCTGGATACCCTGAGTGAAACAAAAAAACTGGATCTGATGCGTCGAGCCGATGCCGAGGCCCGCGCGGTCGATCCGCGAGTACAGGAGGTGATCGTCAGCCTGGTCGCCGCGCACGACGTCATCCTGGTCATGGACAATGCCGGTCAGATCAGTGGCGACGTCCGTCCGCTGATACGCATGAACGTGCAGGTGATCGTCGAACAGGGCGGCAAACGCGAACAGGGCAGTTCGGGTGGTGGTGCGCGCAAGGCGCTGGACTTCTTTCTCCAGGACGACCGCGCAATGCGCTACGCGCGCGAAGCGGTGCGGCAGGCCCTGGTCAACCTCGACGCAGTGGCCGCGCCGGCTGGGATGCTACCCGTGGTACTGGGGCCCGGCTGGCCGGGCGTACTTTTGCACGAAGCCGTCGGGCACGGCCTCGAGGGCGACTTCAACCGCAAGGGAACCTCGGCTTTTTCTGGGCGTATCGGCGAACAGGTCGCCTCGCCGCTGTGCACAGTGGTCGATGACGGCACCCTGCCCGGCCGGCGTGGCTCTCTCACCATTGATGACGAAGGCACCCCCTCGGGCAACAACGTCCTGATCGAGAAAGGCATCCTGAAGGGCTATATGCAGGACAAGATGAACGCGCGCCTGATGGGCGTTGCCCCCACCGGCAATGGCCGGCGCGAATCCTACGCCCACCTGCCGATGCCGCGCATGACCAACACCTATATGCTTCCGGGCGAGCACAAGCCCGAAGAGATCATCGCCTCGGTCGAGCACGGGATCTATGCAGTCAACTTCGGCGGCGGCCAGGTGGACATCACGTCGGGCAAATTCGTGTTCTCGGCCAACGAGGCCTACCTGATCGAAAACGGCAAAGTCAGCCATCCGGTCAAGGGTGCTACCCTGATCGGCAACGGCCCGGAGGCCATGAACAGGATCAGCATGGTGGGCGACGACCTCGCACTGGATACCGGCGTCGGCACCTGCGGCAAAGAGGGCCAAAGCGTCCCGGTCGGAGTCGGCCAGCCAACCCTCAAGATCGATCAACTCACCGTCGGCGGTACTGCGGCATGAGTCAAGCCGAACAGATCTCACGATTGAAACAGGTTGTTGAAGACCTGCTGCAGGAGGCCCGCCACCAGGGCGTCGACGCGGCCGAGGCCGGCGTATCGGCACAGACCGGCCTCTCGGTTACCGTGCGCCTCGGCGAGACCGAGACCATAGAACATACCAGCGACAACGGGCTGGGCATCACCGTCTACTTCGGTCATCGCAAGGGCTCGGCCAATACCACCGACCTGCGTCCCGAGGCCATCCGTGAGAGCGTCGCCGCAGCCTGTCGGATCGCCAAGCACACCTCAGAAGACCCCGCCGCAGGGCTGGCCGACGCGGATCGCATGGCGCGCGACGTGCCCGACCTCGACCTCTATCACCCCTGGGATCTGGATGCGGATGAAGCGGCCGGCATCGCACGCGACTGCGAGGATGCGGCGCGCGCCGTGGACCCGCGTATCAGCAATTCCGAGGGGGCGACCCTGTACACGCAACGTTCCAGTTTCATCTACGGCAACAGCCATGGCTTCGTCGGCGGCTACCCGAACACGCGCCACAGCCTGAGCTGTGCGGTGATTGCTCAGCAGGGCGTCGAAATGCAGCGCGACTACTGGTACGACAGCAGTCGCCTGCCGGCAGAGCTCGCCCAACCGGCTGCAATCGGTCGCCGGGCCGCGGAACGCGCGCTGGCGCGGCTGAACGGACGCCAGTTGGGTACGAGGGAATGTCCAGTGTTGTTCCGCGCCGATGTCGCGCCCAGTCTGCTGCGCGGCCTGTTCGGTGCGATCCGGGGGCATGCGGTTTACCGCAAGTCGACCTTCCTTCTGGATCAGGTGGGAAAGCAGATCTTTCCGGACTGGGTCCGGATCAGCGAGGATCCGCTGCGTCCGCGTGGCCAGGCCAGTGCCCCCTTCGACAACGAGGGCGTGGCGACCGGCTACCGTGAACTGATCGCAGACGGCATACTCCAGGGTTATCTCCTGGACAGCTATTCGGCGCGCAAGCTCGGCCTGCAGAGCACAGCCAGCGCCGGTGGCGTGCGCAATGCGGGCATCGCCAACAGTGGCCAATCCTTTGATGAACTGCTGCGCGAGATGGATCACGGCGTGGTCGTGACCGAACTGATGGGACAGGGCACCAATCCGGTCACGGGCGATTATTCGCGCGGTGCCGCCGGTTTCTGGGTGGAGAACGGCGAGATCCAGTATCCGGTTGATGAGATCACAGTCGCCGGCAACCTCAAGGACATGTTCCGGCAGTTGCTGGCCGTAGGTAGCGACAATGACATCCCCGGCGGCATCGACACCGGCTCCTGGCTGATCGAACGTATGACCGTGGGCGGCGACTAGAGTCGCTGCGGACCCAAGGAGAAAAAACTGCGATGCGTATCCTGCACACCATGCTGCGAACCGGCGATCTCGATCGGTCTGTAAGGTTTTACACCGAGGTCCTCGGCATGCGCCTGCTGCGGCAGAAGGATTACCCGGAAGGCAAGTTCACCCTCGCCTTCCTGGGCTACGGCTACGAATCCGACAACACGGTTATCGAACTGACCTACAACTGGGGCGTGGACAGCTACGACATGGGCAGCGGATACGGCCACATCGCCATCGAGGTCGACGACGTTTACAAGGCGACCGAAGATATCAGGGCGCGTGATGGCAAGATCCTGCGCGAGGCCGGTCCGATGAACGCAGGCACCACCATCATCGCCTTTGTCGAAGATCCGGACGGCTACCCGATCGAGCTGATCGGCCACAAGACGCTTTGATGCGCAGCCACCCAACCTGACTGACATTGGAGAAATCACGATGCAGAGCCTGATGATCCTGCCGGCGGCCGACAAGTCGAAAATCCGGCTGGTGCGCATTCCGCCGGATTACGAACAACAGGAAGTGTACCGGCATGTCACCGGCCTGATCGCCGAAGTCGAAGAGGGCACGCCGGGCTGCTGCTGGGAAGAAGTGCTGGCGGTACTGGAAGACCACGGCTTCGAACCGGTTGAGTTTCAGCTCGGCCCCTCGCTCGACTGAACGAAGCGGGGGCCGCTGACTGCGTCTCAACCTGAAATCTGCAGCTTAACCGCACTGCAACATGCGGGTTAACGCCGCGCCGATTTTTTCTTTGCCTTCGCCGCAGGCCTCTTGGCTACCGCCTTTTTTCCGGCCGCAGCCTTCTTGGCCACAGTCCTGCCGGCGGCGGCCCTTTTCGTGGCCGTTGTCTTCTTGCTCAGCACCTTCTTGGACGGCGCCGCCTTTTTCTTAGTCGCCGCTTTTCTGGCCGTTGGTCTCTTCGGGGCTGCCTTTTTTCTGGTAGCCGCCTTCTTTGCGGTTACCTTCTTAGGCGCTGCCTTTTTCTTGATGACCGCCTTCTTGGGTGCCGCCTTCTTGGCCGTCGTCTTCTTCGGCGCAACCTTTTTCTTCGCAACAGCCTTCTTGGCAGCCACTTTCTTGGCCGCCGCCTTCTTCTTGATGACGGCCTTCTTGGCCGTCGCCTTCTTGGCAGTCGCCTTTTTCGCAGCCACCTTCTTGGGTGCCGCCTTTTTCTTGGTGGCGGTCTTTTTGGCGATTGCCTTCTTGGGTGCTGTTTTTTTCTTTGCGACAGCCTTCTTGGCCGCCGTTTTCTTGGTTGCCGCCTTCGTGACCGGCGCCTTCTTGCCTGCCGCTTTTTCAGCGACCTTGGGCTTGCCTTCAGCGGTCTTCGGGACAGACTTCGCCTGCTTCTTGGCTGCAGCCTTGCGCGCGGGCTTGGCTTTGGCCTCTTCGGCGGCCTGTTCTTCGATCTGCGCCGCGGCTTTTTTCAGGCCCTCGGGGATGCTCGGCGGCATCGAATCGATGAGCTTGCGGACTACCTTCCAGGCCTTCGCGGCCCCGTCGTCTGCCGCAATCCGGTGCAGTTTCTCGTTCAGCGCGTAATACTGCAAAAGAGGCCCCATCTGCCCCTCGTAGACCCTCAGGCGATTGCTGATCGTCTCCTCGTAGTCGTCCGGACGACGCACAACGCGGGCACCACAAGCGTCACAGACTCCATCGACCATTGGCGGATTGACATACATGTTGTACTGGGCGCCGCAGCTGTCGCACGCGATCCGTCCTACCAACCGCTCCATCAGCTCGTCCGGGTCGACCTCGAGGTTGAGCACCAGCTCGATCGAGGCGCCGAGGTCGTTGAGCACGCTGTCCAGTACGTCGGCCTGGCCGGCATTCTTGGGCAGATCCACCAGGATGAAGCCCAGGCTTAGATCCATCTGAGGCATCTGTATGCGCAACAGTGCCAGTAACAGCTCGTCCGAGACACGCGACATATCCATGGCCTCTTTGGCCAGCCGTCCGAGTTCGGAGTTTTCTGCTGCCGCGCGTCGCATCACACTGTTCACGGTGATGATGGGCATGCCATAGTGCTTGGAAATCTGCTGGGACAGCTCGGCCTTGCCCGATCCCGGGGGGCCCAGTAGAACAATCCTCATTTTGGCTCCTTGGTGGCCATTTTTCTTCTGTTTGGCGCCTAAACTACGGCATATTGGGCTCTGGCAATTCCAACTCCCTGTCATATAAGGAAATTAGGATTTTCCTATAGGGGCATGCGTGTTTTGCATTGGCTGCCCCGTGCCGGGTTGTCTAAGCTAATCGCACATTACTGGCCTGTCAACGAAGCGCCTGATTTTCTACGAATTTTAGGCGATTGGCGGAAATAAACGAGTAATTCTCCCGGGTTTTTCCCAAAACCAGATTGAAATGTGCACGATTTCTACATTGCTTGGGATGCCTGAGGGCCCGGAACTACCGGATTGAACAGCATGGATACCATTCGAGATATCACCGAAACCGAAGAGTGGATCGTCAAAACCACGCTGAAAGAGCGTTATGGCCGCGATATCGAGTTGCAGTATGCGGACGCCGAGATCCGCCTGAATCCGGCCGATCACGACCTGACTTCCTGCCCGGTTTTCGTCTGGGAGGCCGAAGGCTGCCACTTTGTCATTTTCAAGACCGGGGAGCGGCGTTACCGTTGCCAGTTCTTCTTCCGCGGCTACCAGCAGTATGGCACCGGTGTTCATGAATACGACGACCTGACAGAGTGCGCGGTCTCGTTGCTGCAGGCGCAGGCGGACCACACGGCAAGAGAACGCGGTGACATCGACGACAAGAAACGCTGACCTGACAGGGTCGCGGGCAAACCAAAACAAACAGCAATTCTGATCTAAAGAGGGAAAATATCATGACGGCGAAGAATGCCTTTTACGCGCAATCCGGTGGCGTCACCGCGGTTATCAACGCGTCGGCCTGCGGTGTGATCGAGACCGCCCGCGCTCATCCGGACAAGATCGCCAACGTCTACGCCGGCCGAAACGGCATCATCGGCGCCTTGGTCGAAGACCTGATCGACACCAGCCAGGAATCGGCCGACGACATCGCCGCACTCAAGCACACCCCCTCCGGTGGTTTCGGTTCCTGCCGTTTCAAGCTCAAGAGTCTGGAAGACAACAAGCGTGAATACGAGCGCCTGATCGAGGTCTTCAAGGCGCACAACATCGGTTACTTCTTTTATAACGGGGGTGGCGACTCTGCCGACACCTGCTACAAGGTCTCGCAGCTGTCGGAAAAAATGGGCTTCCCGGTGCAGGCGATCCATGTACCGAAGACGGTCGACAACGATCTGCCGATCACCGACAACTGCCCGGGTTTCGGTTCGGTCGCCAAGTACATCGCGGTCTCCACCATGGAGGCCAGCTACGACGTGCGCTCCATGGCGGCCACCTCGACCAAAATCTTCGTGATTGAGGTCATGGGCCGTCACGCCGGCTGGATCGCCGCGGCCGGCGCCCTGGTCGAAGACGAAGGCATTCCAGTAGTTACGCTGTTCCCCGAAGTCGAGTTCGACCAGGACAAGTTCCTGGCCAATGTCGATGCCAAAGTGAAAGAGCACGGCTACTGCACCATCTGCGTGTCCGAGGGCTGTCACTGGCCTGACGGCAAGTTCCTGGCCGAACAGGGCACCCGCGATTCCTTTGGTCACGCCCAGCTGGGCGGTGCCGCACCGGTGGTCGCCAACATCATCAAGGACGCCCTGGGCTACAAATTCCACTGGGCGGTCGCCGACTACCTGCAGCGTGCCGCACGGCATCTGGCCTCGGAGTCGGACGTCGAGCAGGCCTATGCACTGGGCAAGGCCGCCGTGGAGAAGGCCATTGAAGGCAAGAACTCGATCATGCCGACCGTGGTTCGCACCTCGAATAATCCCTACGCCTGGGAGATCGGCGAGGCACCCCTGAGCGAGGTCGCCAATGTCGAAAAGATGATGCCCGTGGATTTCATCTCCGAAGACGGCTTCGGCATCACCCAGAAGTGCAAGGATTACCTGTACCCGCTGATTCAGGGTGAGGCCTATCCGCCCTACAAGGCCAACGGCATGCCCGACTATGTCACGCTGAAGCTCAACAGCGTGGCGCGCAAACTGCCTGACTTTGATCTGTAGGTCGACGATTCCGGCAGATGCACAAAGGGTCCTCCGGGACCCTTTTTTGCCCTTACAGACAGGAACCACGCAGATGACACTCGACAAGGCACGTGAACTGATCAAGGTCCAGCTTTCCTTCGGCGGCGGTTACAACCGTAACGCGGTGCGTCTGATACTGGCGGAGGTGAGCAATACCCATGGACAGGGAGCCGTTGACCGGCTGATACGCGAACTAGACCTGAGCGAAAAATTCGGCCTGAGTGCCGGCACGGACTTTTCCGGGGTTGGACGCTGAAAAGAAAATCGAGGTTCGAGGTTCGACGATACCTGTAGGTCGGGCTCTGCCCGACATCGGCAGGCACCGCCTGCCCTACGCCACTCGTGTCTCTCCTCGTGCCCCGGCCCTCGGCCCTTTTCTCTTTTCACGCGAGCAGCGCCACACTCTTCACCTGGGCATAAAGCTGACTGCCCGGCTCGATCGCCAGGACCCGTCTTGAACGCCGGGTCACCCGGGTCAGCAGCATCTCTTCGCCGGCCTGCAGTCGCACCATGACCTGCGCCGGACCATCCTCGGCAAGCGCGGTAACGGTCACCGGAAAACTGTTGAGGATGCTGCTGCCACTGATCGGTTGCAGCGCGAGGCTCACATCACGGGCCCGTATCCGCAGCCGGACCGCGGTCCCGGGCGGCATATCCACCCGCGGCACCCAGAGCCGGCCGCCGCTGAAGGCGAGTTCGGTCAGGTGGTCACGCTCGTCCTGAGCATTGACCCTGGCCCGGATCACGGCCTCGGCCTCACCCCCGTGGGCCAATGGCAGGTCCAGGCGGGTCAGCAGATCATTGACCGCCCCGCTGGCACTGACCCGCCCGTGGTGCATCAGGACCATGAACTCGGTCAGCCGGGCCACCTCATCCAGGGCGTGGCTGACATA
>Ga0265306_10001206_pt1 | contig 12613 bp, 14 predicted proteins | sample Helome_3_FD_192493 | JGI IMG/M metagenome (GOLD analysis project Ga0265306, IMG submission 192493) | Marine sediment microbial communities from subtidal zone of North Sea - Hel_20160420 (Illumina Assembly) | ecosystem: Environmental > Aquatic > Marine > Subtidal zone > Sediment ...
TTGAGCCTACGAGGCATCTAAGCGACAAGACCATTTCCGTCAGAAGGATTTTTGAAACCGGTTTTTAGTTGTCTTCATCGGAGGGAAAATACACCATTGATGTTTTTTTCAATTCTTCACGACTGAACAGCAGAGTGTAATCTTGCACAGATGTGGCTCTGGACATTTTCTGCGCCGTCTCATGGCACGCCTGTTCATTGTTGGCATGCACCATGGTGTATAGGTTATACGGCCAGTCAGCGGTGGGATTGCGCCGGTAACAGTGAGACACCTGATGAAAAGTTGCCATTTTCTGTCCAACTTCTTCGACGCGATCCTCATCAACCTTCCAGGCCACCATTGCATTGGCGCTAAATCCAGCGCGTTGATGCCGCAAAGTGGCCCCGAAGCGCCGGATAACACCGCGCCGGCTGAGATCTTTTAACCGTTCGAGCAGTTCTGCTTCTGTTATATTGATTTTCTCGGCAATAGCACGATACGGGCGCGTGCAAACGGCCATATCTTCCTGGATCGATGCGATTATTCTTTTTTCTAAATCAGTTAACATGATCGTAATTTAATAATCTGGTTGGAGAATTGTCAAGACTCATGAACTGAAATGCTATCGTCATAATTATTTTTAATATAAAAAACTGGTATTAAAATCCCAGATTATTTTCGAGGGGTAGGCTTAATTCGATTCTAAAACGGAGCGTACACGCCAGTACGCGAGTATTTTGAATCGGATTATAACACCGCCCTCGGGAAAAATATGGGCATTTTAACCCAGTTTTAAAATTGTTCCGGGAATAACCGTTTAATACCCTCCTGCGTCGCTTCGCAGATACCGCGTTCGGTTATAAAGCCGGTGACCAGCCTTGACGGTGTGACATCAAATGCATAATTGGCGGCAGCGCTCTCAGCCGGGCATATCAGCACACGCTCGTTTTTGCCGTTTGCCCGTCCATCGATATAGCGAATCTCATCCGGGTCCCGCTCTTCGATGGGGATTTCTTTGATACCATCTTTGAGATTCCAGTCGAATGTGCTGGAGGGCAGGGCGACGTAAAAGGGGATCTTGTTGTCTCTGGCGGCCAGTGCTTTTAGATAGGTTCCGATTTTGTTGGCGACATCTCCGGTTGCGGTCGTGCGGTCCGTTCCAACAATGACGATATCCACCTTTCCCTGTTGCATTAAATAACCGCCGGCATTGTCGGTGATGATGGTGTGTTTGACACCATGCTTGCCCAGCTCCCAGGCGGTCAGGCGGTTACCCTGGTTTAGCGGCCGGGTTTCATCCACCCAGACATGCAGATCAATACCCTGGTCAAATGCAGCATAGATGGGGGCGGTGGCGGTACCGTGCTCGATACAGGCCAGCCAGCCGGCATTGCAGTGGGTCAGCACGTTGACCGTTTGGCCCTGTTTGCGTCGTCTGATCGCATCGATCAGCGGCAGCCCGTGTTCGCCGATTTTTTTGCACCGTTCAACTTCCTGTTCAGTAATACAGGCGGCCTGATCTCTGGCGGTGGCAATGCGTTTATCAGGCTGGTTTTCTTTCAATACTTCGGCCAGGATGCTGTCTACCGCCCAGGCGAGATTTACCGCCGTGGGCCGGGCTGATTTGAGGCGATCGCATTCGGTCATCAAAAAATTGTCTTCGATCGTATGCCGGGGGGTGTTCAAGGTGGCCAGATAGACACCGTAAGCGCCGGTGGCACCAATCAGAGGCGCACCGCGCACGGCCATGTCTTTGATGGCTGTGATTGCATCATCAACGGTTTCTAGATCAATCAGCACCAATTCATGCGGCAGGCGCCGTTGGTCTATGATCTTAACCGTTTTTTCATCGGGGTCCAGCCAGATTGTCCTGAGATCTTTTCCATCAACTTTCATATAAAACCTTTTTGGGGTTCAGCGTTCATGGCTCAAGGGTTAAGGGTTCGGCGGTTCGTTGCCACCCGATAGCTGACCATTTGGCGTCAGAGTTCGAATGCAAGGCAGGGCATCAATTTTCCAAGTTTTGAATATCGAATATCGAACAAGGAATTTCGATTGAAGAATTTTTCTTATACTTCGATATTCTGCAGTTCTCTGTTTTCTGACCTCTGTTATCTAACCTCTGAACCTTTGAACGCTGAACCTCTGAACCAGCTTGCTGAATCCAGAAACCTGTTAACAACTGCCTGCGAGCCGAGGACTTCGGACATTTACTTTATTACATCTTCGCCAGGGCGAAATCGGTCTGGACTTCACCCAGCAGAACATGGCGCTTGAAAACCTGTCGCATTTTGTTGGCATCCATGAGTTTATAAACGATGGGTTCGCTGCTTTCGGACTCAATGGTGACATTGGGCTCACTGCTGCACATTCCCATACAGCCGGCGGCAACCACCCGAATATCCTGTCGGTCTGCTGTCGCCATCTCTTCCATCAGGGCACTCATGACATCGCGGGCTCCGGCTGCAATTCCGCAGGTTCCCATATGTACGGTGACTTTAATGCTTGCGGGACCATCTCGCAGCGAGGTTTCCTTGGCTGTTTTTTCCTTAATTTTTTTAAGATCATCAATTGTCAACTTTGCCATCATTTTCCTCCATTATACTGCTTTTTGACAACCACTATAACAAGGGGTCATTTTACCTTATTTTCAGTGAATTTTATCGATCACTTTTGCTCAATTAGGGTCCGGATAAGCCCTGTTTCGACGCCAGCTCTTTGAGCGACGATCGGATCGATTCGGCTAAATGATGAACGACCACTGGATCAGACAAGGAAAGATCTTCCATTTCCGCACGAATTTCACGCGTATCCAGACTAAATTCCTTGCCATCGATCCAATGTGAATAGACAAAATCGATTCCGGGGTTCCCGATGATGAGGGTTGTAACAGTGGCTGCCATATCACCGAGTGGGGCGCGGTCGATATGGCCATGCCGAAAGGTGGCTTCAACCTCGGTACCTTTTCCGGGTTCCGCGTCGACCCGTAAAGCCCCTTCGCAGCGCTCGGCTGCGGCGGCTAAAAGCGAAAGCCCCAGGCCTACTCTGCGTGTTGTACGGGAGGTTACAAAGGGATCGTTGATATTTTGCAGTTTTTCAACCGGCATCCCGCGACCGTTGTCGCGGATCACGATTTTGAACTGGTCCGCTTTACGGTCTTCTTTAACTTCGATCCAGATGCAATTGCCCCCGGCGGTAATCCCGTTTTCGACGACATCTAAAATATGTAGCGATAGCTCGCGCATTTATACCACAATATCATACTAATTTCTGAAGATTGGCAATTTCCAATCATTCGACGACGTTTCATTTACCACAATTGAATTCCGTTTCTCTTAATCAAAACGCTTTGCCCTATGCGCCATGCGCTATGCTCTGTTTGTCGCAGAGAGCGCTGCTGCACGGAATTCACCGGAGTGCGGACCGAATGGAAACTAATTAACAATGTGGCGCCCATCTTTACCGGCCAGTGCCATAATAAGCTCTTCCAGGGAGGGCGCAGCTAAAATAAATTCCGTCCACACCTTGCCGATATCGTCTAAAAAATGGGCATCCGAAGACGTCACGCAAGGATAATTGCCGATGCCCGGAACTTCGGTGCGTGCTTTTTTAAGAGGCACGCGAAAAGACACCTCCACGGCGTCTAAATGCAGATTTTCTGGGATAAACCCAAGCTGACCAATTAAGCTATAGGATGGGCGGTCCACATGAGAACTGATACAAATACCGCCGAGGTGATGGGCTTTTTCCACAACATCAATGAGGCTAAGGCCGGTGGCACCGATCAACAGACGGGGATTTTCCCCCAGGACCTGGTCATGCTCATCTGCGACCACCTGATGCCCGAACACTTCCGGTTGATTGTTACCGTTCAGATGCTTGTAGATAAATTCCTGCATTTTCAAATCAGCTTCAATACTTTTAAAGAGTGTAACCAGATGCACTTCTTCTCTGGAGCAGATTTCCATACCCGGCAAAACGGCAATGCCCTGCCGGGCGCCTTCCCGCATGGTTGCGGCAACGTTCTCGGCGGTATTGTGGTCACAGATGGCGATTAAATCCAGTTGCTGCTCAAGACTTTTTTGAACAATCTTTTTGGGGCTCATATCCCAGTCACTGCAGGGTGAAAGGCAAGAGTGAATGTGGAGGTCGGCTTTGATTTTTTTTAACAACGCATGAATCCTTCTACAGACATTACGCAAGGATTGTTCAAACACGTGATCGCAAATTATTCGCTTGCTGGATTGCCGACCCCGGCGCTAAAAAGTCGGCCGGCCAGGCTAAATGACGAATCCGGCCACTGTAAAATTGGAATGCCTTCCTGGTCCGCTTTTTGGATGGTTTCCGCATCCGGTATCTGGCCGCCGGTAATAACAATAGCGGCCATTTCACGCAGCACGGCCACAGCCACAATATTTTGATGCCCCTGAACGGTCATCCAGGCACACCCTGCCGGGGCGTTTCCCATCACTTCGCTCAACAAATCGCCGCAGTACCCCTCGGTGACTTCGCGGTCAAGTCCACTTTTCCCGCCAGCCACTGCCAGATCGAATTTTTCCACTAGGTCTTTTACCAACATTTTTGGCAGCATCCTTTCTATCCGGATCACAGATAACAGGTGGATTAGCGCTTTGTCTTGCTTTGCGCATCGATAAACAGACAATCTTTCAAGGCAGCTTGACCACGCACCACATCTTCAGCAAAGGTGCGGCAGTCCGGGGCGCCGCATGCTGTACAATCGGTCCCTTTAATCAATTGCCTAACTTTCTCAATTTCTTGCATGGCATCAATGGACAGCGCTTCTTTGCGGGCGCCGAACAGGTTGGTCAGTTTGGATGGATCTTTTTCAGTTTGAAACTCCCCTCGCTCATACATGCGTAAAATATTTTCGCGGTGCAAGCGTCTGCCGAGACCAAATCGTTTGATCATTTTTTGAACGGCGCCTTTGGCCAGATATTTATCAATAGCGTTTAACACACCACCCAGACAGCCTTCGCGACAGGTTCGAAATTCGATATACTCAATATTCTGAAACAGGCCCATTTCGATTTTTTCAAGATAGTGAATGGTTTCCTCCATGCCCGAAACTGCCAGGGAGCGGTCGATATCCATGTCGGCGATTTCGCCGCCGGACATCCCCCACATGGATGCGTTGCCGGTGGCACAGGTTTCGTATTCAAAGCGTGTTTGATAGAACGGAATGCCGTCGGCCGCTTTAATCTGCTCCACATGTTTGATCAGTTGCGGATAGATATCGTTAATGCCCAGGGCAACTTCAGCGGGTGCGGGCTCCTTACGAGCAGGCAAGCATGCTGGATCTTTTTTGGTCGGGCAGGGGTTGATGTAGTATAAAACAACCGCCTGGCCCTTATCCTGATATTCGGGAATAAGGCGCTGCTTGACTTCGCGGGCCATCAGCGCCACCGGCCTTAAAACCGGCAATACGTTGGGCAACAGGCTGGGAAATTTAAACGCAATCAGTCGTACCACTATCGGACAAATCGGTGAGATCAGGGGCCAGGGGGCTTTGTTGGACGTTCGGTTACGACTGATGAATTCTTCAGTGGCACACTGGAACATTTCAAGAAAATAAGACATGTCGATGGTGTGTTGAAACCCCATCTGGCGAAGGCCCAACAGCACATCTTTGGGCATGACACCGGGAAACTGCGCGTAGAGAACCGGTGATACCAAAGCAATGGCAACGTGATCCTTGCCGAGCGTCTCGAGGCTTTCGGTGGCCGCGCTGACTGCTCGCTCGCGGCAGATGCGAATGCACTCGCCGCAACCAATGCATTGCTCAACAATCCGGGCGGCTTTCTTTTTTTTGATCCGGATGGCTTTGGTGGGGCAAACCCTCAGACACGACCCATGGCCGGCACAGAGGTCTTTATCAAAGCGGACGAAGCAGGTTGAGGTCAGTTTTTTGCTCAATCTGTTTCTCCTTTCTCAGGAATGAAAAAAATCATTCGAACTAAAGTGCCATCATCTTTTTTGGAATCAACCTGAATCCGGTCTGAATTTTTTTTCATATTCGGCAATCCCATGCCGGCGCCAAAGCCCATCTCACGATGGTCATCGTTAGCTGTCGAATAGCCGGCCTGCATGGCCAAATCAATATCCTCGATACCCGGACCATCATCGGTTATTTCTAAAATCAGCCTGTCACTGTCCACTTCAATACTCAGGGTGCCGTCCCCGCCATGCATCACCACATTCATTTCGCTTTCATACCCGCAGATAGCGACCCGCCGAATCAAGCTCGGGTCGAAATCCATTGATTTGAGAAGGTTTTGAATATTAATCGAAGCCTCACCGGCACGGATAAAATCTCGGCTTTTGATATGAAAACTTTTTTTTAGTTGGGACATGTGTTTAAAATTTTCGGATGGTGCGGTTATCCGGGCCGGACGGGCATTGATCAATGGCAGGTTATCGTTTTCCGTCAAGCCCGGTAAGGTTGCAAGCATGCAGTCTGCCGCAGGAGACAAACATGGAATACGGGCTCGATATCAGGGGTATGCCCTGGTCTTTGGCCATATCGATCACTTCCTGGGGCGGTTTCTTTTTTCTGACGAAGACCACTGCCCCGACGCCGGCCACTATGGCGGTGCGGATGACCTGCACGGTTGTCAAACCGGTTAATAAGACACAATCTTCAGAAACTGCGGCCAGCACGTCACTCATCAGGTCGCTGGCGCCGCATCTCGTAATGCTTTTATCCAGTTTATCCTCTCCGATTAAAAGCGTCGCATCCAGGGCATCAACAATTTCTGATAGCTTCATATACCGATTCCATTATTCCATTCAGTTTTTTATGATCGTTTTTGTTTAACGCCAGTTATTTGAAAAAGACAAAAATGAAACATACCGAACACTTAAGGCCAGCAAAGTATAATGTAAAGGTTCGGTTGTGTCAATGGTAAGTCGGGCGGGCCACTGAGGCCTCACACAAATAAAGGGACAACCTCAAACTTGTTCACATCGATCAGGCCCCTGTCTGTCAGCTTTAATGCGGGTATGACCGGCAGCGCCAAAAAGGAAAGCGTCATAAAAGGATCGGTTAAGACGCTTCCCATTGCATGCGCGATTTTGATCAACCGGTCCAGCTGCTGGCGCACCCGGCTGACCGGTTCAAAAGACATCAGACCGGCAAGGGGTAATGCCAGACGGGCCAGAACCTTTTGGTCTGAAACCGCTGCCAAACCACCGCCCATTTGCACGACCGCTTGCAATGCAGCTCGCATGTCCGCGTCTGTTGTGCCCACGATGATGATATTGTGAGAATCATGGGCGACACTGGAGGCGAGGGCGCCGTGCTTGAGGCCGAAGCCTTTGACAAAACCCTTGCCAATATTGCCGGTGTCCCTGTGACGCTCGACAACAGCGATTTTGAGCAGATCCCGCGATGGGTCGCTTACGGTCTGACGGTTCTTAACGGCCGATTGCTCGATGCGTTCACGGGTAATCAACTGATCCGCTACGATTTCAATGACTCGCATGTTTTTTTTTTCAGCCGCTATGCTGAAATCAACCTTTTGCAGATCCACATGCATCGACGGGGCGATTGCAGCAGATGACGGCGCTTGAATTTGCGGTAAGATCTTTCCGTTTTCAGCCGTCAAGATGCCGCGGCAGTATACCTGTTCGATGAGCGGGTTTTGAATATCGGAAAATACGACCAGATCGGCCTGCCTGCCGAGCGCAATAGCGCCCAGGTGATCCAGTCGGAAGTATTCTGCCGGGTTTATTGTGGCCATCTGAATGGCTAAAATCGGATCCAGGCCGGATTGAATGGCTTCGCGCACGATCGAATCGATATGGCCCTCTGAGATCAGATCATGGGGGTGGCGATCATCGGTACACCACATCATTCGTCTGGCCGTTCGTTCATTTACCGCCCCGAGCAGGGCCTGTAAATTTTTTGCGCCGGTCCCCTGACGGATCATAATGTGCATCCCGGCAGCGAGTTTCTCTCTGGCTTCTTGCGCGGTGGTGCATTCATGATCACTTTGGACCCCCGCGGCGATATACGCATAAAGCGCCTGCCCCTCGAGCCCGGGCGCATGCCCATCGACCGGCTTACGGTGCAGTTTGGCCGCGCTTATTTTGGCCAGAACATCCGGATCGCACAAGATGACTCCCGGGTAATTCATCATTTCAGCCAGCGCCACTATTCTCTCATGGTTAAAAAAAGGCTCAAGATCCCCGGCGGTCAGGCGGGCACCGGCGGTTTCCATATCGGTTGCCGGCACGCAGGAAGGCAGTGTGAAATAAATATTGATGGGTTGTTCTTCTGCCGATTGCAGCATATAAGCAATACCGTCTGAACCCAGCACATTGGCAATTTCATGGGGATCGGCGGCTACGGTCGTGGTGCCGTGCACCACGATTGCCCGGGCAAATTCAGATATGCATGTCATGGCGCTTTCGATATGAACGTGGGAATCAATAAAGCCGGGCGCGACAAAGCGGTTGTTTAAATCCAAAACCGCTTTGGCTTTATATTGGCCGAAACCAACAAGGATTCCATCGCTGATGGCAACTGCCTGCGGTATAATTTCACCGGTTAGAACATTGACAACGCGTGCATTGGTTAAAAGCAAATCAACGGGTCTGTCGCCGTGAGCGGCTTTGATAATGTTATTCAAATTCATTTTAATATTTCCTTTGTTCTGGCTGCAAGCCGCTGTTATCAAGCCAAGGTGTCAGGTTTCAGATCAGTAAACAGATAACAGACAACAGAGGACAGACAGGTCGCTTCATCTTGCAGGTTTTCATCTGTCTTCTGTCGTCTGTCTTCTGAAACCTGACACCTGAAACCGAAAAAACGATCAGCGGCCTTTATTGATTTGATCGGCAATCTCGCAAACGTTGGCCATGATTTGCTCGACATCCAGGCTGAGAACGGTTCGATTGCGCACCAGGACGCGTCCGGCGACCACCACATCGCGCACATCAGCGCTTTTAGCGGCGTAGACGATATGGGACGCCGGATGATACAGTGGTGTCAGGTGCGGGCTGCGGTTATCGATGATGACCACATCGGCCTGTTTGCCCACTTCCAGGGAGCCGATCTGGTGATCCAGACCAATGGCCCGGGCGCCACCGATGGTTGCCATCTCAACCACGGTTCTGGCGTCCATTGTAGTGGGATCATGTGTTTCAGCCTTGTGGATTTTGGCGGTGATGTCCATTTCGTGGAACAAATCCAGGTTGTTGTTGCTGGCGCACCCATCGGTGCCGAGGCCAAGTGCAATGCCGGTTTTTAAAAGTTTGGGCGCCGGAGCAATTCCGGCGGCCAATTTGGCATTGCTTTCGGGGTTATGGGAAATGCTGGCCTTACGCGCGGCGATCAGCTCAATATCCGTATCATCGAGCCAAACACAATGGACCAATAAGGTATTTTCATCCAGTATCCCCAGGCGATCCAAATAACCGATGGGTGTGGTTTTATATTTTTGGCGAATCTGCCGGCACTCGTTTTGGGTTTCGGCCGCATGAATTTGAAAGCGCAATCCAGCTTTTCCACTCAGAGCTTTGGCTTTTTTCAAGGTTTCGCCGCTGCAGGTGTATGCTGAATGGCAAAATACCGACGGGGTGATCAAAGCGGACGCGTGCTGCCACCTGGCAACGAACGCCCGGGCAATCTTTATATTTTCTTTTGGATCCGGCACCCCGGGCGCCGGAAAATCAATCACCCCCTGGGCTAATACTGCCCGCATGCCACTGGTATCGACGGCCGCTGCCACCTGGTCTTCAAGAAAATAACCATCGCAGCAGGTGGTGGTGCCGCCAAGCAGCATTTCAGCGCATGCCAGCAGGGCTCCCCAGCGTACATTATCCGGCTGCAGGTGAGCGCCTTCAGCCGGAAAGATATGTTTGTTTAACCAGGTGTCCAGCGGCAGGTCATCGGCCAAACCGCGAAACAGGGTCATGGGAAGATGGGTGTGGCTGTTTACCAGGCCCGGCAGCACGAGTCCGCCGCTGGCATCAATGGTTTCAGTTGCCGCAGGCGGTGATTGATCGGCGCCCAGGGCTTCGACGCGTTCAAGCTTGCCCGTTTTTACGCAGAGCAGGCCATTGGGGAGAATATCAAAGCGCTCATTAACGGTCACAATGGTTCCGTTGTGGATGACAAGATCATAGGTCATGGGGTCACCGTATTCATACCAGAGTCCGATTCGGTTTCATCGGAAAAAAAGCGATTTCTCAGTGAAAACAGGTGGGCGTGTTGGAGTGATGGCGTACTGGAGTGTTGGAAAAAATTGAATTTAATCGAGAATGGGGCATATGAGATCATCAGTACTCCAATACTCCACTACTGCAAATACTCATTAAACAAGTATGCGCAATCTTCCTGTCAATACCTATGCTGCCGCGATTTCTTTTGCGATTTGGTTGACGTCATCTATAACGCTTCGGAGGTCAATGGTTTTAAGCTGGTAGTCTTCCATAACGACGGTACCATTAATGATCACGGTGGTGACATCGCTGCCCCGCGCCGCATACACCATGTGAGAAACCGGGTTGTACATGGGGGTCAGATGGGGTTGGGCGGTGTCGACAATAATCAAATCGGCTTTTTTGCCCGTCTCAAGCGAACCGATAAACGACTCAAGGCCCAAAGCCTGTGCGCTCATGATGGTGGCCATTTTTAACACCGTCTGCGCGTCCATAACGGTGGGGTCCAAAGTTTTGGCCTTATGGATTTTGGCCACCGTATCCATTTCCAGAAAAAGGTCCAGGTTGTTGTTACTGGCACAACCATCCGTTCCCAATCCAACGCAAATGCCCTCATCTAACAACCTGGGGACCGGTGCCACGCCGGACGCCAGTTTCATGTTGCTTTCCGCATTGTGTGCGACCTTGACATCGAAGCGCTTCAGCAAGGCGATATCGTTTTCCGTAAGTTCGACACAATGGCAGGCCACCACATTTGGGGCCAGAAGCCCGAGTTGAGCCAGATGTTCCACCGGTGTTCGATCAAAACGTTCTTTAACTTGAGCAACTTCACTTTTGGATTCGGCCAGATGGATCACCAGCGGCAGCGAGTAATCTCGGGCAAGATCAAATGCCTTTTGCAGCAATCCAGGTGCGCACAAATAGGTTGAATGCGGCTCCACTGCAATGGTCACCAGGGGGTGTTCCTGCCAGGTATCGATCATTTTGCGGGTGTATTCGAATCCTTTGGCGATGGGGCCATAATTGGGTGAATCAAAATCATACAGGACTTCTCCGACAACCGCCCGCATACCGGCATCGCAGGCGGCCCGGGCAACTGCATCTTCAAACAAATACATATCGCAAAAACAGGTGGTGCCCGACATGATCATCTCCGCGCAGGCCAGCAGGGCGCCGGAATAGACTTTTTGTTCATCCAGTTTGGCTTCGGCCGGGAAAATATGCTCATTGAGCCAGGTCATCAATTGAAGGTCGTCTGCCAGTCCTCTAAAGCAGGTCATGGCGGCGTGGGTGTGAGTGTTGATCAAACCCGGCATGATGATTCCGCCGCCGGCATCAATAACGCGGGGTGCCCGCCAGTCCGAAAATTCTGCGGCCGGCCCGATGGCGGCAATACGGTCCCGGGCGATGGCAATCCCGCCGTTGATCAGAGGGGTCTGGTTGGCATCCATCGTCAGGATGGTTCCGTTCACGATCAGAATATCAGCTGATTTCGGTTTCATATATTTTCTTGGCAACTCCTTCCAGAATCGTTTCCAGCAACGGTGCAGTCTTTCGGGCTACTTCAATGATTTCTTCAACGCTGGCCGGAACCGGATCGGCGGGGTTGTGAACATTGGTAATTGTCGACAGCCCCAGCACCCGCAGGCCACCGTGGACGGCGGCGATAACTTCCTGTACGGTAGAAAAGCCGACGGCTTCCGCTCCGATGGTTTGCAAAAATTTTACTTCCGCCGGCGTTTCAAGTGCCGGTCCGGTGAGGCCGACATAAATTCCTTTTCGCAATTTTAATCCGGCCGCCCGGGCGGCGCTTTCGGCGGCAGCGATAAGCTCCGCGTTATAGGCGCGGGACATATCCGGAAACCGGATGCCCCAGCTGTCATCATTGGGACCCATAAGCGGGTTTGTTGCAGTAAGATTGATATGGTCGTTGATTAGCATAATGTCGCCGGGGTTAAATTTCGGATTCAGTCCGCCGGCTGCATTAGAAAGGAACAGAATCTTTACGCCAAGTTGCTGCATCAGCCGGATCGGGTAGGTGACATCCAGAGGGCTATAACCTTCATAGAGATGAAAGCGGCCCTGCATAGCGACGATCGGGCAACCGCTCAGTTCACCGGCGAGCAAGCGGCCCTTGTGGGTTTGAACCGTTGACAGCGGAAAATGGGGGATATTCTGATATGCAACGGTTGTGCTGATCGTCATTGATTCGGCACTTTCACCCAGACCGGTACCGGTTAGGTAACCGATATACGGCGCAACCCGGAGCTTGCTTTTGATAAACGCGGTGGTGTCCGCCAGACGCTGTAACAAATTTTGCATGGGAGTCCTCTTAAATACCTGAATCTTGCATGAAAATTAATGAGCATATGAAAGCCTCCGACTTGTCCGCCTCCGGAGGACTCGTGCAAAATTCAGGAAGTAATGGTTTTTAAAAGATTGGGAAAGA
>Ga0265306_10001207_pt1 | contig 12608 bp, 11 predicted proteins | sample Helome_3_FD_192493 | JGI IMG/M metagenome (GOLD analysis project Ga0265306, IMG submission 192493) | Marine sediment microbial communities from subtidal zone of North Sea - Hel_20160420 (Illumina Assembly) | ecosystem: Environmental > Aquatic > Marine > Subtidal zone > Sediment ...
AATCGCATGTGCCAGAACGGGACGAGGCAGCCGAACGGCAAGCCCTTCAACGCCTGGCCGCATGGTGTTATCAATACAGCAACCAGGTATATATCCCGGGCGACCGCAACGGATTGTTCCTCGAAGCCGGTGCCAGTGAGCGCCTGTTCGGACGGACCGAGCACCTGGGCAAGCGCCTGCAGCAGGAACTCGGGCAACTGGGTTATCGCGCCCTGACCGGTTCAGCACCCACTCCGGAGGCAGCCTGGCTGGCAGCGCCTGAGGGCCTGCATATTGCCGAGCCTGGCCATGTACGCCGGCAACTTGGCCCTTTGCCACTGGACCGGCTGCACCTCGATACTGCGCGGCGGGTAGCGATGGAGCGGATGGGGTTTCGCCAGCTTCGTGACCTGCTGCGCCTGCCACGCAAATCATTGACCCGCCGTTTTGGCCCTGCCTTGCCCGACTACCTCGACCGGACCCTGGGAATCCGTCCTGACCCGAGGGCCATGTATCACCCCCCTGAAGCCTTCTCCTCGCGCCTGGAACTGCCGGCGGAAATCAGCAGCTGTCAGGGCTTGCTGTTTCCATTGAAACGCCTGCTGGAAGAACTTAGCGGTGTGCTTCGCGGCGGAGACACTGCGGTGCAGTCCCTGCACATCATTCTCGGGCACGAAGACCACCAGGACACCCCTCTGAAGCTGGGCCTGCAATCGCCCACCCAGGATGCAAACCGCCTGCTGGGTGTGCTACGGGAACGCCTGGAGCGTTTGCGCCTGCCCCAGGCGGTTCGCGAAATCCACCTGGATGCGCCCACTCTGCTCAAATTCAGTGCGGGCCAGCACAGCCTGTTCCGGGACACGCCGGCAGAACAGCAACAGGATATCCGACAACTGACCGAACGCCTGCAGGCACGGCTGGGTAACGAATCAGTCAGCGGCCTGAGCTGCGTGCAAGATCACCGCCCGGAATACAGCTGGCGCCCACGCACACTGGATGAGCGCCCGGATTGCACTGCCCTGGCCCATCGCCCCTCCTGGCTGCTGCCAAACCCGAAACCCTGCAGCATTGAAAACTACGAAATCCTGGCCGGCCCTGAACGCATTGAAAGCGGGTGGTGGGATGGCCACGACTGCCGCCGCGATTATTTTATCGTCCGCGATACCCATGGCTGCACCCTGTGGGCTTTTCGTGAATACAAGCCCCGCCGGGGCTGGTATTTGCATGGTATCTTTGCCTGATGGAGCTTAAAATCCCGCCCGTTTTGTTAACCCTTGTAGTTGCAGCATTGATGTGGGTGATTTCAAAAATGACATCACCTGTTCCTTTGCCGGAACACCTGAAGGTCATCACCGGATCATTCTTCGCAATCGCAACCGTGGTCATTGGCTTCGCTGGCGTTGCGGCTTTCCGGAAAGCAAATACCAGCGTGAACCCGCTGACCCCGGACAACAGCTCCAGCCTGGTTGAATCAGGAATCTTCCGCTTCACCCGGAACCCCATGTACCTGGCCCTGGTGGTCGCACTTACCGGCTGGGGGCTGTTTCTGGGCAGCCCGTGGACGCTGGCCCTGGTTGTTCTATTTGCCCTCTATCTAAACCACTACCAAATCAAGCCGGAGGAGCGGGCGCTGCAAGCTATCTTTGGTGAGGCATACCTCAGGTACAAACTCAGGGTACGCAGATGGTTGTAATCAGCAGGTGCATTCTGACCGTCCTGTTGCTGGGAGCCCCCGGTGTGGCTACGGCCGCTGAAATCCGGGTTGCCACAGCCAGCAATTTCCGTCACGCCATGTCATCGCTTGCGGACCATTTTGAGCGGGAATCCGGGCATCAACTGGTGCTGATTTTTGGTTCCACGGGCAAGCACTTCGCACAAATCGTACATGGCGCACCGTACGATGTTTTTTTTGCAGCAGACAGTGAACGGCCGACCCGGCTGGAAAAGGATGGACTGGCTATACCCGGAAGCCGTTTCACTTACGCCAGGGGGCAATTAGTGTTGTGGGGTCCGGAAATTGCTGCTTCCAGGGTTGATGAATCGGTCCTGCACAAAGCCGCATTCCGTCACCTGGCCATTGCCAATCCGGAACTCGCGCCGTATGGTCGGGCCGCGGTCGAGACCCTTGCAACACTGGGGCTTTGGGATTCACTAAACGGCCAGCTGGTAAGAGGTGAAAACATCGGACAAACGTTTCATTTCGTCATGAGCGGCAATGCCGAGCTGGGATTCGTCGCCTGGTCACAACTCAAGTCAATCCCCGGACTCCCCGATAACACCTATTGGCTGGTACCATCCCGCCTCCACCAACCCATTGAACAACAAGCCGTCCTGCTGAACGATAGCCCTGCTTCGCGGGCTTTCATGCTGTTTGCAAAGAGTGACGCGGCTATTGATATCATTCGTGAACATGGATACCTGGCGCCCTGATGCTGAATGAAGCCGACATAATTGCCCTCGTCATAACGCTGAAGCTCGCGTTCATCAGCACATTGATACTGCTATTGCTGGGCACGCCACTGGCCTGGTGGCTGGCCCGCACCCGCTGGAAGTTCAAGTTCATTCCCGAAGCAATCGTTGCGCTGCCGCTGGTGCTGCCGCCCACTGTTCTTGGATTCTACCTGTTGCTGGTACTCGGCCCAAACGGCCCTCTGGGCGGGCTCGTAGAAGCCGCTGGCGGCAGACCCCTGGCCTTCACATTCACAGGCCTGGTCATTGGCTCCATCATCTATTCCATGCCCTTCGTGGTGCAACCTCTGCAAGATGCATTCAACGCAGTCGGGCAACGCCCTCTGGAAGTTGCAGCCACCTTACGCGCATCTCCGCTCGACCGGTTTTTCACAGTGGCTGTACCACTGGCCCGGCCCGGTTTTTTTACCGCCGCGGTACTGGGTTTTGCACATACCATCGGTGAATTTGGCGTGGTGCTCATGATCGGAGGAAACATCCCGGGAGAAACCCGGGTCGCCTCCATTGCGATTTACGATCATGTGGAAGGCCTTCAATACGCACACGCGCACTGGTTATCAGCAGCTCTGCTGGTGCTTTCATTCCTGATGCTGGTGGCAGTCTACGGATTGAACCGCAGGTTCCGCCTGGTGCAGCAATGACGATTGAAGCCCGCTTTCAAACGGTTCGCGGGGATTTCAGTCTCGATATTGATCTGAAAATTCCTTCCAGCGGGGTTACCTCATTATTCGGGCCTTCCGGTTGTGGCAAAACCTCGCTCATCCGGGCCATTGCCGGCCTTGAGCAGCATTCCGGAGGCTACCTGAAAGTGGGTACGTCAATCTGGCAGGATAACGATTATTTCCTGCCGCCCCACCGCCGCCCCCTGGGTTACGTGTTTCAGGAGTCCAGTCTGTTTGAACACCTGAACGTCAGGAGAAACCTTGAATACGGCGTCAAGCGCATAAACAGGAAAGACCGCCACGTTGCTCTGGACAACGCCATTGATCTGCTGGAAATCGGTGACCTCCTGACGCGCATGCCTGCAAACTTATCCGGCGGTGAACGCCAGCGAGTTGCGATTGCCCGGGCGCTTGCCGTGAGTCCGCAACTGCTGTTGCTGGATGAACCGCTGGCAGCGGTGGACGTCAGCCGCAAACAGGAGATCATTCCCTATATTGAATCACTGCATCGCGAACTGGACATCCCGATGATCCACGTCAGCCATTTGCCCGAAGAGGTCGCGCGGCTTGCTGATCGCTTGGTGTTGATGGAATCCGGCAGGGTAACAGCGGCTGGCGATGTTCACGAATTGTTCACCCGGCTCGACCTTGCACTGGCCCAGGGAGCGGGTGCAGCGTCCATAATCGAGGCTGTCGTTGCAGCTCACGACACTAAATATCAACTGACCTGCATGGCGTTCGGAGGCGGTCAGATCACCATGGCCGGAATTGATTTACCGGTGGGTACTGCCGCCCGGCTGAGGCTGGCCGCGCGTGATGTGAGCCTTACTCTGGAACACCAGTCAGGCACCAGTATCCTGAATATTTTTCCAGCGATTGTTGACGGCATAGCGCGCAGTTCCGATGCACAGGTCATGGTCAGGCTCATGGCCGCCAACGTTCCCCTGTTGGCCAGCATCACGCGCAAATCAGCGGATGAGCTGCAACTGGAGCCGGGAAAACCGGTTTTTGTGCAAATTAAGAGCATCGCTTTATTACCATAATCTAATCAATATCGGTTATCATTACCTCCCAAGCGGTATCCGCCGAAAAAATAAGCCGAACAGAACCTGAGTCAATAAGTTGTCCTGTTGTGACAAGTAGGATATCGCTGGATACTTTAAATTATGCCTGAAGCAATAAACATTGGATGCTTTCAGGCGTTGGGAAACCACAAAACGAATTTGATTGTGGTTTGTTAAATAGGCGTTAGATAGCTTGACGGCGACTGGAAAAATCCGGACACTTTGACCCACAAAGGCCCTTGATGATGGATTCGAAAATTACTTTCGGGCAGAAAAATAGAAAAGAAAGCTCAATGCAGCCAACGCCTGTAAATAAAAAGCTTCCTGTTAAGAGCGACGGATTTGCCAATCTGGCGGATGCGTTGGAATATGCCGCCAATGGGGACTCCGGTTTTAATTTCTACGACCATCGGGGTCAGTTGGATTTGGTGCTCAGCTATCGTGAATTGCGCGATGAAGCTCAGGCACTTGCCAGGCGACTGCTCGGACTGGGACTGAAGCACGGTGACCGTGTCGGCATTATTGCTGAAACGGATCCGATGTTTCATCGATTCTTCTTTGCGTGTCAGTATGCAGGGCTGGTTCCGTTCGCCTTGCCTGCGGGCATTCAATTGGGCGCACATTCCGTCTACGTTAATACCATAGGCCGCATGCTTGAAAGCTGTGATGCAGCTATTGCGGTAGCACCGGCTTCCCACAGTGAATTCCTGCAAGAAGCCGTCGCCGGGATGAACCTTGTGATGGCCGGTTCTCCAGAAGAGTTTGACGCTCTGCCCGAGGCTGATATTGAATTCACGCCACTGAGCGCCGAAGACCCGGCCTACCTCCAGTACACCTCGGGAAGCACGCGCTTTCCACGGGGTGTTGAAATCAACCAGGCAACTGTGCTCGAAAACCTCAGGGCGATCGCACAGGATGGATTGAAGCTGGGCAGCGATGACCGTTTTGTTTCCTGGTTACCGTATTACCACGACATGGGCCTGATCGGCTTTATCCTGGTGCCCCTGATTTGCCAGTTGTCGGCGGATTACTTGCCGTCCAGGACCTTCGCCATGCGGCCCAGGTTGTGGCTAAAAATCATTTCAGACAATCGCGGCACGATTTCATCCAGCCCGACCTTTGGCTATGCCCTGTGCGCCAAACGCCTGCGCCCATCAGACTATGAACGTTACGACCTGAGTTCGTGGCGGGCTGCGTGTGTCGGTGCGGAACAGGTCAATCCGGTTCCGTTGCGTGCATTTGCAGAAGCGCTGGCACCCTGCAATTTCGATCCGAAGGCATTTGTCGCCTGTTACGGCATGGCGGAATGTGTGCTTGCGGTCAGCTTTGCACCTCTGGACCTTGGCTTGTCCGTTGACTACGTCGACCAGGCGGTCATGTCAACAGTTGGCAAGGCTCATCCAGTAGAGACCCATTCAGCAAACGCGGCAACCTATGTCGATTGCGGTCCGGTCCTGCCCGGCTTCGAGTGCTCGATTCGCGACGAACAGGGTAACGAAGTCGAAGAACGTCAGTGTGGCGAAATCATGCTCAAGGGCCCCAGTGTCATGAGCGGGTATTTTCGCGATGAAGAAGCGACGCAAGCCGTGCTCAGTGAAAACGGTTGGCTGGATACCGGAGATATTGGTTACCGGGTGGGTGACAACCTTTTCATCACGGCCAGAAGCAAGGACGTGATCATTATCAAGGGCCGAAATATCTGGCCCAATGATATGGAAGTCGTCGCACAACGTGTCGAAGGCGTAAGGCTTGGCGGTGTTGCAGCATTCTCTGTTGGCGGCTTCGGCGAAGAAGAACTCGCCGTGATGGTCGTTGAAACCAAGGAACGGGATGCTGCAGCAAGGTATCGGCTCAGCCATGCAATCTTTGAATTGATGCACGAGCATTTTGGTATCAACATCATCATTGACCTGGTCCGGCCCGGCACTCTGCCGCGGACATCCTCCGGCAAATTGTCAAGATTCCAGTCCCGGGAAGCGTTCCTGGAAAGGCAACCCAACCCGGCTTTGCACTTGCCCGGCGAACCGCAGATCAATCGCAAAACTGCCTGATCCGTTATTACCATGAGTCCCGTTTTGCTGACCGGCGCGACGGGATTCATTGGTCAACACCTGCAAGCCACGCTTTTACATCACTCCGTTGGCGTGGCCGCAGTAGTGAGGCCATCCTCAAGCCATAAGAAATCCCTCGAACCCGGTGTCGAACGGCTTTTGTGTGACCTTTCAGATACCGCCCAAATGATTCCAGCCATAGAAAACTCAAGTGCTGTAATTTATTGCGCGGGTTCTGTGCGCGGGCGGCAGCTGGAGGATTTCAGCGCAGCGAATATCAAGGGTGTGCGGGCCGTGGTTGACGCGATGAACCAGGCAAAAAGGAGTGTCCCGCTACTGTTGATTTCGTCTTTGGCCGCCACTCGTCCACATGTATCGGACTACGCAAACAGCAAATTCCTCGGCGAGCAGGAAGTCACGGAAAACGCGACTTTTCCGTGGAGTATTTTTCGGCCACCCGCGGTGTATGGGCCCGGCGACAAGGAGATGCTGCCCATTCTCAAACTGGCCCGCAAAGGGCTGGTGACTCCCGCGGGCCCGGCCGGGCAGAAACTGTCGTTGATTCACGTGCAGGATGTTGCCTCGGCCGTTCTGGCATGGCTTGAAAATATAGAGGTTTGCCACGGCAAGACTTTTACCCTGGATGATGGTCACGATGGCGGCTATGATTGGGAAGAAATAGCACAAGCCGCCAGTAAAGGCCGTTATTTCAGGGTGAATATTCCGAGCTGGATTCTGTTCGTGTCTGGCCGGGCAAATCTCGCCCTGTCACGTCTGCTGGGTTATGCTCCGATGTTAACGCCCGGCAAGGCCAGGGAGTTAACGCAGACCGACTGGGTGTGCAACAATACAGCATTGAACCAGGCAACCGGATGGTCTCCTGAAATTGACCTGGAACAAGGTGTAAATTCCTTGTTCCAGAACGGGGACTGACAGGATTTATTCCAGGGAGGCACTCATTGAACACCCGCAACAAAGAAATTGAAACCAGGATTAAAAATCTGCTGGCGAGCTATCTTGAGTCAAGCAATCATCCGGAACTGGAAGCACATGGGGAAATCACCGGGGACACAAACCTGGTATCTGATTTTGCGCTGGACTCTTTCCAGGTGATGGAGTTCATGATGGAACTCGAAGAGAGTTTCGACATCATGATTGACATGAACAGCCTGTCCAATACGCATTCGGTGCGGGACCTGGCCGCTGTTGTTGAAAAAGAATTGAAAGATTGACCGGAACCGGCATGGCGTTACTGGACAAATTCGAATCTGCCGCCCTCATCCGCGAACAGTTGGGCACCGCTGGACATGATCCTACCCGGGTCGTGATTGAAAAAATTCTCTCACCCACCGAGGGCATCGTTGAAGGACGCCATACCATTTTGGCCGGAACCAATAATTACCTGGGCCTGACGTTTGATCCATCCTGTGTAGCGGCCGCGAGCAATGCGCTCAAACTGCAAGGCAGAGGAACAACCGGCTCACGTATGGCGAATGGCAGTTTCTCGGCTCACGCAGCCCTGGAGAAGGAACTGGCCGACTTTTACCAGTGCGCCCATGGGATGGTGTTCTCCACCGGTTACACGGCCAATCTCGGCACCCTGGTGGCCTTACTCAAACCAGGCGACGCGGTCCTGCTCGATGCCGACGCGCATGCCAGTCTGTATGACGGCTGCCTGATGAGTGGGGCAGATATATTCCGTTTTAAACATAACGATGTTGAAAGCCTTGAAAAACGTCTTGAAAGACTGGGAGAACGCGCTCAGGATTGCCTGATCATCACCGAAGGCCTGTACAGCGTCCTGGGGGATTGTGCGCCCCTGGTTGAAATAGCGGCTCTGAAGAAAGAGTACGGCGCATTGCTGCTGGTGGATGAGGCACATTCCCTGGGGTTATACGGAGATACCGGTTGTGGTGTCGCCGAAGCCCAGGGCGTTATGGACCAGGTTGATTTCTTTGTCGGCACCTTCAGCAAGAGCCTCGGAGCCATGGGTGGATTTTGCGTTAGTCAGCACGCGGAACTTGAATTGTTCCGTTATGTTTCCCGTCCCTTTATCTTTACGGCTTCTTCCAGCCCTTCAATTATCGCCGGCACGCGCGAGGCTCTGAAGCAGCTGAAATCCCGGCCAGAATTACGTGAAACCCTGTGGCGAAATGCAACCCGCCTGTACCAGGGCTTCAGCGACCTGGGCTTCACCACCGGCCCCGAAGTCAGTCCGGTCATCGCCGTGCAGTTGGGGGAAAAAGAAATAGCGCTTCCTTTCTGGAACCGATTACTGGAGGAAGGCGTTTATACCAATCTGATGATTCCCCCTGCTTCACCGGATCGGCACAGCTATATACGCTGCAGTGTCAGTGCCGCGCACACGGAGCAACAGGTTGAACGAATCATTGAAATATTTGCCAGCCTGAAAAGTTTGCTTCAGGACGATTGCTGAGCAGATAAACCACTGATCAAGCGGGCGCTGAGCCCCATGGAAAGCAGTGCGGCCAATACCGCTGCAAGTCCCGGACCGGCCAGGCCAAGCAGTGGAGTCAACAGGAAAAAGGCTGCGAGATAGGTCACGATACCCGCAATGTGAATTTTCAGAATGGTTGCTGCACGGCCCATGGCATACGCAGCCGCGCGCAGTGAAGCACTCGCCAAATCGAAAGAGGCCGCCAGTAACAGCAGGCTGAGCAGGGGTGCCGCAGGCACATATTCGACGCCAATAATTGCCAGCAGTGAATCACCAAAAACAATCGACAATGCGACGAACACCAGGCCTGCCACACCTGCGACCAGGGCTGTTTTGACGGCTACAGAATGGATTACGCCGTCTTCGGCATGAAAACTGCGCGTTAGATCAGGAAACAGGACCTCGCGTAAAACCAGGGCCGGCTGTGCAAGAATGGTAGAGACTTCGCGCGCGAGTCGAAACAGCCCCGCGGCCGCTGGCCCCAGCAAGCCGCCTGTCAACAGAACCGACACATGCTTGGGTAGCAGGTCAATGTTGGTCTGCCAGTAAACCACCCCGACAAATTTCCAGAAGTCACTTTCCCGCCCGGTCACATCCGACCAGCGGAAACCCTTCCATAACCGGGTTTCGACATGCCGCTGCAACTCGAGCAGGCCGCGCAGCGACATGTATAAATGCCCAATGGCAAATGCAGAGCCCCAGGCAATGATGAATACCGGCAGGCTTGCCTCCATCCACCAGGCAACCCCGACCGAAATTAATCGCAGCGCAGGGGCAACCGTGTACTGAATGCCCAGAGCGTCAAACCGGTCATAGACCCGCAATATGCCATTGGGTGTGCCATTTGCAGTGGCCAGGATGATCAGGCTGTAGCCCATCGCCCAGTGCACTGTCTGAGCATCCCAGTGCAGAAATTTTCCGGCCAGGGGCGCCGCCGCAATAGCGACCAGTAGTGCCAGCAATCCGGCTGAATAATCAACCAGCATGGTTGAGCGTAAGAGTGATCTGAACGCTTCGCTTTTACCTGAATCGTTGAGGGGTATTCCAAACCGGACCACGGCTTCGAAGGTCCTGAAATTCAGTGCGCCCCTGACCACCATCGCGTAGGTATGAATGAGTACAACCAGCCCGAACTCAGCTGCTGGTAGCGCGTTGGCCATCAGGCCAGTTGCGGCTACAGAAAAAATGCCGGCAAACGCCCGCCCGCGAATGACAACCCCAAAATTTCGCAGCGAGCGTTGCAGCATACCGCCTCCGTCTGTCAACGGAATGCTCCCTTACGCCACAGCCTGAAAAGCAGGGGCCAGGCAAAGATTAGCGGCGCCTTGCGTTGCAGCTTCGTGGGCTCGATATAAACACCCGAATGTCTCTTGATTTTCCACAACAGGTAGTCCAGTGCGCCATCAAATGTCAGGGCCGCCTTGATGATCCGCAGCGTCGACAAAACCTTGCCCTGGACGCGACGTAGCCACCAGCTTGCGGGTGAAAAGCGCCGTTTTCCCGGTGCGCTGGTGTTCCTGTAACCATCAGCGGACTGCACGAATTCATAACCCATATCGCCGGACGCAAGAGATGCCGTAACCGCCTGGTAATATTCCGGCCAATAGTCGAAAAGCATTTCGGCATGCCCGGGCGGTTCCGACCTGAATTCACACTGGTAGGTACGTCCCAGCCCTTGCGCCCACAAAGTTTTTGCATCAAATGTGTCTGGTAATGCAGGTACCACCCGCCCGGTAAAGGTCGTGCAGGCTTGACAAATGGCTTCGATGACGCGCTGTTCGACCTGCTCATTCCGGCAATAGAGAATGCCGCAGGGTTGGGCAAACCGTGCCCAGAAATAGGAATGGAAATCCCTGCTGACGGCGCGTTCAAAGCCAGCAAGGCTTAGCAATGCGTACTTGGCCCGGATTTCATCCGGCGGGGCTCCGTGATGAATCTGGTACACATTGGGGGGCAGTGCCCTGCCCAGCACGCCCTGCCAGGCGCTCGGCATGGAACGATAACTGTCCAGCAGAACGTAAAAATCCAGCAGGGTGTCGCGTTTACCGCGCAAATAAGACCCATAAATCAATACAGCCTGCAGCCCGTCTCCATAACGTTGCTGGATTTGCGCCAGCAGTTGATCCCTTTGCGGGTCAGGAAAGTCGCAGGTTCCCGAGACCTGCCCGGCAACAATATCTCTCAGCGAATGTCCGGAATTTTGTGACCGGCTAGGTTCCATAGGCGCCCCGGGTGCTTCCGAAAATCCGGAATGCCCCTGCGTTTGGCCCGTTCGCAACATCGTCATCGCTCAGCCATGACTCCAATGGGCCGCCGCGCAGCCGCGCGATGACACCCTGCAGCAATCGGATAATCAGCAGCAGCGTGGTGACAACCGACCAGAAAGTCACTGCGATAAACCCCCAGTCCGGACGGCCTGCAAGCGCACAGGCGGTCAGGATGATCAGGCAGGGGTTGCGCCGTGCTGTCACCAGGCGGAACCACGCATCGAATGGCCGCCAGGTGAACAGGCCGCAATGACCCAGCAATGGAAAAATACCTTCTACCACACGGCCGAGAACATAGGCGATGATAATCAACCAGTACATTTGCTGCTGGTCGAAACCCAGCACCGGCGACAAACCTGTCAGAGACATGCCCCAGTAGATGTACCAAAACGGCGGATGCACCAGGTCGATGATATGGTCGTACAGATTTCCAAACTGAGTGGACTGGACAGTAACCCGCGCCAGCTTTCCATCCACAGTATCCAGAAAAGTCATGATCCAGCCGGCCACCAGGCCCGCAAGATAGTGCCCATTCAGGAACAGGTAACAGGCTGCTATGACAAGAACAAGCCCGATGCTGGTTACGCTATTGGGGCTCATGCCAAGAGACGCAGCGACATGCACCGCCTTGCTGGCCGGACGCGGCCACAGAAATTTGGTTACCAGGTCGGTGATTCCCTTGTAGGCATTGCCGTATAAACGGCTTTCGAGTTCCTGCTTACGCTGCACGCTAACCTGCTCAAGAAAAGGCGCTTGTGCGCTTTTGAGTTCTTCGTTGAACGCGACAAGATCGTCTGGAGTGATAACGTTCAATGTAGATTCTGCAGTCCCCTGCTTACCGGCTACGCGTGTCATCGCTGCATCGAGATTTGCGGCATCTGTCATGGCAGCAGCCACGCCATCGGATGCCGGATGCAGCAGCAGCACATTGGCCTTCTCTTTAAGCGCGGACAGGGTGCGGACTTCAAACAGAAAATCGCCGCTAAGCAACAGGACCGGGCCCGAATCCGGTAATTCTGCAGCAGATTCGACCAGGCTGACTCCACCGGTCTCTTGCAGCTGCCGGCGCAGGCGCTCTGTTGCAGAAAGCCCCCATAGCTTGACGGGAGTCTCGCCCAGGATAAGTGCGTGGATGGTCATGTGGATGATTTGTTTCCCTGGTGCATAATTCGGGTCAGTCGATTATAGTCAGGCTGATGCGCCTGATCCACATAACTGACCCTCACCTGAGCTCTCTGGATGGCCTGAGTTTTCTGAATTTAAGGGGCAAACGCCGGTCTGGGTATCTCTCCTGGTATAAGAAGCGGCGTTTCGTGCACCACCGGGAAATTCTTGATCAACTGACAGCAGCGGTCAGCAGGCAGGAGCCGGACCTGGTGCTGGTAACCGGTGACCTTGTGCATATCGGTCTTGAGAAGGAGATGGCTGAGGCTGCGCAATGGTTGCGTGGCCTGGGTACGCCGGAAAAGGTCATCCTGGTACCGGGCAACCACGACAATTATGCTGCCGATTCATTGGCGTCCATGTATAGGCTGTGGGGCGACTACCTGCCCGATCGTGGCGAGGCCGGGGAGAATTACACAGCGGGATACCCCTTTGAGCTGAGCTACGGGGGCCTGAAGTTGACCGGCGTTAATACGTCCTGTGTGACACGGATA
>Ga0265306_10001208_pt1 | contig 12606 bp, 11 predicted proteins | sample Helome_3_FD_192493 | JGI IMG/M metagenome (GOLD analysis project Ga0265306, IMG submission 192493) | Marine sediment microbial communities from subtidal zone of North Sea - Hel_20160420 (Illumina Assembly) | ecosystem: Environmental > Aquatic > Marine > Subtidal zone > Sediment ...
ATTATGGCATCAAATTTCTATGACAATCCATCCAAAAATTTAAAGCTTGTAGGTGTTACCGGAACTAATGGTAAGACTACGGTTAGCAGTTTGCTGTATCAGTTGTTTAAAAAAGCAGGATATAAAATAGGCCTGCTATCCACTATCAAAGTAATGGTGGATAATAAGGAATTTCCTGCCACCCATACCACTCCGGATGCAATGACCATTAATCAATATCTCTCTTTGATGAATGAGGCAGGTGTTGAATTTTGTTTTATGGAAGTAAGTTCCCACGGTATTCATCAAAAAAGGACGGAAGGCTTGGTATTTGAGGGCGCAATATTCACCAATTTATCACATGACCACCTGGATTATCACAAAACATTTGCCGAATACAGGGATACAAAAAAGAAATTATTTGACGATTTACCTAAAAGAGCATTTGCCTTAACAAATATTGATGATAAAAACGGGCTTGTGATGCTGCAAAATACGGTAGCTAAAAAATACACATACGCTCTAAAAAGTTATGCTGACTACAGGGCTCAGATTTTGGAAAATCAGTTTAATGGCCAGTTGTTAAAAATTGATGATAATGAGCTATGGACACGTTTAATAGGTCATTTTAATGCTTACAACATCCTGGCTATATATGCCACAGCTGACTTATTGGGACTGGAAAAACTTGAAACTCTAAGGTTATTAAGTGAATTGGAAAATGTAGACGGAAGGTTTCAATACTTCATATCTAAAGAAAGAATAACGGCTATTGTTGATTATGCCCATACGCCGGACGCGTTAAAAAATGTACTTGAGACAATCAATACATTGAGGACTGGAAATGAAAACGTCATCACCGTAGTGGGGTGTGGTGGTGATCGTGACAGGTCTAAGCGTCCGGTAATGGGTCATATCGCATCGGCAATGAGTAGCAAGGCAATTTTTACATCAGACAACCCACGATCCGAACCGCCACTTGTAATTATTGAAGAGATGGAGTCTGGGGTAGAACCGCAAAATTTCAAAAAAGTTTTATCCATAGAAAATCGAAGTCAGGCTATAAGAACTGCCTGTCAGCTAGCAGTGCCCAATGATATAATCCTGGTTGCCGGTAAGGGTCATGAAACCTATCAGGAAACAAACGGTGAGCGAACGGATTTTGATGATTTTAAAATTGTAAAGGAAGTGCTGACCGGTTTAAATAAGTAACAAGAAATAGATAACATAATATGCTTTATTATCTGTTTGAATATTTAGAAAAGCAATACCAACTGCCAGGGGCAAGTCTGTTCCAGTTCCAGACTTTCAGGGCAGCTATGGCAGTGCTTCTTTCTTTGTTATTGGCAACAGTATATGGCAAGCGAATTATTCTTTTTCTCAGACATAAGCAAATAGGGGAGACCATTCGGGATCTTGGACTTGAGGGTCAAAAGCAGAAAACTGGTACACCAACAATGGGTGGCTTGATAATAATAATGTCCACCTTGATTCCCGTCTTATTGTTTGCTGATATAATGAATATTTATGTCATTTTATTGATAGTTACCATAATATGGATGGGTATTATTGGATTTGTAGATGACTATATCAAAATATTTAGAAAGAATAAAAAAGGACTTAAAGGCAGGTTTAAAGTAATGGGTCAGGTTGTACTTGGCCTGATAGTCGGCGCAACGCTATACTTCCATCCGGAAGTCACTATGCGAGAAAGGACCAACACAATAATTACGGAGCAATATAGGGTTGAAAAGATTAAAGGAGAAGATATTAAATCTACTATGACGACAGTTCCATTTTTTAAGAATAATGAATTAGACTATAGTAACCTGATCTCATGGGTAAGTGAGAATGCAGTATCATATGCGTGGCTAATTTTTATCCCAATTGTCATTTTAATAGTTACTGCAGTTTCCAATGGAGCAAATCTTACCGATGGCATTGATGGTCTGGCGGCCGGTTCATCGGCCATAATAGTTCTCACCCTGGGAATTTTTGCATGGGTATCCGGTAATATCATTTTTTCTGAATACCTGGATATCATGTACATACCCAAGGCTGGTGAGCTTTTGGTGTTCATTGCGGCTTTTGTAGGTTCATTGGTAGGTTTCTTATGGTATAACGCATTTCCTGCTCAAGTGTTTATGGGCGACACGGGAAGTCTTACAATAGGTGGTGTCATAGCAGTAATTGCATTAATTGTAAGAAAAGAGTTGTTGATCCCTATTCTGTGCGGAATATTCTTTGCGGAGTCCATATCAGTGATGTTACAGGTTGGTTATTTCAAATACACCAAAAATAAATCTGGTGAAGGGAAACGAATTTTTTTAATGGCGCCCCTGCATCATCATTATCAAAAAAAGGGGTATCACGAAAGTAAAATAGTCACAAGGTTTTGGATTATAGGAATACTATTGGCCATAATTACAATTGTGACACTCAAAGTGAGATAATGAAATTAATAGTTGTGCTCGGCGCTGGTGAAAGTGGAGTAGGAACGGCTATTCTGGCAAAAAAAAAGGATTACCTGGTATTTGTCTCAGATAAGGGTAAGATTAAAAAAAAATATAAAAACGTTCTTGAACATTTTGAGATTGATTGGGAGGAAGAACAACATTCGCAAGACAAAATTCTCAAAGCCGATGTTGTAATGAAAAGTCCTGGTATTCCGGATACAGCACCGTTGGTAAAAAATCTTATAGATAAAGGTGTTCCTGTAATTTCTGAGATTGAGTTTGCTGCCAAATATACTGACGCCACAATAATAGGAATAACGGGAAGTAATGGAAAAACCACTACTACTATGCTTACCTATCACATACTAAAAAAAGGAGGCTTAAATGTGGGAATGGCAGGTAATATTGGTGACAGTTTTGCCAAAATGGTAGCGGAACACCACTATGATTACTATGTGCTTGAAATAAGCAGTTTTCAATTAGATGGAATAGTGGATTTTAAGCCAGATATAGCGGTAATAACAAATATTACCCCAGACCATTTAGATAGGTATGATCATTCTTTTGAAAACTATGTGTCTTCGAAATTCAGGATTGTACAAAACCAGGATGCCGAGGACAGTTTGATTTATGATTCTGATGATCAGGTAATTATAGGTTGGCTGGAGAATAACCCAATTAGATCAAAATTATTGCCATTTAGCATAACTAATAAACTTGGTGAAGGGGCATGGTTAGAGAATGACGGAATATTAATAAGGACAGAAAATAAAACAATTGAAATGGAAGCAGATTCTTTGGCATTAGAAGGTTTACACAACCTTAAAAATACAATGGCGGCATCAACCGTTGCAAAATTGGTTGGTATTCGAAAGGATACTATCCGCGAAAGTATTCAGAATTTTCAGGGAGCTGCACATCGTTTGGAAAAGGTTTTAAAAATTCATCATGTACAATATATAAATGATTCAAAGGCTACCAATGTAAATGCCACTTATTATGCTTTGGAAAGCATAAAAACTCCCATCGTGTGGATAGTAGGTGGTGAGGATAAAGGGAATGACTATAAAGTACTGATGCCCTTAGTAAGGGAAAAGGTAAAAGCCATCATTTGCCTTGGTATGGATAACTCAAAAATTAAATACGCTTTTGGTAACGTGGTAGATTTAATTGTTGAGACTTACGCAATGAGTGAAGCGGTAAAAGTAGCCTATAAAATTGCTGAAAGAGGAGATACTGTTTTGTTGTCTCCGGCATGTGCTAGTTTTGATCTTTTTAAAAATTATGAAGACAGAGGAAATCAATTTAAAGAAGCAATAAAAAACTTGTAAAAATGTCCGGGTTGTTAGGAAATATAAAAGGAGATAAAGCCATTTGGGGAGTAGTTGCCCTCCTTGCTCTCTTTTCCTTTTTACCTGTTTACAGTGCCAGTAGTAATCTGGTTTATGTAGTGGGAAATGGCACAACTATTGGCCATTTGGTTAAACATGGGATGTTGCTGTTTTTGGGATTTGGAATAATCTATGGCGTTCATAAAATTCCTACCCATTTTTTTAAGGGGTTGTCTATTATTGCTCTGCCCATTGTGCTGGTTCTATTGGCATATACTCTGGCTCAGGGCACTACAATTGATGGCGCAAATGCCAGTAGATGGATACGCCTTCCATTGGTTGGAATTACTTTTCAAACTTCAAATCTGGCTGCCGTAGTTCTAATGGTCTATGTGGCTAGATACCTGACCAGAATTAGGGATAAAACAATCACTTTTAGTGAAAGCATGGTGCCCTTGTGGCTTCCTGTTTTTGTTGTCACCATTTTAATTTTGCCGGCTAATTTCTCTACAGCGGCCATTCTGTTTTTTATGGTACTGATACTTTGTTTTTTAGGGGGGTATCCGCTAAAATATCTTTCAGGGATTATAGGTGCGGGATTATTGATACTTACCGTTTTTATTCTAACGGCAAAAGCTTATCCTGATCTTTTTCCAAACAGGGTGGATACCTGGATAAATAGAGTTGAAAGTTTTTGGGATCCGGCAGATACCGAGTCTGACTATCAGATAGAAAAGGCAAAAATTGCCATTGCAAGTGGCGGAATTGTTGGGAATGGAGCAGGTAAAAGTGTAATGAAAAATTTTCTGCCTCAGAGTTCGTCAGATTTTATTTATGCCATTATTATTGAAGAGTACGGTTTGGTAGGAGGATTTGTACTAATGTTCTTTTATATGCTTTTATTATTCAGAATTGTGGTGGTGGCGAATTCAAATGAGACTGTATTCGGTAAATTATTAGTTGTTGGCGTTGGGCTGCCTATCGTTTTTCAGGCACTTATTAATATGGCAGTTGCAGTAGAATTATTTCCTGTAACCGGGCAAACTTTACCACTTATTAGTAGTGGAGGAACATCTATTTGGATGACTTGTCTGGCCATTGGAATTGTGTTAAGTGCGAGCAGAAAATTTAAACAGGTTGATGTTAAAAAACCCGATCTAGATGATACTAACCCCCTAGAAGTATTAAGTGGACAACTATAGGTTTATATTATCTGGTGGTGGAACAGGAGGGCATATTTATCCGGCAATAGCCATAGCGGATGAATTAAAGTTAAGACATCCCAATGCAGCATTTTTATTTGTAGGTGCAAAAGACAGGATGGAGATGGAAAAAGTGCCAAAGGCAGGATACAAGATAAAGGGTTTGTGGATTAGTGGAATACAAAGAAAGTTGACATTAAAAAATTTAATATTCCCATTTAAACTAATAAGTAGTTTGATTAGTGCAGGAAAAATAGTGACGAAGTTTAAACCCCATGTGGTAATAGGCACAGGAGGATTTGCCAGTGGACCTGTGTTAAAAATGGCTTCCAGAAAAGGAATCCCTTGCGTGTTACAGGAACAGAACTCATATGCAGGAATCACTAATAAATTACTGGCTAAACACGTAGCAAAAATTTGTGTTGCCTATGATGAAATGGAAAGGTTTTTCCCAGTAAATAAAATTGTAAAAACGGGGAATCCTGTTAGAGCAGATTTGATAGATCCTCTACAGCATACTAATGCAGCTTATGAATTCTTTGGTTTGGACCCGGAAAGAATAACGCTGCTTGTCCTGGGAGGAAGTCTGGGTGCACGGAGAATTAATCAACTTATAGAAAAGGAACTTGATTTCTTTTCAAAATTAGGGATTCAACTTATTTGGCAGTGTGGCATGGGGTACTATGAAGAATATAAGAAATTTCACGCTAATGATGTGAAAGTCCACGATTTTTTGAATAAAATGGACTTAGCATATTCGGCTTCAGATATAATAATTTCAAGGGCTGGAGCGAGTTCAGTTTCGGAATTATGCATAGTTGGTAAGCCGGTGATATTTATTCCCTCGCCAAATGTAGCAGAGGACCATCAATCCAAAAATGCGAGAAGTCTTGTTTTAAAACAAGCGGCATTAATGGTGGAGGAAAAGGATTTGGCAGGCAAATTTGAAAACGTTTTTTCAGATCTGAATAAATCCGAGGATAGTAAGAAATTATTGAGTGAAAATATCAAAGCTCTGGCACAGCCTGATGCCACTAAAAACATTGTAGATGAAATAGAACATTTGTTGAAAATATAATATGAAGCTAAAGGACATACATAACATTTATTTCATCGGTATTGGCGGAATCGGTATGTCTGCTCTTGCACAATACTTTAAACTGTTAAAAAAGAATGTAGCAGGTTATGACAAAACAGAGACACCGTTGACTCGCGAGATTTCTGATTTAGGAATTGAGATACATTATGCGGATGACATCTCTGAAATTCCGGCGAAGTATAAAAATACCGGAGATACCCTGGTTGTCTTTACACCGGCAATTCCAGAAGACCATAAAGAATTCAATTATTTTACCTCAAAAGGTTTTGAAATAAAAAAAAGATCGGAAGTGTTGGGAATTATTACAAGGGATACTTTTTGTTTGGCAGTGGCAGGTACCCATGGTAAAACAACAACAAGTAGTATTCTAGCGCATTTATTAATAGAAACGGGGACACCTGTTACCGCATTTCTTGGTGGTATTTCGGAAGACTTTAATAGTAATTTTTGGTTCGGTGGTAGTGAATATTCTGTTGTGGAAGCCGATGAATACGATCGTTCATTTTTACAGATATCACCTGATATTGCTTGCATAACTTCTATGGATGCTGATCATTTGGATATTTATGGTGACAGCAATGAACTAAGAAAATCTTTTATGGACTTTGTTGATAAGCTAAAGCCCGGCGGGAAATTGTTTATTAGAAATGGCCTGCCTTTAGAAGGAATAACCTATGGAATAGAAGACGATTCGGATTATTGTATAAGAAATTTAAGAATAGAACATGGCGCCTACGTTTTTGATTTGGAAACTCCAGACACTACCCTTAAAGGGGTTAAGTTTAACAAACCGGGAAAGCATAACTTACTTAACGGTTTAGTTGCTTTTGCCATGGCAATACAGGTTGGTCCCCCAGCTAATTTACTTGCCATAGCATTGGAAACCTTTAAGGGGGTGCAACGGAGATTTTCATATCGAATAAAGAATTCAGACTTTATCTTTATTGATGATTATGCGCACCATCCAACGGAAATAAATGCCGTATATGATGCCATTTCCGAGATGCATGAGAGCAAAAAAATACTCGCAGTTTTTCAACCCCATTTATTTTCCAGAACAAGAGATTTTGCTGATGAATTCGCCCTTAGTCTTGCGCAATTTGATAGTGTTTTATTATTGGATATATATCCGGCAAGAGAAGAACCTATTGATGGAGTCAATTCGGAATGGCTGATGGGTAAAATAAAGAATCAGAATAAGAAATTAATCCAAAAAGCGGATCTGATTGAGGAAATAAAAAGCCAAGAACCGGAGGTATTAGTCACCATGGGTGCCGGGGATATTGGGCTGGAAATATCTAAAATAGAAAAAGAACTTGAGTATGAAAATTAATTGGAATTACATCAAATTTATAGGGTTAATATTTTGTATTACAGGTCTTTATGCGTTTTCGAGTCATAGAAGTGATTCGAAAACTGTAGAAGGGATGAACCTAAAATTTACGGGGGAGAACAATCTCTACATTACACAGGCTATGGTTAATAAATTGTTAATACAAAATTATGGTATCATTAAAAACATGCCCAAAGAAAAATTAGATTTGAATACTATAGAAAAGGTCATTGCGGCCAATGAAATGGTAAAAAGTGCCCAAGTTTATCTTACTATAACCGGTGAGCTTACATCAAACATTGTACAACGGCAACCAATCGGACGTGTAGAGGGAAAGACAAAATTCTACCTGGATGAGGAAGGCAAAAACATGCCATTATCCAGTAATCACTCTGCAAGAGTGCCAATCATTACGGGCAATATTACCGGTAAAAGTTTAGAGGATGTTTATGTGATTTTAAAATACATAAACAGGGACGACTTTTTAAGAAAAAATGTAATCGGGATTCACATTGAGGATGAAGAAAATTATAAATTGAAATTCCGATTAGAAAACTTTGTTGTGAATTTAGGTAATGTGGACGATTTGGAAGAGAAGTTCAATAATTTCAAGGCTTTTTATACCAAAGCAGCCAAGGATAAAACATTGGATAACTATAATATAGTAAGCTTAGAATTTAATAATCAAGTAGTGTGCACCAAAATTTAAATTAATATGGAACAAAGTAATTATTCAGTTGGATTAGATATAGGTACAACGAAAATTGTTGCCATTATCGGAAAAGAAAACGAGTATGGCAAAATTGAGGTCTTAGGCATTGGCAGGTCAAAAAGCCTTGGTGTACATCGGGGTGTGGTAAATAATATAACACAAACCATAAAGTCTATTCAACAGGCTGTTGAACAGGCTGAAGCCGATTCAGGTTTGAAGATAGGTTCGGTAGTTGTTGGGATTGCCGGACAACATATCAGGAGCCTTCAGCATAGCGATTATATTACAAGAGCCAATTCTGAAGAAGTAATCAATGAGGACGATCTGGATAAACTTTGTAACCAGGTATATAAATTGGTCATGCTTCCTGGAGAGGAGATCATCCATGTTTTACCTCAGGAATATAAGGTAGACGGTCAGGCCGAAATAAAGCAACCGATAGGTATGTACGGGGGAAGGCTTGAAGCTTATTTCCATGTAGTTGTTGGCCAGGTTTCATCTATTAAAAACATTGGCAGATGTATAAAAAGTGCCGGCCTGGACCTGGGTAATATTACCCTTGAACCCCTGGCATCTTCAGATGCCGTACTTAGCCAGGAGGAAAAGGAAGCAGGAGTTGCCTTAATAGATATAGGAGGTGGTACAACAGACCTTGCTATTTTTAAAGATGGCATCATAAGGCACACAGCCGTAATTCCTTTTGGCGGGAATGTTATTACCGAAGATATTAAAGAGGGTTGTTCAATTATCGAGAAACAGGCGGAGCTACTCAAAATGAAATTTGGATCTGCATGGCCAGGCGAAAATAAGGATAATGAAATAGTTTCAATCCCCGGATTACGTGGAAGAGAACCAAAGGAAATTACACTTAAGAATCTTTCTAAGATTATTCATGCACGAGTAGTTGAGATTGTTGAACAGGTATATGTTGAAATCAAAAATTATGGTCATGAGGATCAAAAAAAGAAGCTAATTGCGGGGATTGTATTAACAGGAGGAGGAAGTCAGTTGAAACATCTAAAGCAGTTAGTAGAATATATTACAGGTATGGATACCAGAATAGGTTATCCCAATGAGCATTTGGCAGGAGATTCCGATCAGGAAATTGCCAGTCCTTTATATGCTACCGCCGTAGGACTACTGATGAATGCAATTGAAAATAAAGGAAGAAATCCTATTTATCAGGAGGAAACCGGGAATGAGAAAGAATTGGTTTTGGAAGGTCATCCTGAAAGAAGAGCAACAGATAGGTCAAAGAGTCAAAGAAAAACTGTATTTGACATTTGGTCAGAAAAACTTAAAGATTTTTTAGATAACGCAGAGTAAACCTAAATCATAGTACGTAATAACCAGTAACACATAAAACATGAGCAAAAGCACCGAATTTGAAAATATAGCCTTTGATTTACCAAAAAATCAAAGTAATGTAATTAAAGTAATTGGCGTTGGAGGGGGTGGAAGTAATGCAATTAATCATATGTTCCAGGCCGGAATTAACGGAGTGGATTTTGTGATTTGTAATACAGATTCTCAGGCTTTGCAGAATAGCCCTGTTCCCAATAAGATACAATTAGGTGTTACTCTTACAGAAGGACTCGGAGCTGGTGCCAATCCTGAAGTAGGAGAACAAGCTGCCCTGGAGAGTATGGAAGAAATTAAGCAAATGCTTGATAACACCACCAAAATGATTTTCATTACCGCTGGTATGGGAGGAGGAACAGGCACTGGAGCAGCCCCTGTTATCGCTAAGCAAGCAAAAGAAATGAATGTCCTTACTGTGGGGATTGTAACTATGCCTTTCCTGTTTGAAGGTAAGATGAGATGTCAACAGGCTCAAATAGGGATTGAAAAATTACGTTCTAATGTAGACTCTTTAATAGTAATTAATAACAATAAATTAAGGGAAGTTTATGGCAATTTAGGCTTCAAAGCAGGTTTTTCAAAGGCAGATGAAGTACTTGCAACCGCGGCCAGAGGTATTGCCGAGGTAATTACCCACCATTATACTCAGAATATTGACCTGCGTGATGCCAAAACAGTTCTTTCAAATAGTGGTACGGCTATTATGGGTTCTTCCATGTCATCTGGATCAGCAAGAGCTCAGGAAGCTATAATGAAAGCGCTGGATTCTCCATTATTGAATGATAATAAGATTACAGGGGCCAAAAATGTGTTATTGCTCATTGTTTCGGGTTCTCAGGAGATCACTATTGATGAAATAGGAGAAATTAATGATCATATTCAAATTGAGGCCGGTCATGGAGCTAATATCATTATGGGTGTGGGCGAAGACGAAAGTCTGGGTGAAGCTATAGCCGTAACCGTAATTGCCACCGGTTTTAACATTGATCAACAGAATGAAATTGTTAATACTGAAACCAAAAAAATTATACACACTCTTGAAGATGAGCAAAAAGCCGTGCAGGATTTGAGTGATGAAAATGTCGTTTACAATCTGGAAGAGAAAGAAGAAGTTTTTGAACCGATAATAAAACATTCTTTAGAGGAGGAAGAAACTATAGATCTTATTCCGACAACCAATTATATCAGGAATTTTAATGTTTTCTATGAAGAGGTGATAGCAGAAGAAATTGCTGAGGAGGATTTTATCATAATTGATTCTAAAAAAGCCCTGAAGGATATTGAAGTAATAGATCCAGAAGAATTAGACGGCAAAGTAGATGAAAAGGAACAGATTGCACTAAGTTTTGATAAACCTTTGACAGAATTGGATGAAGAAGAGAATGAAAATGTTATTACATTTAGTCTGGATGAAAACATAAATGATTTGGATGTAAGTGAACATATAGAGGTAATCCCTGTTTTGGAATACAACAAAGAAGGCGAGACCCGCTATAGCCTTGATGATTATATGGAATTGGAAAATAAGTTAACTGGTGCCAAATCCAAAGCGGAAGAATTTGAACCTAAACTTATAGAAGATGAGTTGATTTTCGAGAAAAAGACTGTGGCTGGGAAGGAAGAAGTTAAAACAAACGACGGGGATCCAATGAATACCCCGATTGAAGAAATACTCAGAGAAAGGGCTGATGAGCGAAGGAGAAAACTAAAAGATTTCAATTACAAGTTTCAGAATAGCGTTAGTAATATTGATGAAATAGAAAAGGAACCGGCTTATAAACGGCAGGGTATCGATTTAAATGAAGGACCCAAAGAGGGTAAAGTGTCCAGAACCACGTTAAGTGAAGACAGTAATGATGAAATTCAGTTACGTTCTAACAACTCATTTTTACATGATAATGTAGACTAGTCAGAATCCGGGATGATGTGCCCAAACTTAGTTTAGACCCGAAAATACATTACATTTTCGGGTTTATTTTTTTTATCTTGTGTGCTCCTAAAATTCGCAAAATATGAGCTTACAGAATCAAGTAATGGAAGAAATAAAAGTGGCAATGAAAGCCAAGGACAGCATAACTTTGGAGTCTTTAAGGGCAATAAAATCTGCTTTACTATTGGCACAAACTGAAAAGGGAGCCGGAGATGAAATGTCTGATACCGATGAAATAAAATTAATACAAAAGCTGGTAAAACAGCGAAAAGACAGTGCAGCGATTTTTAAAGAACAGGGGAGAAAAGATCTTGCTGAACCTGAATTGGCCCAAGTAGCAGTAATTGAAAAATTTCTACCAGCGCAGTTAAGTGTAGATGAGATAGAAAAAGTTGTAATCCAGATTATAGAAAGTATTGGAGCCACTGGTATGAAAGACATGGGTAAAGTTATGGGAATGGTAACCAAGCAATTGGGTGGGCAAGCTGACGGAAAAACAATTTCTGGTATTGTTCGTGCTAAACTTACTTAATTTTAAAATGAATCTTCAAGAAATTCGTAAGCTCTTTGAATCTGATATTGTCAGGACTGAAAAGAAGATAAAGCAATATGCAGAACTGTCGCAACCTATCGCTCCCGATAATGCTATAGGGCGAGTATCGCGAATGGATGCGATAAACAATAAAGGAGTTATGGATGCAGCTCTTGTTAAAGCCAAAGAACGCCTTGAAGGTCTGAAGCGCAACCTGGATAAATTGGGAACCAATGATTTTGGTGTCTGTCCAAAATGTAAAAAGAATATACCAATTGAGCGTATTTTATTAGCTCCTAATAGCTCTTTTTGCGTAAATTGCGCTCGCTAAAACTAATGACCCCGTGGCGCAATCCGCCTAAGGCGGACAGGCTGAATACGAGCCCGACTTAGTCGGGGCGCATCTGAAACATATGGAACATTATGTTTACGTTCTTAGAAGTACCAAATATGAAAGAAATTATGTAGGTTTTACAAAGAATCTTGCTAAAAGGTTGAGGCAACATAACGCCGGTAAAAATAGATCTACAAAACCCTATCTGCCATGGGAAGTTATGTTTTATGAAACATTTCCGACAAAAGAGGGAGCTCTGAAAAGGGAGAAGTTTTTTAAAACAGGTAAAGGCAGAGAATATATTAATAATAGGCCCCGTGGCGCAACTGAATAGCG
>Ga0265306_10001209_pt1 | contig 12606 bp, 12 predicted proteins | sample Helome_3_FD_192493 | JGI IMG/M metagenome (GOLD analysis project Ga0265306, IMG submission 192493) | Marine sediment microbial communities from subtidal zone of North Sea - Hel_20160420 (Illumina Assembly) | ecosystem: Environmental > Aquatic > Marine > Subtidal zone > Sediment ...
CCCAGGGAGCCGGAGATCGGCCGCAGGCGGATTCGCGTATTGCTCATGGGCAGGCCCTCGTTGGTTAACCGGGTTTATAAAGCTACGCGGGTTTCCCCGCTATCTCGGTATCCGCCGGCGCGCATTCCGCGGATGGCTGGCAGGGGCGTTCGGCTCTTGGCAGCGGGATCCTCCCGGCTAACCGAGATTCTTATGCAGCCTCGCATCGTGGGTAGCGAAATGGACGGAGAACCACGCATCGAGCTGAGCCGCCAGCTCATCGCTGCGTTGCGCGCTGTCATCGCCCACGGCATCGCCGATATCCGCAATCTCGTCCAGCAGGGCTTCGTGATCCTGCTTGCGCTCGGCGTATTGGTCATACCTGGCCTCGCGCATCAGTTTCTCTTCGAGCGCGAAGTGGGCCGAAATCCGTGCGCTGAGCTCGCCGACGAATTGCTGCAACCGGTCAGCGGAGTCACCCGCGTGCAGGCTGTCGTGCAATTGGTTGATCAGCGCGATCAGTTCCTGGTGCTCGAAATCCACGGCCGGGACACCGACGGAAAAATCCGGTTTCCATTCCAGGTAACTCAATGCGGCGTCCGTTTGCTCATTGAAATTTGAAACCACCTGCCGAGGCGCGGAACCCAATGACAAAGTTCTGCCCCGGCGCGAGTTCTACCCTGGCTGCCTGCTCGTAGTTGAAGTCGATGGCGTCGCGGCCGTCGCGCAGGCGCGCAACCAGTTCGTGGCTGCCGGGTTGTACCAGGAATTTCTGATACACGGTCGACGCGCCATCTTTCCACAGGCCTGTCGGCGCCTCCTCGGCCTGGAAAACCAGTGCGCCGTCTATTTCCAGCTCCACCACCAACGGCAACCGTTCACGCTCACATTCCATGGGCCGCCGCATGTTCGGCGCCAGCTGCGTGAGCTCTGCCGGCGTCAGTTTACGGCAGGGCTCCCGCCGTTCAGCGGCGTGACTGAAAACGAGCTTGATCATGGCCAGTTCCGGATCCACGTGCCGGTACGCGGGCGCCACAGAAAAATAGCCGATCAACGCGATAAAGGCCGCGTAGAGCAAGGCTTGCAGCAGGTATTTCCACTTAGCCACGGGCAGCCTCCGCGGCGCGCGCGCGTTCGGCCCGACGTTTGAGCTTCGGGGCCGTGGTCAGCTGGCCGCGCAACGCGTCGAGGATTCGCCGCCGGCGCGTGGTTTCCCCGGACCGGGTCCAGCACAGGCCGACCCGTTCGTCGGGTACACGGGCCCGCATATAGGGGTCACGTTGCCGTGCCACCCGCTGCCGGGTCCAGTTATCACCCAGGCGTTGATAGCAGTCGCCGCCCGCACAGCCACTGATCAACACGCCGTCGGCCAGATCCCGCGCCAATACCCAGTCGATGAACGATGGTGGCAGCATGCCGACGCACGGCAGTAACACGACACCGACACCTGGTGCTGACAACTCAGCGAGATCGCGGCTCTGGTCACAGCCGAAGACCATGACCCGGTCGTTGCCGCTCAGTGCCTGGCCGGTCGTCCGGGTCCGGTCGCGCAGCTCGGCGATCGGGTAGCCGGGCAGCTGGATGCCGGGCATCAGGTCCGTGGCGCGGCGGTGAGGTGTCGCCGTGGGGCAGGCTCCGGCACAGATGCCGCAGCTGACGCAGGTGTCGGTGTTGACGACGGCTTCCGTGTCGTAGGCGGCGCCATCCGTGCGCGGGCTCATGGTGATGGCGTCAAAGGGGCAGTCATCGGCACAGCGACCGCAGCCGTTGCAATTGTCGAGATCCACTGCGGCTGGTGCCGGTTTCCGCAGCGGTGGCGCCCACGGCAGCAGCGCCAGGACGAGTGTGCCGATCGCGAGGCCGAGCCAGAGCTGCCCGCCTGGTACCACGTCGAGCAGCGGGTAAATGGCCAGGTAGAACCAGTCGAAACCGATCACGGCGGGCACGGTATCCAGGTCTGCCGGGGCCTGACTCACCGCCGGAAATACCAGGGACAACACCACCAGCGCCGCGAGGGTGCCGGCGGCGAGACCCCGGGGTGGGTTCATGCGCGGCCGCGCGTAACGCTGGATGTGCACCCACATCAGAAACAGCATGATCAGCGGCACCGCGATGTGAATGAACACCATCAGGCTGAAGAACCGTCCCGAGAGGGCGGCGCTGTTGACGAAGTTGGCCGCGGTGGGTTCGCCGAAGATTGGCAGGGCATCCAGCCATTCGGTCGTGGCGATCGCAATGTACTGGGCCAGTACGTCCCAGACGAGCCAGTAACCGCTGATCCCGCAGGCGTACAGGAACCAGAGCAACGGGATGCCGGTGAACCAGGCGAACCAGCGCGTGCCCCGCATCCGGTCCAGGCAAAACTCCCGCAACAGGTGCAGCACGACCACCACGACCAGGGCATCCGACGCGTAGCGGTGCAGGCTGCGCATCACCTGGCCGACGTACCACTGGTTGTTCATGATCCATTCGATGGACTCGTAGGCGCGGGTCAGCCCGGTATCGAAGAAGATGTACAGGTAGATGCCGCTGGCCGCGACGATCCAGTAGAAGAACCAGCCCAGTGCGCCGAGCTGGCGGAACGGATTCCATTCGGCGGGGAACGCGAGGTCGAAACCGCCCTCGACGCGCTCGAACAGGCGCCGACCGAAATTCTTGAGCAAATTCACGCGGGGCGCTTTCCGGCTGTGCGGCGGTTAATCAAACCGCGTCCTTCCAAGAGCGCACGATGAACGTGCCCACCGCACCCAGGCACAGGATGCCGACGAAGGCGGCGACGAAAATCGAATAGTCAAACTTGTAGCGTCCACTGGAGGGATCATAGACCGTACAGAACAGCCGCACGTTGTCGAGCCAGCTGGCGACAAAACCTGCCTCGACCGGCGTGTTGAAGACGAGTTCTTTCAGCGGTTCCACCAGCGCCTGGGTTTTGAAGCTCTGCCCGTAGACCTGCCGGTACACCCGCCCGTCGGCGTCGAGGACCGTCGTCTGCGCGCTGTGATCAAAACCCTTGGGCGATGCAAAGTAGATGAAGCCGATGTCCGCGGCGAGCGCCGCCACGGTGCGTTCCTCGCCGCTGAGAAAATACCAGTTCGCCGCGTCGATATTGCGCGTGGCCGCATACTGGCGCATGCGGTCGGGGCGGTCCACAACCGTGTCAAACCCGATCGTGACCACCGCGAAGCTGTCGTTACCCAGCGCATCCCGCGCGATGTCCGTCACCCGGTCCACGTGCTGGGTCAGCATCGGGCAGATGTGATAGCAACTGGTGTAGATCATGCTGACGACGACGGGTTGGCCGCGGAGGCTGTCCAGGCTGAATGTGCGGCCCTCGCGGTCGAGAAATTCGTAAGTGCCAATCTGGCGGCCCACGGCGGCCTGGCTGAAGGCCAGGGTGTCGTCAGGGTCGTGGCGGTCTTCACCGGTGCCGGCGGTGGCGGCAAATGCAAGGCTCAGGCCCATCGGCAACCATCTCCATCGCAACCGCATCCGCTGGATCCGTCAACCAACAAGCAAATTGTCGAGGATCGCGCCGGTCAGCAGCAGGCCCAGCTGCACGATAGACGCCGCGAAGGTCCGCCACGCCTGCCCGACGCTGGGCTGCAAGACGAGGCCGAGGCTTGCCCACAGGAAATACAGCCCGCCGGCCGCCGCGGCGAGCATGTAGAGCCAGCCCATGCCGTAAAAACCCGGCAGCAACGACAGCAGCACCAGGACCAGCGCGTGGCCGAAGATGCTCCAGGTCGCCACGGGTTCGGCGACCACCACCGGCAGCATCGGCACGCCGGCACGCGCGTAGTCTTCCTTGCAGGCAAAGGCCAGCGCCCAGAAATGCGGCGGGGTCCACAGGAACAGCACCAGCGCCAGGATCGCCGGCGCCGGCGCAAAGGTTTCGCCGACGGCGGCCGCGCCGGCCATCACGGCGAAACTACCGGACAAACCGCCGATCACGATGTTCAGCCAGGTGCGCCGCTTCAACCAGACGGTGTAGACCACGCCGTAGGTAAATGCCCCGAGGAAGATATAGAAGGCCGCTGCGACATTCGTTGCCACCGCCGCCGCGGCCAGGGCGAGCAGGGTGATCAGCACCAGCGCGCCCGACCAGTACCAGTGTGCGTGGAGCTTGCCGGTCACGAAGGCGCGATTGCGAGTGCGTTTCATCCGGGCGTCGAGATCGCGTTCGTAGAGCTGGTTGAACGCGCCGGCCGCGGACGAGGCCACGAGAACCGCCAGCCCCAGCACCAGGACCTGCCAGGGGCTCAGGCCATCCCCCGGACTCACCGCGATGCCCGCCAGGGCACAGGCCATGATCAGAAAGCCGAGCCTTACCTTGGCCGTCTGATAGATGAGTCGTAGCGTTGCGCCCATGGGTTTTTGCCGTCAGGGGACAGGCGCCTGGACCGGCGTGACGCTGGTCCAGGCGGGCTGGTCTAACTCATTGGCCAGACTTCGGAGAGATATTTCCAGTTGACGAAGTAGTACAGGACGAAAGCAATGAAAAAGATTGCCACCAGCACCGCCGTGCCGGGGATTTTGATGCTCTCCGAACTGCCATAGTCCGCCACCGCCCGACCGGTGCCGGCGACCTCGCCGAGGGATACCTTTTCATCCTGGCCCAGCTTACGGCCGAACAGGACCGAGCCGACGATCACGACGACGAAAATCAGGCCGCCAAGCATGGCCAGAATTGCGCTCATACCATTGAGCCCCATCATCAGGAAGGCCGCCCCGGGATAGTCAAAGGGCAGTGGCGCGTCGGCGAAGGTGATGTCCCAGTGCCGTCGCGCTACGCCCAGGGTGCCGGCGCCCATCATGAACAGCGAATTGCCAGCCACCCCGATGCCGAACACGTAGGGCTGCGCCCGGGCCCACGACTTCAATATGAGCTCGCGCCGGAAAATCAGCGGCACGAGCACATAGGTCATCGCCATGAAGGCCAGGGTGGTGCCGGCGACTACTGTGCCGTGGAAATGGCCGGGCACGTATATCGTGTTGTGCATGATCAGGTTGATCTGTTCGACGCCCATCACCACGCCGGAGATGCCACCGATGAATCCGAACATGACCAGCGACAGGAACATGCCGGAAAACGCCGGATTCCCCCAGGGTGCCTTGCGCAGCCACTCAAACAGACCCTTGTCGAAACCATGCTTGCGCTGGGCTGCCTCAATGGACCCCGGCACGGTCATGCCGTGCACCATGCTGCCGAGCACGGCCAGGTACATCGCGTAGCTGGTGTTGAAGATCTTCCACTCCGAACTCAGCCCGGGCTCCACCAGCATGTGGTGCGCGGAGGCCAGTTGCAGGAACAGGATGTACATGAGAAAGGCCATGCGGCTGACCTTCTCCGACAGCGGTTTGGCGCCGAACACCAGGGCTGCAATGGCATACCAGACCGCCACGTGCGCCGACACGTTAATCTGCTGCGACGAATGCCCCATGCCCCACCAGACTAGCTTGTAGACAATCGGGTCGATGTTGGCGATCAGACCGTAGGACCAGAGCCAGGTGGGAATCAGGATGATCGCGCCGGAGACGATAGTAAATACCGCGATGATGGCCGCCGTCATCGCGCCAAAGGTGACCAGCGGTATGGAACCTTGATAGGTCTTCTCGGACTTGGCCACCACCAGCGTGCCGAAAAACACGAAGCAGCCAATCAGCGCTCCCACGGCAAAGAGGATCAGTCCCAGGTAGAAATTAGGCGACGCGCGCATGGGGACGTAAGACGTGAACATCACGCTGGAATCGCCCTGCAATACTGCCACGTTCGTGATCAGCGCCCCGACCAGCATCAGGCCAAACCCGGCCCAAGCGAACTTGGGTGCAGCCAGCCGGGAGCTCAGCAGGATTGCCGACGCAAAATACATCAGCGCAATTTCAAAGAAGATGATCCATACCAGCAGCACGTCCAGGCCGTGCCCCGTCAGCGCAAGGTAAAACCAGTCAGCCGGCAGCAGGTGGACTGCCGGCCAGCGCGTGAAGGCCACCAGGACGCCGAATAGTCCGCCGATCGCCAGGAACACGATGGCCGCGACGGCGTTGGCCTTGATCAGGCGTTCCGCCGACAGGTCGACCCGCAGGCCGGTGTTAGGGCAGGTTCGAAACTCTGTTGCCGATGCCATGCTACCCATCCCCCCTATTCGACGACGTACAGCTTGCTCACCATCTGATGGTGGCCAATGCCACAAAATTCGTTACAGACGACGCCGTATTCGCCCGCCACATCAGGCTTTATCGTCATGACCAGGTCGTAGCCCGGGTGGACCTGGATGTTGATGTTCACCGGTTGCAGCGAGAAGCCGTGCTGCCAGTCCATTGACGACAGGTGTAGCCGATAGCTCTGGTCTTTTTCCAGTTCCAGTATTGGCCACCACATCCACAAGCGGGCGATCAGGTAGACATCGCTGCCGGGCGGCGGATGGACGACCGGAAAGCCTTCCTCTTCCCGGACCGTGTACTCATCGATCATGGCTTGTGCCTTCTCGGCGAATACTTCGGGTTTGATCCGGTAGGCTTCGTTGGACAGGTTCTGTTCGCCGGCACCGTGCCAGTAGATCATCATGAAGAACATGATGAGTCCCCAGCAGAACGCGATCGCGATCCAGGTCAGCTCGATCTTCGCGATCGGCTCGTTCCACCAAATACGTTCACTCGGAGGGGTGAGAGCCATGGCGCTGCCTCCTATGGAGCGACGGGAATCTGAACGATCTCAATGATCCCCCAGATCAAATAGAGAACAGCGGGCATTGCAACGCCCAGGAACAGCAGCAGAAATGGGTTATCGAGAACCCGCTGCATCAGCGGAATCGGTTCCTCGTCGCCGGATTGCCCGGAACGAGGTTGTTCGGCTTCGGTCATCACGCACCTCCCCAGACGCCTGTGCCGCTCCTTTTGTCTCGTGTCACTTTGTTGTTTCTTAGTGCCACGATACCCCAATTCGATTAAGCGATCCAAGCAACCGCATGTCCATCAGCATTAACCCGTATAGATGCGGATGGCCGAGAAACTGCCCAGCGCCAAAACCAGCAGGATCCCGAAGAAGATCAGGCTGCGATTGTCGAAGCGCCGCCCCGCCATCCGCTCCGCGCGGTCGAGAATGAAGTCCGCGACGAAGTACAGCAGGATCGCGACCAGGGTGAAGTAAACGGCTTCCATAGATCCTCGGCTTGGTGGCTAGGAATACCGGTAGCGCGGTTGCCAGCCGGCCGGGCCGTCAGGGATCAGGTCGAACAGGGGCCAGACGACGCAGAAGTCATCACCCGGGCCGAAGCGGGTGTCGGCCACGCGCACAATGCCGTCGTCAGTGCGACGGAAGACGGACACACCGGGCTCGAAGCCATGTTCGCTGGTGTAACCCATGTCCTCCGCAAAGCTGGAGTCGGCGTGGCTGACCATGTGGAAACGCCAGCCGCGCTCCTTTGCAAAGGTGGCCTGTGTCTCAGGCGAGTCCGGGGACGACAGGGCGAACGCCGCGCGGTTCTGCAGGTGGTCGATTACGCCATTCAGGCCGTCGGCCCACAAGGTGCAGTACACGCAGCCCTTGCCCATGTTGTGCACGACGAACAGCGTGTCGTGATCGCCGAACAGCTGGCTGAGATGCACAGGGCCGTCGCTGTCGGTGAATTCATAGTCGGCGCTGCGCTCGGGTTCGACCCCCGCTTGCAGTTCTCGCAGCTGTGCGCGCACCTCGCTGATGTGTTGCCGCAATTGGTTGGCTTGTTGTCGTTGCTCGGCGTAAGTCACGGTCATTCTCCTTGCGAGGGTTCTTGTTGGTCGTGGTGCAGGCCATCGAGCCGGGTCGCGAGCGTATCGAACTGATTCTGGAGGAAATTATCGATTGATTGATGGACAGTCAACCGATGGGTTGAATATCGGTCGGCAGCACTTCGGCCAGGCGTCGAGGACCGCGCTTTGGGCGAGGGCCTCGGCGGCATATTGGATGTCTGACACCCATTTCGCCGGACCTGTGATAGCGTCCGCGGCGGAACAGCCGAGCCGGAATCGTGGTGGAAAGTCGCCAGGACCTCGCCGTCATACTTGCTTCCCGCGTGCCGATCGTGGTCGTCGAAACCCACGACGAAACGCGATTCCTGGACCTGATTACCGGGCTGGTGGTCCGCGGCCGGCCTACCGACTATCGCCCGCTGTTCCGCTGGACCGTGACTAACGGTTTGCAGCGCCTGGACATCGACCTAGCGCCCCAGCTCCACAATGCCCCGCCCGACCAGGTGCTGCGGCACGTGCGCAGTGTGCAAGATCCGGGCATCTACGTGCTGCTGGACTTCCACCCGTACCTCGGTGACCCGGTGAACGTGCGACTGGTGAAAGACATTGCGGTGGCGCCGCGCGAGCGTCGGCGCACGCTGGTGTTCGTGAGCCACGGCATGGAATTGCCGCCGGAACTGCAGCCGCTGGCGGCGCGCTTCGAGCTGTCCCTGCCGGACGAGACGGAGCGCGAAGAAATTATCCGGCAGGTCGCGCGCGACTGGGCGGCGCAGAATCCGGGCCGCGTGAAGGCTGATGCCGAAGCCATGAGGCTGCTCGTGCAAAACCTGTCCGGCGTGGATCACGACGGCGTCGAGCGGCTGGCCCGCGCGGCCATTCACGATGACGGGGCGATTACCGTCAGCGATCTGCCCGAGGTGGCCAAGGCCAAATACGAATTACTGAACCAGCGCGGCTTGCTGAGTTTCGAATATGACCTGGCACGCTTTGCCGACGTGGGCGGGCTGGGCCAGCTGAAACAATGGCTTGCCGACCGCCGGCGCGTGCTGAGCAATCCGCCACCCGGCCTCGACCCGCCGCGGGGCCTGTTGCTGGCCGGCGTGCAGGGTTGCGGCAAGAGCCTCGCGGCCCGCGCCACGGCGGGTGTCCTCGGGCGGCCGCTGCTGCGGCTCGACTTCGCGGCCCTCTACGACAAGTACCATGGCGAGACGGAACGGCGGCTGCGGGAATGCCTGCGACAGGCGGAGCTGATGGAACCGTGCGTGCTGTGGATCGATGAGATCGAGAAGGGGCTTGCCACCGGCGACGGCGACAGCGGCACCTCCCGCCGGGTGCTGGGCACCTTCCTGACCTGGCTTGCAGAGCAGCGCGGCGGCGTGTTTGTGGTGGCCACTGCCAACGAGGTGCAGCGGCTGCCGCCGGAGCTGGTTCGCAAGGGGCGCTTCGACGAACTGTTCTTCATCGACCTCCCGGATGCCGATACCAGGCGGGAAATCCTGGAAATACACCTGAAAAAGCGGGAACTGGAGCCGAAAAGCTTCGATCTGCCAAGATTGGCCCAGACTACAGAGGGCTTTTCCGGCGCCGAGCTGGAGCAGGGGGTCGTGGCCGCCTGGTATACGGCCCACGCCGGCGGCACGGTGCTCGGCAGTGGGCACCTGCAGGCCGAGTTCCTGCGTACCCGGCCGCTGTCCGTGGTGATGGCTGAGCGGGTTGCTGCGTTGCGTAGCTGGGCCGACGGGCGCTGCGTGCCGGCAGCCTGACTCAATCTGTCGCGCCAAGGCGACAGATTGGGCTTTCGGCCTGAATGCCTGGCAAGGGGCTAACCCACAAGCGTTGGATTTCCGAAACAAACCGACGTATCTTTCGCGCTGCGCGTCCATTTCGGGGAAGCCGCCGGGCGCGCCGACAACAATTGAATTGAGGGGGTCTGTCGATATGTCGATTTCAAGCCAACGTGTATTGCACGGCTTGGTTGCACTGGTCATTGCGTCTGGTTCGGGCGCGTATTCCACCGCGGTGCTTGCCCAGAACGTGCTGATGGACGACATCGTGGTCACCGCTCAGCGTCGCGAAGAGAACTTGCAGGAGATTCCGCTGGCGGTCACGGCCTATAACGCGGAACAGCTGGAACGGCTGCAGGTGGTAGAGACCCTGGATATCGGCAGACTGGTGCCGAACATGATCTCTCACAACAATACGGGGCCAGGCACGTCGAATAACTACGCCCTGCGTGGTTTGAACAACACCGAGTCCATTGCCACCTTTGATCCGCCGGTTGGCGCATACGTTGACGACATTTACATCACGCGACAGAACCAGAACAACCTGGCGCTGTTCGACGTGGATCGCATCGAGGTACTGCGTGGGCCGCAAGGCACGCTGTTCGGCCGCAATACGACCGGCGGCGCGGTGCGCCTGATTCTCAAGAAGCCGGCCGAAGAGTTCGGTGGCTATGTGGAAGCGGGTGCCGGCGAATTCAGCCGTTACCAGGGTCGAGGCAGCGTCGACATACCAATAAGCGACCGGATCAAGACCAAGTTTTCCGCTTACTACAAGCAGGACGACGGCTACGTCAAGAACCGGAACGTGGGCAGCATCACCCGCCCCGGGTTCATCAAAGACAACAAGGATATCAACCAGCAGAAAAGTTTCGGTTTGCGGGCTGCGGCGCTCGTCGACGTCCTCGACAACCTGCAGTGGCATATCGCTGTCGACTACATCGACGACGATCGCGCGAACCTGCTGAACTGGAAGCAGGATGGCAACCGTTACTCCAACACCGGTCTGAGCCCGACCGAAAGTAACCTGATTGGTATCGTCACCGGGAAGAAGTCAGGTACGAAGCTCGGTAACTTCACGGATTCGATCAACGTCACTTCAGTTTTTGACTGGCAGATAAACGACGCTGGTACTTTGTCGTTTATCACCGGCTGGCGCGACCTGAACCAAAACTTCAATCTGGATTTCTGCGACAACAGTCCGGGTTGCGCGGGTAGTGTCAGTGGTGGTGCACCGACCAAGGACGACCCGCCGCGTACACCCGGTAGCGCTGCTCCATGGGGCTCATTCACGATTACCAATGACGGCAAGCACAAGCAGTTGAGCCAGGAGATCAAGTGGGTATCGTCTCTGGGTGACAGCATCAATTACGTTGCCGGGCTTTTCTACCTGGACGAAGACAACAACACCGACTTCGGCGATATCTTTGACATCGGTTTCCCCCTGGTTCTGGCTGATCGCGTGCTGCAGAACACCACGGAAACCACGGCCGCTTACCTGCAGGCTGACTATGCCGTCACGGATCAGTGGACTATCACGGCTGGTGTGCGATACACGGACGAAGAGAAACAAATCAAATTCCGTGACTTTAATGCAACCGGGGATGATCAGGACCTTTTCACTTACAACTTGCCGCTGAACGGAATTCCGACGTCACAGGACGAGGACGTGTGGACGCCGCGTTTTGCCGCAGAGTTCCGGCCCCGCGACGAGTTGTCCTTCTATGCGTCCGCGACGCGCGGCTTCAAGTCCGGTGGCTGGAACGCACGTGGCACCTCGGCCGAAACATTGCTCGACTTCAGCAAGGAGACCGTCTGGTCCTACGAAATTGGCATGAAGTCTGACTGGCTGGACAATCGTCTGCGTGCCAATGTGACCGCATTCTATGCGGACATCGAGGATTTCCAGTTGCCGTCAGCTTTCACGACGCCATCAGGATCGATTGAGTTCATTACCCAGAACTTCTCGGACCTGGAGAACAAGGGTATCGAGCTGGAGTTCATTCTCGTACCGGTGGACGCGCTAACCTTGTTCATGAATGTGGGAATCCAGGACAACGAGTACAAGAATATAGATTCGTCCATCAAGCAGCAGCAGGTGGACTGCCGCGCCGGCCTGGGCGGCGGGGGCCAGGGTATCGTCGATCCCAGCTGTAATATCGCCGACCCGGTGCGCTCGCCGGACTGGACCCTCAATGTGGGCTTCAACTACCTCTGGGACCTGGGTGGCGGCTACGAGTTGATCCCGTCCGCTTATACCTACACGGTGGACGAGCACAGTGTGGGCACCAGCGGCACGGATCCCTCCCTTGTCAGCGGTTATACCAACATCAACGCTTCGGTGGCTCTCAACAATACGGACAGCGACTGGCAGCTGGTCGCAGAGTGCCGCAACTGCACGGATCGCAAGATGGTGGTTTCCACGCTAGCGAACTTCCAGTACCTGCAGGCACCGCGCACCTGGTTGGTCCGCTTCAAGAAGGGCTTCGGCGGCAACTAGCCCGGAGCTGAGAGAATCTAGGGCGCGACTGCCGTTGGCAGTCGCGCCCTTTTTCTTGGTTTTTTTGGGGACATCCTGTCTTCAGAATGTCCCAAGCAGGTCTGGGTGGAAATTGCGGTGCCGTCCGAGGGACGGTGAACTTTTTCCAGCAATGGCATAGTGCGCGCCGCAGGCCGGCGCCGGAAAAAGTACACTGTCCCCGTGACAAAGCGCTGGATATTGTTGCTGCTGGTGATCGCGCTGGGCGGGTGGACGGCCAGCGAGTGGTGGTTCGTGAAACGCTACACCAGCTTCGTCGTCAACGGTTACGACGCGCATACCGCACCGGTGGAGTGGTTCGAACCGCGCTATCCGCTGAAGCACGGCGCCGGTCCAGTGCTGCCCGCGACCCCCGAACCGACCATCCCGCCAATGCTGCTGGCGGAGATCGAACAATACGCCGATGCGCAGGACTCCATGGCGCTGATCGTGGTCCGCCACGGCAAGATCGAACTGGAGCGCTACTGGCCGGGCTACGACCGCGACACGCTGTTCAACCCGCAGTCCATGTCGAAGACGGTGCTCGGCATGGCTGTTGGCATCGCCATTGCCGACGGCGCCATCGAATCTGTCGACGAT
>Ga0265306_10001210_pt1 | contig 12600 bp, 10 predicted proteins | sample Helome_3_FD_192493 | JGI IMG/M metagenome (GOLD analysis project Ga0265306, IMG submission 192493) | Marine sediment microbial communities from subtidal zone of North Sea - Hel_20160420 (Illumina Assembly) | ecosystem: Environmental > Aquatic > Marine > Subtidal zone > Sediment ...
GGCGGCGGCCTGTTCCCGACCAGCTCGGCGGTGAATTCCACCTTCACCATCCACGCCATCGCGATGCGCTCGGCAGATTACCTGGTCAACAACTGGGCGGCGCTGACCGACTGAAGCGCAGCGCTCAGAACGCGGAGTGGCCCGTCAGTTCCTTACCCACCACGAGCTGGTGGACGGACTCCGTACCCTCGTAGGTGATCACGCTTTCCAGGTTCATCATGTGCCGGATCGGCACGTACTCGGCGCTGATGCCGCTGCCGCCCAGCATGTCGCGGGCGTCGCGGGCGATGTCCAGGGCCATGCGCACGTTGTTCCACTTGGCGAGCGAAACCTGCGCCGGGTCGACCTTGCCCGCATCTTTCAGGCGACCGAGTCGCAGCGCCAGCAGCTGCGCCATGGTGATCTGGCGGGCCATTTCGGCCAGGCGCGACTGGATGAGCTGCGTGTGGGACAGCGGGCGGCCGAACAGTTCGCGGGTCTCGGTGTAATCCAGCATTTCCGCCAGGCAGGCCTGCGCGGCACCGATGGGGCCCCAGCAGATGCCGTAGCGCGCCTGGTTCAGGCAGCTCAGCGGACCGCGTAATGACGACACACCCGGCAATACATTCGCCTCGGGTACCCGGACGTTGTCGAAGAACAGCGCCGCGGTCACCGACGCGCGCAGCGACATCTTGTTCTCGATCTCCGGCGCGTCGAAGCCTTTCATGCCCGGTTCGAGCAGGAAGCCCTTAACACCCTCGTCGGTGCGGGCCCATACGACCGCCACGTCGGCGATCGTGCCGTTGGTGATCCACATCTTCGAACCGTTCAGGATCCAGTCGCTGCCGTCCCGTTTCGCATGGGTTTTCATGTTGCCCGGATCCGAACCGCCGTGGGACTCCGTCAGACCGAAACAACCAATAGCTTCACCGCGGGCCATTGCCGGCAGCCAGCGCTCTTTTTGCTCGTCGGAACCGAAAGTGTAAATCGGGTACATGCACAGACTGCTCTGTACCGACACGAAACTGCGCAGGCCGCTGTCGCCACGCTCCAGTTCCTGGCAGATCAGGCCATAGCTCACTGCATTCAGGCCGGCGCAGTCGTAGCCGTGCAGGCTGCTGCCGAGCAGACCCAGCGCCGCAATCTCCGGAATCAGCTCCTTGGGAAAACGGTGCTGTTCGAAGCTCTCGCGAATCACCGGTAATACCTGGTCGTCGACAAAGCGCGCCACGGTGTCCTGCACCATGATCTCTTCTTCGCTCAGCATCGAGCGGACGTCAAACAGGTCGAGTGGATTCAGCGCGCTCACGGACTTCGCTGCCTTGCGGTCGCCGCCCTGAGCCGCGCTGTCGACGGGATTAGTTGCACTCATGAAGTTCTCCTGACGGGGCGGCACGCAAGGAGCGCCCGGAGCGGGGCCTCCAGGCCCCTTGGAATAGGGCCAATTTAAGCAGCGTCGCCGCCCGAGCGGTAGGCAAAACCAGCCCCTCCATTGACGGAAAACACCCGATCAGCAGCGCCTCGGACAGCCGGCGCACCGGCGACTTTGCCGGTCTTAGCCGACGCTGACAGCCGTCTCCCGGTTCGGATTGTTCAGCAGCCCGAAGACCGCGGGCGGCGACACGAAACTATCGGTCACGATCACGCCCGCGCCGTGCAACGCGTCCTGCACCGCGGCCGACATCGTGTGGACCGGGGCGCCGCCGCCCTCGCCCATGCCCTTGGCACCGCTGTAGGAGAACGGTGACGGGGTTTCGATGTTGCCGTAGGCGACGCTCGGCATATTCATGGAGGTAATCGGGCAGTAATCGCTGAACGTAGCCGTCAGCAGATTGCCGCCCTCGTCGTAATGGAAGGCCTCCATGATGGAGGCGCCGATGCCGTGGCAGGTGGCACCGTGCACCTGACCCGCGGCGATCTGCGGGTTGATCACCGTGCCGCAGTCGTCGACCGCCGCATAGGCCAGCGTGTTCACCCGGCACGTGGCCGGATCAATCTCCACCACGGCAATGTGCAGCTGGGCCGCATACGTCAGCGTCAGGTTCCCAAACTTCTTTTCGACATCCGGCACGTTGAACGGCGGCCGGTAGACATGGCGCACATTCAGCGTAACGTCTTCAAGAGCACCCTCGAGCACCGCATTGTTGTTGTTCACGATGTTGCTGAGATACCAATAATTCACGGACTTATCCGTGCCCTTCACCTTCAGCTCGGGGCCCTCTTCGCCCACGCCGAATTCCAGGTCTTCCTCGCCAGCCTCCAGCAGGAAGCCTGCGAGCTGGCGCATCTCCAACTTCAGTTTCTGGCATGCGCCGTGCACGGCCGACAAGCCCGTCACCGCGAACTGGCTCGCGTAACTGCCCGAATGGCCGACAAAGGTATTCCAGTTGGTGTCAAAGCCGGCCCGCACATGGACCATCTCGGGGTCGATATTGAGTTCGTCGGCCACCACCTGCGCCGCCGAGGTCTCGTGCCCCTGGCCGGACGGTCCGGTGCCCATCGTCACGACCACCGCGCCATCGAAATCCAGGCGGATGATGCAGGCCTCCGAATTACCGGAGAACGGCAGGTACGGATTCATGATCTGGGCCTGGCCGAAATTGTTCGTGCCGGAGTCCAGCGTCGTGCCGATACCAATCCCGACGTGTTTGCCTTCGGCCCGTGCCTGGTCGCGGTAGGCCACCCACTTGTCCCAGTCGACCAGCTTCTTCGCTTTGTCGAGCATCGCCGGGTAGTTGCCGGAGTCGTACACGCAGCCGTTCGGTGTTTCGTACGGAAACTCGGTGATGTAGTTTTTCAACCGCATTTCGTCGGCCGGGATGCCCAGTTCATGGGCGCAGATATCGACAACGCGCTCCATGAACCACAGCTGCTGCATCCGCGAGTAGCCGCGGTTCGGCACCACCGGGCACTTGTTCGTGAGCGCCTGGTTCATGTCGATGCGGATGTTGCGCAGCTTGTAGGTCGCCGCCAGCACCTGGGAGAAAATCACGCAGCCAAGCGGCTCGTAGCGAGTGTAGGCACCGCAATCGTCGAGGTGCCGCGAGCGCAGAGCGGTGATTACACCGTCCTTGTCCAGGGCGACTTCCGTATCTACGTAGGTCCGCTCGTTGCCGTGCCCGGCCGCCAGCATGTGCTCGGTGCGGATCTCCGACCACTTCACCCGGCGGCCACCGGTCTTCTTCGACGCCAGCGCGGCCAGCGCCATGTACACGTAGTTCCAGATCTTGTTGCCAAAAGCCCCACCGACGTCGTAGGTGCGCACGCGCACTTTCTCGATCGGCACGCGCAGCCCGAGCGAGAGCAGTTGCTTCGCGAAGCCCGGGAAGTTGTTGTTGCAGAGGAATTCGACGGTCCCCTGGCGGGTCCACTCCGCCACGCAGGCATTGTTTTCCAGCGGCGTGCTCGAGTAGCGGTGAAAGTGCAGGCGGTCGATCTTCACCACGTGCGCCGCGTCGGCGAAGGCCTTGTCTACGTCGCCATACTCGTAGACACCGTGCCAGGTGCGGTTAGTGCCAATGTTGTCGTGGACGAGGATCTCATCCTTCAATGCGTCTTCGACGTTCAGTACCGCATCGAGCATGTCGTAGTCGACGTCGATCAGTTCCGCAGCATCCATGGCCAGCGCTACTGTCTCCGCAGCCACCGCGGCCACCGGCTCACCCTGAAAGTGGATCTTGTCACGGGCCAGCGGGTAATCCTGGATATTGGCAGCGGGCTCCGGTCCAAGCTGCATGTACGGGTCACAGTGCTCGAGGACGTCCTTGCCCGTCAGCACGCAGGCCACACCGGGCAGAGCTTCCGCGGCCGATGTATCGATGCTGTTGATCCTGGCGTGTGCGTAAGGCGAACGCAGAATGTACAGCTGCAGCATCCCCTCACCGAGCTCATCATCGGTGAACAGGCCCTGGCCGCGGATCAGGCGGTCATCTTCTTTCCGACGCGGTGACTTTCCCACCCAGCTCATGACGTCTCCTTCACGACTCGTTCTATCCCTCAGCTCGCAGCGCGGCCGGCGCCGCCTGTCGATAGCGCTGCCTGCAACGCGTCGACCAGCCGCTTGATATCTTTCCTGGCGATAGGCCGGATCAGCCCGCCGGCCAGTGCGACCAGCTTGCCGAACATGCTCAGGTCACCGGCCCACTTGACCAGGGTTCCGCCACCCTCGGCCTCCTCGAGGTCAAAAGACGTTTCGAGGTTAAAGGCACTGCCCATGATCTTGCCTTTACCATCATAGGCTGCGTGCACGGGTGCCTGTTCGTCCTTCAAGGTCAACTCGACCTTTGCGCTGCCCCTGATCTTGCCGACGCCAACCTTCACGGTGACATCACCGGTGCGGTCATCTTTCATTTCGAGGTTCTCGTAGGTCGGCAGGCAGGGCGCAAACTTGCGTGGGTCAGACAGGAATGCGTATGCCTCCTCGGGTGATGAGGTGACTGTGAACTCCCCGTTGAAATTAATCGCCATGGCGCTAACCCTCCCGCATCTTGGCGGCGGCCGCCTCGATGGATTTGAAAATATTGTGATATCCCGTGCAGCGGCACAGGTTCCCCTGGATCCCCTTGCGAATCTGTTTCTCCGTGGGTGCCGGATTGTCCTGCAACAGCGCCAGGGACGACATCAGCATGCCCGGTGTGCAGTAACCGCACTGCAGGCCATGGTTCTCGGAGAATGCCGTCTGTAATGGATGCAGCTCGCCGTCTTTTTCCAACCCTTCGACGGTCAGCACCTCACCGCCGTCCGCCTGCACTGCCAGCATGGTGCAGGATTTCACTGGCTCACCGTCGAGCAGGATCGTGCAAGCGCCGCAATAGGTGGTATCGCAGCCAATGTGTGTGCCGGTCAGCCGCAACTCCTCGCGTATCAGCTGCACCAGCAGCATGCGCGGCTCGACTTCGCGCCGATACGACTGCCCATTCACCGTGATTTCCACGGCCACTTTGGCAATGCCCTGCCCTGCTGCTTCAGTAGTACTCATGGCTGACCTCCACCTGCTCGCCCGCGCAGCGCCGGCGCGCGATGCCGATGCCCCGCTTGACCAGCGTATTGATGAGCAATTGCTTGTATTCCGGCGTGCCGCGCTGATCGTCGATGGGGTCCGACTCGGCCACGGCCGCATCCGCGGCCCGGGCAATCACGTCGTCCGACAGCAGCTTGCCGCGCAGCTCCGCCTCCGCGCCCGTGGCGCGGATCGGCGTCAGCCCCGATGAACCCAATGAGACGCGTACGTCCCGGCAATCGTCACCGTCCGTGGTCAGCTGCACCCCCACCGAAGTCGTCGGATAGGCTGGCGCGCAGCGCTTGAAGCCCACGTATGCCCCGGCAGCGCCCTCTTCGGGTGCCGCGAAGCTGATGCCCGTTACGATTTCGCCATCGCCGAGGGCGGTCAGGTACAGGTCTTCGACGAAGTCGTCGATGGGCACGGCACGCTTGCCGTTCGGCCCTTCGCAGTGGACCTGGGCGTCCAGCGTGATCAGCAGCGTCGGCCAGTCACAACTCGGATCCCCCGACGACACGTTGCCGCCAATGGTGCCGCGGCTGCGCACCTGGTTATCCGCAATGCCGTTCGCGGCGTCCTTGAAAATCGGAATGGCCTCGGCCACCGGCGACCGCGCCAGGCGCGCATGGGTGGCCAGCGCGCCGAGCCGATACTCGCCTTTGGCGTGCTCGATGCCGTCCATGCCGGGAATCCGACCGAGATCCACCAGATCCGTCACCGTGTCGAAACGCGTTTTTAACAAGACCAGCAGAGACTGGCCCCCGGCCAGCGCGCGCACGCCTTCGCCGAGATCGCTGAGCAGGCTAATGGCCTCGGCGACCGAGCCGGCCCGGTGGTAGTTGAACGGTGCAGGGTACATAGGCTCGTTTCCCCGTTAGAGCTCTTGTGTCGATGGCGTTCCCGCCATATTAGCCTGTCGAAAATAACACAATATTTTTGGCCGTCTGACCCCGTCGTCAGCAAAAGGCCCACTGGCCACCCCGCCGTGCCGGAATGGCCAACGATCGGGCCGGTAAGGGCCATCGTCCTGCAGGCCAGGCCAATCTGCCAAGCGCAGGGGCAAAAATGCTAAGGGTATTGGGGTGATTTCGGAGCCGGGCGGCGTTTGCTAACGGGAGTGCTCGATACGTCGAGCCAGACCAGGGCGTTGGCGCTACATTGCTCCAGATCGGGGAACGATGTCAGCACCGGCAACTATGCCGGCCGCAGCAGAAGCAGAACCATTCGATCACCCTGAAGCCCCCCGATCGTCGGCTACGCCCGTCTTAATGAGACGCCTATGAACGAGATCAGGTCCGTATGCATTGCCGGAGCAGGCGCCATTGGCAGCCTGTTCGCCGGCCATCTCGGTACCCTGGTGCGGGCCAAGGTCCTCGCCAGGCGCGAGGAGCATGCGGCCCGATTGCGCGAGGAAGGTCTGACGGTCTCCGGCAAGTCGCAGCTGCATGTGGACATCGAGGCAGCGACGAACCCGGCAGAGCTCGGCGACGTCGACCTGGTGATAATCGCGACCAAGGCGACGGCCGTCGAGGCCACCGCGAAGACCCTGTCCGGCCACTTCCCGAGCGCCACCATCATGACCGTGCAGAACGGGCTCGGCTGCGAAGAAGTCGTGGCGAAGTACGGTGACTGGCCGATCATATCTTCAGTCACTTTCATGAGCGGTGTCCGGCACTCCGATGTGCACGTGGAATACGAGCTGGACACGGCCACGTGGATGGGACCGTGGGCCGGCGGCACCGCCACTTACGCAGACGTCGAGCAGGTGGCCGCACTGATCAACCGCTCCGGCCTGAAGGCGAAGGCCTTTGCAGACCTGCGTCCGGCCCAGTGGTCGAAGCTGCTATTCAACTCCAGCGTTAACAGCATTGGCGCCATCACGAACCTGCCACACGTGAAGGCCTTCGCGGCCCAGAATGGCAACGCCGATTTGGGCCACCTGGTTCACGCCATGATGGACGAAGGCAAACAGATCGCCGCGGCCCAGGGGATCGAGCTCTACGAAGACCCGTGGGAAATGAACGTGAAGGCCGTGAGCCACGGCAGCACCGGTGACGAAGATTACGCCCACGTGTTCTCCATGCTGGAGGACGTGCGCAACGAGCGCGCCACGGAAGTGGACTGGCTCACTGGCGCGGTCGTCCGCGAGGCGGCGCGGTTGGGTGTCCCCGCACCTATCCACGAAACGCTGTACCGGCTGGTGAAGGCCAAAGAACTGAGCTGGCAGCAAGGCCAGCCGCACTAGAACGTCCGCCAGGAGGCAAGAATGAGAGTTTGTATCGTGGGTTGTGGTGCAATCGGGAGCCTGTTTGCGGCGTATCTCGCGCAACGCGACGACGTGGAAGTATGGGCCTATGACCTGGACCAGGCCCACGTAGACGCGATCAATGCCAGTGGCCTGCGTTTGTCGGGTGAAGGCAACGTGCATTCCCAGCCGAAGGCCAGCACGAACCCGGCGGATATTCCGCCCTGCGACTTCGGCATTGTGGCGACCAAGACCCTGCACACGCGCGCGGCCATCGAGGCTACGGCCGGGGTATTCCCGGATGGCGCGGTGTGCTCCGTTCAGAACGGTGTCGGCAACGAAGAAATCATTGCCGAGTACGTACCCCGGGTCATTCGCGGGACCACCTTCCCGGCCGGGCGAATCGTCGAACCCGGCCACGTGCAGCAGGACACCGGCGGCAAGACCTGGATGGGACCTTTCGAACCGAAGTCCGCAAGCATGGAAGAAATTCGCCGGCTTGCCGCCGCGCTGACCGAGTCCGGCATGGAGACGCTGGCGATGGAAGACTCGCGCGGGGCGCAGTGGACGAAGCTGATTTTCAATGCCGCCACCAACCCCATCGGTGCGCTGACCCGCCTGCCACACGGGGTGGCCTGCGATCAGCCGAAGGTACGCGCGCTGATCTCGCAGCTGGTGGCCGAGGGCGCGGCGGTGGCCGAAGCCCAGGGCATCACGCTGGACAGCGACCCGGATGCGCTCGTCGACCACGCCCGCGAAGTGGCCTACAACCACAAGGCCAGCATGCTGCAGGATGCGCTGGCTCAACGGCGAACGGAAGTTGCGGCGCTGAACGGCGGCATCGTGGAATTCGGTCGGCAATACGATGTCCCCACGCCGATGAACGAAGCCATCTGGGCCCTGATCGAGGGCCTGGAGCATTCTTGGTCGTTAGATCGCGGCTAAAGCCGCTCCTACAGAATCTTTTGGAATTGATTATGAGCCAGACCCACCCGTTTCAGCCGAGCCAGCAGGAAATCGACCGGCGCTACCGCAACGTCCGCGCCGCGATGGCAGAGCACGGCCTGGACGGCCTGATTGTCAGCGGCAGCGAGTACACAGGTTTCGAAGGTGCGGTGCGCTATATGAGCGGCTTCCATCTTCTGCACCGCTACGCGTACGTGGTGGTGCCGCCGCAGGGCGACCCGGTGTCGGTGTATCCGAAAGAAGCCACGTGGGTTGGCGATCACACCGCCACCTTCGTCAACGAACAGGTCAAGGTTCCCCACTGTGGCGAGTGGATGGCCAACTATTGCCGCGACCAGGGCTGGAAACGGGTCGGCGTGTATGGCCTGGAGTTCATCATCCCGGTGCGCGATTACCAGGCGCTGGCTGATGCCGGGCTGGAGATTGTGAATTTCGATGTGCCCTTCGATCATGCACGCGCGCAAAAAAGCGACGAAGAAATTGCGTCGGTCCGCCACTCGATGGAAATTAACAAGGCCGGCGTGCTGGCCGTGATTCAGGCCTACGCGGCCGGCAAAACCGAAGCAGAACTGATGGGCGTTGCAGAGAACACCTTCGCGTCCATGGGCACGGCCCGCAACACCATGGACATGGTGCTGATGGGCCCGAACGGCTCACTGCTGCCGCAGATGGTGTTTGCGGACCCGCAGCGCAAAGTAAAGGACAGCGACGGGCTGCTGTATGGCCTCGAGGTCTCCGGCACCGGCGGGCACTGGGTGGAGTTTTCCCGGCTGCTGGCACCGCAGGGCGTGAGCCCGGCAACGCAGGCACTCCTGGATGCGTACGAAGAATTCCACGCACTCGCCAAGGAACACATGGTAGCGGGTGCTTCGGCAGAAGACGTGCACCGCAAATGCGTGAAGCCTTTCGACGGTAAAGGCTGGCGCATGGGTCACGTGTGCGGCCACTCCATCGGCATGACCATGATCGAGCACCCGCGTATTGGCGAGGGCGCCGAATTCGAACTGGTAGAGAACATGGTGTGTTCCATGCACCCCCACGTGATGACGGAAGACCGGCAATCGAGCCTCTATTTTCAGGAAACCTTCCTGGTCACGAAAGACGGCGGCGTACCACTGTCCGGTATCCCGGTGAAGTGGTACCGCGGCGGTGAGGCAGAGCTTTAAGAATTTTTCCCGGTAGGAGCGGCTTCAGCCGCGATCGGATACTGGTGAGCATGGTGGCAGGCTTGAATGGAATCGCGGCTAAAGCCGCTCCTACCAGCCGCTCCTACCAAGAGTCATTGAGACAGACAGAATTTGAGAGGAGGTAAACAAATGAGCACGCAACCCAAAGTCGGGGTGATATTCAAATCCTACGAACCCCTGTCGTCGATCCAGAAATACGCGGCGCAGACGGAAGCATCGGGCTGCACCGGCGGTTTCTGGATCGCCGAGGCCTATCACTGGTTCCGAAAGTACGGCCACGAAGCGCGCGGCTGCTTCACGACGCTCGCTGCCGCGACCATGGCGACAAAGAAGATTCCGATTGGCCTGGGAATCACGTCGCCTTACATGCGCCACCCGACTATTCAGGCCTCCGAGAGCAACGCGATCGACGAACTGTCCGGCGGCCGTTTCATCATGGGTATCGGCGCCGGGAAGGTAGGCACTGAGTACCTCGACCTGGACATGAAGAAGTACACGCCGGTGAAAACTCACCACGAATCTGCAGAAATGATTCGCGGCATTGCCAGCGGCGAGGCGTTCAAGTACGAAGGTGAACTCTACGCTTGCGATATGCCGGCCGTCGATCGCAAGGGCCGGGGGTTACGCACCGACATCCCCGTATACATTGGCGCCACCGGCCCGTTCATGCAGAAACTCGGCGGCCGCGAGTTTGACGGGCTCCTGCTGCCCGGCCTGACCTCGCCCGGCTTCACGAGCTACGCCCGGCAGAACTGCTGGGAAGGCGCCGAGAAAGTCGGCCGCGACCTGCCGTCGGACTTCCCGGTGGGCGGTGTGATCCTTGCCGCGTGCAACAAGGACGGTGCAAAAGCCAAGGATGCCACCCGAAGCTACACCGGCACCTACGTGATCAACAAGTTGCGCAACATCAAGAACGACATCATCCTGAGTTCTTCCGGGCTGCCGAACGAGACCTGGGACCCTTTCCGCAAGGCGATTGCCGACGGTACCGAAGACAACGTCACGCACCTGGTCAGCGACGAGGTCCAGCGGCGTTTCACCGTGATCTCCGGGACCCCGGACGAGTGCCTGGAAATCACCCAGGAACTGGTGGATGCCGGACTGAATCTGCCACTGCTGGAGGTCGTGGGCGCCAATGAGGCGGACAACCTCGAGACCATCCGCCTCTTCGGCGAAGAAGTACTGCCGAAACTGAAACCGGGACTGTAAGACTATGAGACTCGCAAGCTTCAAAACTCCGAACGGCGACAAGACCGTCGGCGCCTTTGTGCAGGACTGCTACGTAGACCTGCACGCGCTGACGGACGGTGCGTTGCCTGCCAACATGATCGAGCTGCTGGAACACGGCAGAGCCGGCATAGACCAGGCGCGCAGCGCGCTGGCCGGGCTCGACCTGGACCCTGGCGCGCCGGACGGCCTGAAAAACGCGGCGGGACAGCGCTGTGCCTACAAGGCTGAAGAGATCGAGCTGCTGGCGCCGGTGCCGCGCCCGGGCAAGATCATGCACACCTCGTGCAACTTCGACGCCCACCTGGCAGAGCTCACCAGCTGGAACCAGCCAGAGTGGCAGTCGCACAACTGGGGCGAGTTTCACTTCGAACACCCCACGGGCTTCCTGGAGGCGCCGTCTTCCGTGGTGGCCTCCGGCGCCCACGTGGCCGTGCCCCACTTCACGCGGGAACTCGACTACGAGATTGAAATTGGCATCGTCATCGGCAAGCGCGGTTTTCGCGTGCCGGTGGAAGAAGCGATGGATTACGTGGCCGGTTACACGATCTTCAATGATCTGTCGGCCCGCGACATCCAGGCCCGCGAACATTCCAACCACGTGATCCTGCTGGGCAAGAGCTTCGACGGTTCCTGCCCCTTCGGTCCGCACCTGGTGACGGTGGACGAGCTCAGCGACCCGCACAACCTGGAGATGAAACTGCGGGTTAACGGCGACGTGCGCCAGGATGCCAACACCTCGCAGATGCACTACAAGACCGCGGAACTGGTCTCGTGGTGGTCGAACACGACGCTGGAGCCCGGCGACATCATTACCAGCGGCAGCCCGCCAGGCGTGGCGGCCGGTATGGCCGTGCCGGACTGGCTGACGCCCGGTGACACGGTGGATGCCACGGTCGCCGAGCTGGGTACGCTGACCACGCACATCGTGGCCGGCGAACAATAACGTCTAACGAGTACGCAGCTATGCCAAATAAAGTGAACGCGGACCTGGTCCAGAAGGCCATCGAGCAGATCAATCGCGAGCGGCTAATCGACCTGGTCGTGCAGCTCGTGAATGTACCCAGCCCTACTGGCTATGAAGGGGACATGGCACGCACGCTGCACGAAGTCCTGCAGGGCGCGAACTTCCGCTCAACGCTGCAGCCGGTCGGCGACGACCGCTACAACGCCATTGGCATGTTCGAAGGCCAGGGTGACGGCAAGACCCTGATGTTCAACGGTCACCTGGACACGTCGTTTGGTCCGGAACAGGCCCACCGCGGCCTGGGTTACCGCTGCGAAGGCACGGTGGTTGACGACGAGTGGATCTACGGCATGGGCACCTTCAACATGAAGAGTGCGATGGCGACTTACATCGTCGCCACGGAATCTATCCAGGCCGCCGGCATCAAGCTGGCCGGCGATGTCGTGATCGCCGGCGTTGCCGGTGAGATCGAAAAGGCGCCGGTGAACGACTTCGACGGGCGCCAGTACCAGGGCTACGGACCCGGCACCAAGTACGCCATTACCCACGGCGCCATTGCCGACTACTGCATCCTTGGCGAGCCCACCAACATGATGCTGATCCCCCGCCACTGCGGCACCACCTGGCTGAAGATCACGGTGCCGGGCATGTTAATCCACACGGCCTGGTCGGAACATGAAAAGAATGCGATCAGTAATTCCAACGTCATCCTGAAGGCGTTGAATGACTGGATTCCCGAGTACATGAAGCGCAACGAGTTTGGCGGCACGCAGCCGAAGGTGAACATCGCGGCCATCGAGGGCGGCTGGCCCTGGCGCGGGGCAAGAACGCCGGACAATTGCTGCATCTACATGGACGTGCGCACACCGCCGGACGTGTTGCCGATGGCCGTACTTCGTGAAGTACGCGGCATGATTCGTGAACTCGCCAGGGAACACGCCTTCCTGGAAGGCTCGACGGTGGACGTTTACGTCTCCGCACCCGGCACTTCGATTCCGGACGACCACGAACTGATAAAGACCATCGTTGA
>Ga0265306_10001211_pt1 | contig 12597 bp, 11 predicted proteins | sample Helome_3_FD_192493 | JGI IMG/M metagenome (GOLD analysis project Ga0265306, IMG submission 192493) | Marine sediment microbial communities from subtidal zone of North Sea - Hel_20160420 (Illumina Assembly) | ecosystem: Environmental > Aquatic > Marine > Subtidal zone > Sediment ...
TCGTAGTGTTTGTATCCACAGTGCTCCACTTCGTAGATAAATCCCCAGTCTGTACACTTAATAAGGGTGAATATATCAAATCTCCTTAGGAACATTGCTGAATTTATCTGGGCTTTCTAAAATTAACTGGGAACCTAACTCCACAAGAATTGAAAGAGCAGTTGTTTAAATAATTTAAGCTGAATTATAGCCGTTGTTAGCATCATTTGGCCTCTTTGTTTATTTATGGTTAACTTACTTGCTCAACCTGTATATCATGAATAAATTAATCATATTGAATTTTGTAATAATTACGTTGGCCATTGGTATAAGTTGTAATAATCAAAGTCAAAAAGAAGAAATTGTTACTACCAACTATGAGAGTGATTTAAAAGCATTGAATGATCAGTTAGATGAGATAGAGGAGTTGTGTTTAGATTTAAAAGTTGAAAGTTATATGTTTTATTTTCACGAAAATGCCGTCATTTTTCCTCCGGGACAATCTACTATTAAAGGAAAGGACAGCATTGCTGTTTTTTATAATGTGTTTGAAGAATTATTTATCCCATCTTTCAAAAATGTGTATTCGGAACGATCATTTGAGATTAAGGATTCCATGGCTGTGAGGCGATATAATGGGTACGCAGAAATCTTATTTAGGGATTCTCCTGATACCTTAATTTCAAATAATAAATATGTAGATATGCTGAAAAAACAACCTGATGGTTCCTGGAAAATAGTATGGCATATTTGGAATGAAAATCAACCAGTCGAAACAAGTCATTGATGCTAAAAAGTACCTTTTAGTTTTGTTGTAAAGTTGTTTAGTTTCGTATTTGCATTATCCAAACTCATACAAGTCCATGCCCATTTCCCAAAGGAATTACTTCTTGGATAACTGACGTTGCCGAAACGACGATTCAGGCGTTTTCTGAACACCTCGTAGTGTTTGTATCCACAGTGCTCCACTTCGTAGATAAATCCCCAGTCTGTACACTTAATAAGGGTGAATATATCAAATCTCCTTAGGAACATTGCTATACTTATCCAGGCTATCTTCTTCTTTAAACTGTCCTTTACCTATGATCTCATCTTTTTCTAAATCCCAAATTACCTCAACAAAGAACATGTCTATTTTAATGCTCATTCCATTTTGACGTGATTTGAATGTTTTGGTGAATATTAGACCACTCTTATAAATTCAAAGAAAAGCGTTAATACTATAGATTTATCCACATTTAGAAGAACCACAGTCTTTACAAGTCAGACATCCTTCCTGGTAAATTAAATTAGTGGATCTGCAATTGTCGCATTTTTGTCCCTTTACCTCAGTACCATCAGTAACATATCTTTTTAAAGCCCGGCTTACTCCATTTTTCCAGGTATTTAGAGATTCGCCTTCCAAATGAAGACTGCTGATAAGGTCAACTACTTTTACAATGGGCATACCATGTCGCAAGGTGCCGGAAATAAGTTTAGCATAATTCCAATATTCCGGATTGAACTTATGTGAAAGGCCTTCAATGGTTGTTTTATACCCTCTTTTGTTTTTGTATTGAAAATCATAGCGAGAGGTCCCATCTTCATCCCTATTCTTAATAATCAACCCATCATTTACCCAGCGCGGGATTAAAATCCCGTCTTCATCATCGGCCAGTCCCGTAAAAATTTCATACGGTTGCTTATCAATTAAACCAATAAAAGCAATCCATTTATCCTTGTTGTTTTGAAAACGTACTACATCTGCCTCCAGGACTTGAGGACGCTTGGTAGGAAAGGCCGTAAGCGTTTCTTCAGATTTACTTTCATTCGATATCAGTACCCCTGATCTTGAGCCATCACGATATACAGTTACCCCTTTACAGCCCACTTTCCATGCTTCCATATACAACTTGCCCACCATCTCTTCAGTGACTTCATTGGGAAGATTTATGGTAACACTTATAGAATGATCTACCCATTTTTGAACGGAGCCTTGTAAATGAACTTTACTTAACCAATCCACATCATTGGAAGTAGCTTTATTATAGGGGGATAAGGCCACAATCTTATCTAACTCTTCCTGATTGTATTCTTTTTCAGTATCCAATCCATTTACGGTCATCCATTGTTTAAACCTATGGTGAAACACTATGTATTCTTCCCATGAATCGCCCACTTCATCAATAAAAGCAACCTTAGTATCCTTTTCGTTGGGATTAACTTTTCTTCTGCGTTTATAGACCGGAAGAAATACCGGTTCAATACCAGAAGTAGTCTGGGTCATTAGGCTTGTTGTACCGGTAGGGGCAATAGTCAATAAAGCAATATTTCTTCTTCCGTATTCCAGCATTTCATAATATAATTTTTCATCAGCTTCTTTTATTCGGAGAATAAAAGGGTTTTCTTTCTCTCTGTCTGCATCGAAAATTTCAAAGGCCCCACGCTCTTTTGCGGTATGAACAGATGCTCTATAAGCCTCTAATGCAATTGTTTTATGCACTTCAATTGAAAATTCGTTCGCTTCCTTACTTCCATATCGCAATCCCAATGCTGCCAACATATCTCCTTCTGCGGTAATACCAATTCCTGTGCGCCTGCCCTGTATTGCTTTCTCTTTAATCCTTTCCCATAATTGCACTTCCACAACTTTGGTTTCCTCTAATTCCGGATCCGATTTTATTTTTTCCAGAATGGCCTCCACTTTTTCAAGTTCCAGGTCTATGATATCGTCCATGATGCGTTGGGCTGCAACAATATGTTTTTTGAACAGGCTGAAGTTAAATTTCGCAGTGCTTTTGAAAGGGTCTTCCACGTAAGAGAACAGGTTGATGGCCAATAATCTGCAAGAATCATATGGACATAACGGAATTTCTCCGCAAGGGTTGGTAGAGACTGTTTTGTAGCCAAGGTCGGCATAGCAATCGGGCACCGATTCTTTGATAATTGTATCCCAGAACAAAATTCCAGGTTCTGCAGATTGCCAGGCATTATGTACAATTTTATCCCATAAGTTTTTGGCATCAATGGCTTTTGAAATCTTTGGTGTTTCACTATGAACCGGGAACTTTTGGATATAAGGATTGTTGCTTTCAACGGCTTTCATAAAATTATCATCAATCCGAACAGATACATTGGCTCCTGTGACTTTGCCTTGCTCCATTTTGGCATCGATAAAATCTTCCACGTCAGGATGGTTAATTGAAACCGATAACATTAAAGCTCCCCTGCGCCCATCTTGTGCAACCTCGCGTGTAGAATTAGAATAACGCTCCATAAATGGTACCAGGCCAGTTGAGGTTAAAGCCGAATTTTTAACAGCTGATCCTTTTGGCCTGATATGGGACAGGTCATGTCCAACACCTCCCCGTCGTTTCATTAATTGTACCTGTTCCTGGTCAATTTTCATTATACCTCCGTAGGAATCGGATGTGCCTTCATTCCCGATCACAAAACAGTTAGATAGTGAAGCAATTTGAAATGGATTACCTATACCCGCCATAGGACTTCCTTGTGGTACAATATAATTGAAGTTTTTAATCAGATCAAATATCTCAGCTTCGGTAAGGGGGTTCGGATATTTTTGCTCCACGCCGGCTATTTCCTTCGCAATCCTTCTATGCATGTCATCCGGATTAATCTCATAGAGATTTCCCTCAGAATCTTTTAGGGCATACTTATTTATCCATACTGTGGCGGCGAGATCGTCCCCATCAAAATAGGCTAAACTAGACTGATAGGCTTCTTCTTGAGTATAAGTTTTTCTTTTGGAGGGAATAATTTTTACGGACATGGATAATTTTTCTTTATGAGATTATTAATAAAGAAGTAAAAATGGGATTAACTGAAAAGCTATTCTATGATAAAAGTCATGAAGTTTACAAGGTTAAACAGTTAACATATTGATAATAAGAAATATACGATTTTATCAACAAAAAAAAGTTAACAAATAAATTAAATATTAGACGATCATTATTCGCCACGGATCGAATCAAAAATGCTTTTAAAGGGCAAATTTGACGAATCCTAATTTTTTAGCGATAGCTTCACCACTCGTCCTTTAGACCAAAATCTCGGGCTGTTTTGGTCAATTAAGATGACCAGGTTTCCACTCGGTAATTGGGCTATATCCCGGACCCTGCCTGCTTTTGGCAAAACAATCTCTGTTTCATCTGTATCCGGATTATAAAGTACGATGTGCTGGTAAGTTAAGGCACCCATAAGAAAAGAGCCGTTCCAGGGTTCAAAATTGCTGTTTTTAAGCCTGATCAGGCAACTTGGCGCCAGCCGAAAATCTGGTGTCCAGTGCTTTATGGGCAATATGGTACTTTGTGCCGCCTCTTGCTCTGTCATGTCCGATACCTTGGTATTGTCGTAGTTGAGACCGTATGAAAACAAGGGCCAGCCATAATTACCCCCTTTGGTAATCACATTGAATTCGTCTCCACCCAGCGGCCCATGTTCATTGGAATATAAAGTCTCATTATCCGTATCATAGAAGAGTCCCTGAGGATCCCTGTGCCCATAAGTCCATATCCCCGAGGGTTTGCTCATACCGGGAAAGACAGGATTGTCTTCCGGAATAGACCCATCATCCATCAGCCTAAAGATCTTACCCTTTGGGTTGGTCAGGTCTTGTGGCCCCGGATCAGGCCCTGGTGCTCCTCCCGCTCCAAAAGTGAGAAAGAAATGCGTGTTATCTTGCCAGGCAATCCGGGAACCGATGGCAAACTGATTTGACTTAAAAATTATCTCAACATCCTGTGCTGTATTTTCCTTCAGTCTGAACCTAACCACCGAAAGATGGTAGTCCTCGTTCACATAGGCGAGGTATGCCATTTGATTAGATGCAAACTCCGGGTGCAGACTTATATCCATCATACCTCCGTAATGCCTGTCAGTAATATAAGTCCTGGACTCTGGTAAGCCATTCACTTTTTCAACTTCACCATTCCGGTAGCGGTAAAGAGCGCCCATTCTTTCGGTGAAAAGATAGTCATTTTCACTAATCACCTCAATGGCCCAGGGAATTTCAAAACCATCTGCCAAAACCTCCTGATTGATTCGTAAGCCGGACGCTGTGGTTTGCGTCTTTACCTCGTTGCAAGAAAAGAATAGTAAAACGATTGGAATGAACAGTATTAATCTCAGAATTTTAGTAACTGATAAATTGCTCATATTTTTTTATTTTATCTTTTGGGTCTAACGGCCTTGACTATGATTTTGTCATACCGGGACGTGCTGTATTATGGTTAATGTTACCTACAGAATTTCCTTTTAAAGGTCTAATTTAAACCCAAATACAGAAAGTTCCCCTTGAATAAAATCAATCTTGTTATATCTTAAAAATCCCAATCTTTCATACATTCCCCGGGCAACTTTCATTGATTCTGTAGAATGAATAAATAATTGATTTTGGTTATGTTTTTTTGCTCGATTAATACATTCTTTGCTTAATAGTTTACCAATTCCTTTTCCTCTTTCTTTTGGGTCAACCGCAAGTAATCTAAATCCAGAAGAATTTTTTATTCTTGATATAGTTCCTCCAGAACCATAATTTTTTAAATCACTAAAATATACAACTGCTCCAACAACTTTATTTTCATTCAAAACTGCTACCAATAGTTCCGTATTGTCTTTTTCGGTTAATTTTCCAACATTTAACAACATTCTATAATATTCCGGTTGTTCAGATTCTTTAGGAAAACCCGCCAATTGAGAATATACGTTCACCATTAATTTACCGACATTTGCGAATTCTTCAGGTTTAGCATTTCTTATTCTTAATCCTTGATTGTTCATGATGAAACTAAGTATAGGTTCAATTAATTTTTCAAATCTTAGCTAACTATTGATATCTACACTAAAATAGTTTTTAAATCTTATTGTTTCCGGATATGAGTAACCAGAATTGTTTTTATCGTACGATAAAATATTGTTTAATTACTTTCTACTGCGTATGGTGCTAACTTCCAGCATGATTCTACCCCATTGTATCTAATGTTTACAGCCACGCCTTTTTTAGCCTCTTTTTAGTTCATATTTACCTAAAATGGATTTTGATTGTTTTATGTATCCAGTCTAATGATTTCAACCAATCTTGATTATTACAAGGGGATAAAAACCCCAAATGGTGCGCATATCTGGCAAATATTTGAGATATTGAGATGAATTTATCCACATATTACTAGTTATAAGCTATTAAAATGAAAATGATAATTGAAACGGAAAGATTGATTTTGAGAGAAATGGTCATTGAGGATGCTCAGGATATGCTCCGATTACACTCCAATCATCAAGTTCAGAAATACACAGGAGAAAATGTTATTACCTCTTTAAAAGAGATCCACAGTAAGATAAAAGAAAAATGCAATGATTATGAAAAGTTTGGATTTGGTAGGTGGGTCACGCTTCTAAAGAATGGGATGCAATTTGTCGGCTGGGCAGGTTTGGCGTATCTACCTGAATTTGATGAAATTGATCTTGGTTATAGATTCTTGCCTGAATTTTGGGGGTCAGGTATAGCAACCGAGGCATCTCATGGCATTTTGACTTATGGATTTGATAAACTCAAATTAAGAAAGATAATTGCAATTGCAATGAAAGAAAATAAAGCATCAATCAGAGTGATGGAAAAAGTTGGGATGCAATTCGACAAATTTGCACCTTATGAACCTGGGAGTGAAGATGCAGTCTGGTATTGGTGTGATAAAAAGCTTATAACAAAAAATAGATCGCATTAAAACACGCTTTATTCAAACTGTTTTGATCAATTTATAAATTAAATTTAAGCTGTCAACTTAGGTGATTACTTTTTTTAAGAAAAATAAAAATAAGAACGATATGGAGAATAATAATCAAACTAGAGAAATAAAACGTCGACAGTTCCTACAAACTGGGTCAATGTTAGTAGCTTCTGCTATATTTTTACCTTTAAGCGGGTTTAAAGGATTTGGCATTCGTAACTCCAAGCTGAAGGAAAATTCAATTCCTTTCGTAACGCTCAACAACGGCATACCAATGCCAATGCTTGGTTTTGGCACCAATACCCTAAAAGGTTCTACAGGTGTTCGATGTGTAACTGAAGCTATTTCAGTGGGTTACCGCCTTATAGATACAGCCACTATTTACGGAAACGAAGAATCTGTAGGAGCAGGGATTAAGCAAAGCGGCATTAAAAGGGAAGAACTGTTTTTAACTTCAAAACTTTGGGTTGACGATTCTGGGTATGAAAGTACAAAAAAGGCCTTTGAAACATCAATAAACAAATTGGGGACGGAGTATCTGGATTTATACCTCATCCATCGGCCTCGGGGAGATGTTAAAGGTACCTGGAAGGCGATGCAAGAGCTAAATGAAGAAGGCAAAATCAGAGCAATCGGGCTGAGTAATTTTAGTCCTGATCAATTGGACGAATTAATAGCATATGCAAGAATCAAGCCCACGGTCAATCAAATCGAAACACATGTCTTCTTCCAGCAGCACCATTCTTATGAGTTTTTGAAAAAACGTGAAGTGCAAATGGAAGCATGGTCTCCTTTTGCAGCAGGGCGCAATGGAATTTTCAGCAATCAAACCCTTGCTCAAATTGGCAAAAAGTATAATAAGAGCATTGCCCAGGTATGCTTAAGGTGGCACTACCAAAGAGGTATAGTTGCTATTCCAAGAAGTTCCCAAAAAGCACATATGATTGAGAACTTAGATATTTTTGACTTTGAGCTTACTAAAAATGATATACAAACTATTGCTAAATTAGATTTAAATAGAACTCAATTTCCGGAATGGGGATAAGGAGGAGTGAGTTAAGCAATGAATTCGTAGTTGTCCTGAACTTTTGGGTTAAATCTATTCCGCTTTCTTGATATGACACATATTCTTAAAAACAAAAATCTGGAAATTCATATTGACCTTCCTTTAGAAAACTATAAATCTTCAAGATTTGACTGGACCGGAAAAATTGTTGACGTAAAGTATCAAAATATTCAACTGTCAACTGTTGAAAGAACGGATGGTCAAAAGGAGAATTATTTTGGGAAAGGATTTTATAATGAATTCGGAATTGATACAGCATTAGGTTTTGAAGACACTGAAATAGGTGGGTGGTTTCACAAAATAGGTGTTGGCTTATTGAAGAAAGAGGAAAGTCAATACCTGTTTAGTAAGAATTATGAGATTAAACCGGCCGAATTCAAAATTAGTGCTGAATCGGATCGGGTTTTGATCAGATGCAAATCACAATTAATAAATGGGGATTCTTATTTATTGCGAAAAGAGATTCAGTTGGCTGAAAGTGGTTTTATACTAAAATATTATCTGCAAAACACGGGTGAAAAAGATATTATTACGGATGAATATGTCCACAATTTTACTTCTATAAACAATGATTTAATTGGGAACAAGTATGTATTAAAATTTCCATTTCAATTGAAACCGGGGTTATTTGGTGAAATGGTTAATCCTGAACTAAAAGTGGATATTGGGCAAAATGAAATTAAATTTAATGGATCGCCCAAAGAACAATTCTTTTTTAGCAACCTTACAGGAAATAAGAATGTTGATGCAGCATGGAAATTAATAAACCGTAAAAGTAAAATTGCCTTCAGTGAATCCGGAAGTTTTCAAACAAATAAAGTAAATCTTTGGGGCTGGAAACATGTCATTAGTCCGGAGTTATTTTTTAAAATAAATATTAAACCCGGCCAGTCAACTGAATGGACCAGGAATTATAATATTTACAAAATAAAGTAAATGACCTGGAAATATGTCGACTCTGGCATAACAGCTGATTTTTTATTATATTTAGATATGGGATCTCAAATCAAACAATGAAGATATTATGAAGAGGATTTTTATTATAATCGCTATTATTTTTTCGTTACAGCTACATGCTAGCAATAGTCTTAATGAAATTTCAGGAATTGTGACTATTGGGCACTCTCCAATACAAAATGTATCTGTTCAGGTTTTAAACAGTTCCAAAGAAACCTTTACAGACGAAAATGGTAAATATTTTATTACTGCTAAACCATCTGATGTATTGATCTTTAATTATGCCGGGATGCAAAATGTAGAAATAGTAGTGGAAGATGTTACTACAAGATTAAACATCGAAATGAAAATGAATGTCGAAGCACTGAAGGAAGTGGTAGTGGCGGAAAATAATTTTAACGATCAGGATCACTTAAGATTGCAATATGGGATTGATAAAAGTATCCTGAGTACCGTCTTTGGTTATCTCGATACAAAGCGAGTAGGCTATTCTATAAAATTGGTGGATGGAGATAATTTAAATCCTGCAGCAATAGATGTAATAACCGCATTAAAGGGCAGAGCGGCAGGGGTATACAGCTTTGGAGGAGAAGTTTATATCAGGGGAGGGGGACCTCAACTAATGGGTAAAGCAATCCCTGCAATTTATGATCTGGACGGGATGGTCTTAAAAAAACTTCCTTTTATAACCGTTGAGAATATTGACCGGGTAGCGATAATATCTGGCTTGGCAGGTAGGGTTAGGTATGGTAGCATTGCCAGTGGTGGTGTCGTAGTTATAAATACTATTGGCTCTCCCAATAGACCCGATTCATATACTAATAAAAATTATGATAGAGCACGCCTTCGAAATAATATCTATAATAATGATGCGATTGCTGAAGATCGTAGTAAGGCCACCAGTTATTTGAAGGAATTATATTCCTGCAAAGAAAAACCTGCTGCAAGAGAAGTATATCAAAAATATGTAACGAAATATGCAAAAGATCCATATTTTATTATAGACACCTATCTGTTTTTTCATGATACCGGTGACCAGGTATTTGCAAACCAAATTTTGGAGGACAATATACAAGTTGTGGAAAGTAATCCTGTTTATGCAAAAGCAATGGCTTTTGCTTTGGATTACACTCAAGAGCACTATAAGGCCAAAGAATTGTACAAAAAGATTTTTGTTTTAAGACCTGATTATTTGCAATCCTACAGGGATATGGCAAATAGTTATAACGCACTTGGGAATTACAAAAATGCAGCCAACATGTATATCCGTTATCAATACTTAGTGAACGAAGGGTTTTTCGCCAATGACAGTTCAGCTATCCAAAAGGTTATAGATGGAGAAATGAATAACCTGTTTGTACTGCATGGTACCAGGTTTATGGAAGATTCGAATATAGTTGGATTTAATAATTATACTAAAAATAAGGGCGAAACCAGGTTATTTTTTGAATGGAATGACAGTGAGGCAGAATTTGATTTGGAATTTGTTAATCCACAAAAAAATAATTTTATCTGGGAACATTCTCTGGAAAATGCTACCGAACGAATTAAAGATGAGAAAACCACAGGTTATTCTTCTGAAGAATTCTTTGTTGATGGGTCTCTACCCGGAAAATGGCAGATAAATGTTAAGTACAAAGGGAATAAAAAATTATCTCCGGTTTATATGAAATTAACCAAATTCATAAACTATAATACACCGGCTCAAAAAATGCATGTTTCCGTCTTTCGTTTAGCTGTTAAAAATGTTAAGCAGAAATTAACCGATTTTGATAACGTAGTTACACTCTCAACTAATTAATAGATTTTTTATTTCCGATAATTTTATAACCCAACACAAGCTTTCCGCTTATAAGAGTAAAAGTGCCATTATTCCCGTACCCAGGACTGGACCTGTGTGTTGAGGCAACCAATGTAATATTAGTGTAAAAACGTGTCCATTTATAACCAAAAAGCGCAGATGCTTTTATTTTGTAAATCATAGGATTTGTGGGGTTATATGATACAGTCTCTGCTTCAGCATTTTTGACGGTTAGTCCAATACCTGCTCTGGCGCTTATTCCTGCAAAAAAGTTTGAAGGTAGTTTAATAAGGCTAACGATACCACCCATAACCCCAATTCCAAAATTTGTGAAATCTATAATTCTCGCCTGTTCGTTAAAATAAGGGTAAAGCTCCTGGGGTACAATTGAATTATCTGCTGTGAGTTGATTATATACCATAAAACCTCCCAACCCAAATGAAAATGTACTTTGTTTTTGGTCTTGAAGGCCAGACCTCAGTAAGTTCAAAGAATATTCACCTGAGTTAAACAGGTATAAATAATCAATACCACCGGCTATAGATATGATGTCATCTCTGAAAATACTAGTATCATCTATGGAATTTTCAATATTAAATCCCCTATATCGTTGTAAATAAAAATCGATAACATTTTTATCAAAAATAAATCCACCCTGAAGGTCAAATCGATCCGTATTTTCAGTGCTTTTATCCTTTAAATTAATTGCTATATCCAGAATTAGTTTACGGGTGGCAACTCCAATACCAACACCAAACAAATTATTCGGAATATAGGTCAATGAGGCATCATCATTAGACAATTTGAAACCCTGTCCTTTTACGTTCCCTAAAAGTCTGACAGACCAGTTTCTCAGATCACGATCTATAAGCAGTGTTTCTATTGGATTTGTTGTCTTGGTCGAATCATTAATATCTATGTCCTGTGACCAGCATATCGACTTTATCAAGAAAAAAAGCAGAAATAAAAGTTTCCCTTTGGTAAAAGAGCCAACTGCCATTTTGCAACTATAGTTGAAATGTACTACATTCCCAAAGGAATTATTTAATTGTGTCTTGTTATTACATGCCATCGTACAATTCGGGATAATCTGCCCTCTAAAAGGCATATAAAGATAGTTAAAATTAGTAGGTGTTTTTAATAACCTCCTTTGCTCAAAGGATGTAATGAGAAACAGAATTATTAAGAAATAAAGGTATTTCAAATACTATAAAGGTTAAATGAAAATTAATAAAATAGGTCTTGGGGGAGGTTGCCATTGGTGCACAGAAGCGGTGTTTCAAAATCTGAATGGTGTTGTAAATGTAGAACAGGGATGGATTTCTGCTTCTGGGGCCTTGGAATTTAGTGAAGCGGTGCTGGTACATTTCAACCCTGAAAAGATTTCTATAAAAGATCTGATAGAAGTACATCTTCTTACCCATAATAGTTCTTCTAATCATTCTTTGCGTTCAAAATATCGTTCAGCTGTTTATGTCTTTAGTACAAGGCAACGCCAAGAATCTGAGCAAATTTTAGAACTACTTCAAAAAGAGTTTGATGATAAATTGATTACAAAGGTGTATGGGTTCCAGGATTTTAAATTGTCACCGGAGCCTTATCAAAATTATTATCAGAAAAATCCGGAAAAACCATTTTGCAAAACCTATATAGACCCCAAATTGCAACTGCTTCTTAGAAAGTTTCCGAAGAATGTTATAGAATCTACTTTGGCACCAATAAAAATAAGGGAAGAACAAAAGACCAAAAAATAAATTGGAGGTTCTTAGTTCGTATTAAAAATTCCTATTTTTGTGGCCTTGTATACTTTTTAAATGCAGAATTTGGCCTCATAGCCTGCCACAGGCAGGTTCAACGGATAGCCCCGATAGCTCCTTCTCCATAGTATTACGAAGGAGAAGCTATCTGGGGAAGTTTCCTAAACTTGCAGGATGAATAAGAGAAAGTATTTATAAATTCGCAGATTATAATTGGCCTCATAGTTCAACGGATAGAATAGAAGTTTCCTAAACTTTAGATCCAGGTTCGATTCCTGGTGAGGCTACGGATAAGCACATTAGGCCTTTATT
>Ga0265306_10001216_pt1 | contig 12549 bp, 11 predicted proteins | sample Helome_3_FD_192493 | JGI IMG/M metagenome (GOLD analysis project Ga0265306, IMG submission 192493) | Marine sediment microbial communities from subtidal zone of North Sea - Hel_20160420 (Illumina Assembly) | ecosystem: Environmental > Aquatic > Marine > Subtidal zone > Sediment ...
ATCGGGTTGCAATCATTTAATCAAAAAATCTTGATTTTCTGGGACGCATCCATACCACCGCTGAGGCCTGCAAGGTCATAACCGAGGCACACCAGGCGGGGTTTAAAAACATCGGGCTGGACATGATCTATGGCTTACCGGGTCATTCGGCACAGGCCTGGCAGCGGGATCTGGAGCAGGCAACACAATACCGTCCAGCCCATATCGCATGTTATATGCTCACCTATGAAAAAGGGACCCCCTTGCATAGCGATTTAAAAAGCGGTCGGGTTCAACCGCTGTCTGATGATCATGTGCGCGTGCTTTTCGAGGCGACGATCGAGCTTTTGGAAGACAACGGGTATTTTCAATATGAGATATCCAATTTTGCCAGGAAAGAAAAAGATCCGGCAACCAACATCTCCCGGCACAATTTAAAGTACTGGATCCGGGCACCTTATATCGGTTTGGGGCCCTCGGCGCATTCGTTTATCAAATCCCAGCGTTACTGGAATCAATTAAGCGTTGACCGCTATCTCGCAGCAATCGAATCCGGGCGACCACCGATCGCCGAAAGAGAAGTGCTCACCGCGGAGCAAGAAATGATTGAAACCATTTATCTGGGATTGAGAATGACGCAAGGAATTGATCTGACCTGGTTTAGACAAAAATTTGGAATCGATTTTGCGGAGATATTTAAAGACCTCATTGCCGACCTCGAGAAAAAAGAATATATAAAAGTAAGCGCGACGCACGCTGCTTTAACGCGGCAGGGAAAGGCCTTTTTGGATAGCATTGCAGCTATGTTTGTCGAGGCGGATGTACCTGTTGCAGGCGCTAAGAGTTATACCGCTTTTCATAATAATGTTCCGGATTAAGGAATTGGGGTATAAGTGGTTGTAGAAAAAAACGTCGGAATAACGGAACGTTTTTTTGACAACCACTATAATACCGCCCATAGGCAATCTGCAGACTTCGACTGGCAAGCTTTTAAAAATTGGTGTTCAAAATCGCAATTATTGTAAGTCAGAGACGAGTCTTTGAAATTCGTCGGAGGCCGACAGGAGTTCACGCGCCGCAGCCTTTAAAAGATCGACATCTTCCGGCTCGAGGGAAAAAGAAGTGGGCAGGCTCAGGAGCTTCCGCCGTTCAGATTCGGCCGGTGTCCGATCGAGACTGACCTCGATCAAATAGGTCTTGGCAGCGCAGTTGCGATCCGGCGTATCGGAATCGGTCTTTTTTTGATCGGTCGCGGTCTTAAAATTTTTGCAACGCCCATCCGTCATGGATTTTTCCCAGCTTTTGATATTGCGCCGCAGTAAATCCAACGTGTCAAATGAATACCGGTCCAGGGGGATGGAAGAAATTAACCCGATCGTATCAATGATCGGCGCAGATTGGCGCTCTTTTGCAAAATCGATTGCCATCCGGTTTCTGGCATTGACGACAATGATAGCCAGTTTACGGGTATTTTGCAGATCCAGGGCCTTCAGTTGCTGCCAGATATTATCCGCCTGCGCCGTGTAGTTAAGGATGAAACGGACGCCCAGATTATCTGATATTCCGCCATCGAATAAATGAATATACGCAAATCTTTCGACGTCGATGTAGCTGGCAAGGGTATTGGCGTCCTGATAGCGGCGTGTGTTTACAAGGCGTTCACGAATTGCTCCGGCGGCCCACTCCGGGAGCTGGTAATCGCAGGTGCCGGCGTAATTTTTAAGAACAATGCTGGAAAAAGGACCCGGGACGGCCGCCGAGGCTGTTACCGCCCGTGAAACCGGGTACGAAGAAAGATCCGCACAAATGGGGGCGAACTGATCGCCGAGAAATGTAAATTGCGTGCCCAGAGCGATATCCGTGGCGTTGATGGCAATCAACGGCAGCCACGGGACCTGAAAATCACCAAAGACCTTTCCTTCATAAAGGATTTCATCGAAATAATCAGCGGCAAGATCCGAGCGGGCGTAATACGAAGACATCAACTTGGACCAGCTCGACGGCGAAATGAATTTTAAGGCCAGTTCGCCCTCAACATTGCGTTTGAGAAATTTGGTCTCAAAATCCTCAAAAATGCGGTCGCCGAAAAGACCGTAGTAAGCCGATGTGAAGCTCCCGCCCGAAACCGAACTGATCACATCGACCTCATCTAACAGGCGACGCTGCTCTCCTCCCAAGGCAATCCGGGTATCAGCCAATGCTTGCAAAACCCCATACGATAAAGCCGCCGCCCGGGTGCCGCCCCCTGAAAAGGTCAGAATCAGCAAAAGCTCGTCGGATTTGTCCGCTACCGCATTGTATCGGAGGGAATAGCGCTCTACTGATTTGATGGTTGTAATTTTGTTGTTGACCGTGTAGTGGGCCGTGCAGGCGTTCATAACGAGGGCGGTCATAAGAACCGCAAAGATATTCAAAAATAGTGGTTTTGAAATTTTCAGATATCGCATTTAAAAATTTGTTTTGAGAAAAGCGTTGAAATGAGTTGAGACGGCACCTTAACCCTTACGGCGTTTTCTGACATCTCCCACCCTGAGCGTCACCTGGGTGGCGTCAAAATACTCGGCCAGCGGAATGACGTACTTGCGCGAGACGCCGGTCATTTCCTTAAATTGCGGGGTTGTAATTTCCCCATGGGCCTCTAAAAATTCCACCAGTTTACGCTTGAGGCCATTTATCGCCTGTGCATGAAAGTAAAGATCTTCTTTCACCTTGACGATGGTTCCTTCGGCAACCAGGTGCATGAGAACTTCTTTGGCGCGTTTGACATCAGAATCCAGCGATTTGACAAACTCTTTGAAATAGGGGGGTTGAAGCCCGGTCTTAAGGTATGTTTTTAAAATTTTATCCTTTACATCCGCCTGTTTGCCGCCCAGCGATACGGCATGCGAAGCCAGTCGTATGATATTTTCTTCCTGAGCGATCTCATTTTCTTTGATCATTTGATTCAACGTCAGGTTGAATAGCCTTGACGTCAGCAGGGGAGGGAATTTGGTCTTCAGTTCCTCTTTGGGCATCCCCGCCTTGAGGGGGTTGGCATGATGATAATCGGCAAGCTGACGCCGGGTGTCTTCTTTAAGCATGTCAAAGCCGTTATGGTGAATATAGATCCGGTTTTCCTTTTCGACCTGGATAATTTTTTTTTGGGACAATAAGTTTTGGAGAATTTTTTCAAGCTGCTTGTCGGGCAAATTGGTCATCATTTTCAGATGCGGAAAGGAAACCCCCTGGTAGCCGGCGGCTTCGACCTGAAATGCTATGATGGCTTCCGGCGCCTGATGGTCCAGAGCTTTTAAACCTTCAACCGCCTCTGGTTTGAAACGTTTATGTTTTAAAGGGATGGGATTTAGCACCTTCCCGCCACCGATGGTATGTACAGGCGAATAGCTGCGGATGACAAAGCGGTCATCCTTAACCAGTGCCACCGGCGTATCTAATCGCAGCTGGACAACGGTGCCCTCATCGGGAGAGAGCTCCTCACGATCCAGTAAAATTATGTTGCCGAGCACCTCGCTGGTGCCGGTATGAAATCGGACCCGGGTGCGATTTTTCAGCGGCTTTTTGTTGCTGGCCAGATAATGTAAGGATACGTCCACCATGTAACTGGCCACCAGGTCGCCCGGTTTGGACAACACCTCACCCCGGCGGATGGCTTCCTTTTCAAGCCCCTGAAAATTGATAGCGGTGCGCATGCCGGCTTTGGCTTCGTCCGCACTTTTATTGTGAACCTGTATTCCCCGTACTTTGGATGTGATTCCCGAAGGATAAATCATGATCGGTTCACCCACTCTGACCTGACCGGAAATCAGGGTGCCGGTAATGACGGTTCCAAATCCCTTCATGGTAAAGACACGATCAATCGGCAGGCGGAACAGATCAGTTGGGGGGCGATCGGGGATTTTAGTGGCCAGTTCATCCAGGATTTCAATTAATTCAGGTATGCCTTTTTCGGTTGTGGAAGAAACAGCGGCGACGGGGGCGTCTTCCAAAAAGGTTCCTTTGATAAAATCCCGGATGTCCTCAAGGGCAAGCTCCAGCCACTCTTCATCGACCATATCGATTTTGGTGACGGCCACCAGGCCGTATTCCACGCCCAGCAAAGTGCAGATTTCCATATGTTCGCGCGTCTGGGGCATAACGCCCTCATCGGCTGCGATCACCATAACGACAATGTCAATCCCGGTGGCCCCGGCCACCATATTTTTCACAAATTTTTCATGACCCGGCACGTCCACAATGCCCAGGTGCTGACCGCTGGGCAAATCCAACGCGGCGAATCCCAGTTCAATGGTGATGCCGCGCTCCTTTTCTTCTTTGAGACGATCTGTATCTGTGCCGCTTAGCGCCTTGATCAGGCTGGTCTTGCCGTGATCGATGTGCCCGGCGGTTCCCAGAATAATCTGCTTCACTAACGAAACTCCTTATTGATATTTCACCGCAGAGACGCAGAGAGCGCTGAGTTAATTTTTTATTTTGTTTTCCGCTGAGACGGCGGAATACAGAAAACAATCAGTATGCGATACTTGGTGAATAAATAAATTTAAAAAAATAAATTTCTCTGCGACCCCTGCGGATTTGCGTGCTGATTCAAGATTTTTTTCTTTTTCGCAGGTATTCCGCAAAATACGCCAGTCCGACCAGAATAATGGCCAGTCCCACAACATAAACGGGATTTATTCTGCCGTGGAACATACGCGTAACAATAGCCGCAAACGCCAGGCCCACCACAGCTCTGATGAAAAAAATCGTAAGCTGATTCATTTTTAAACCTTCCGAGCAATTAATCACATGATGTGTAACCGAGAAGGTTATACCCGTCAACCCTAAGTTTTTTGGCGATAATGTAGTTGGCAATGATTTGTAGATTGCGCCTTACGGCATAGAAGTGCCACGCAAAATCACCACAAGCATATTTTTTGTGCTTGAAAAGAAAGAGCGGATTTGTTAATTAGAGTGGTTTTAATATTGCGGTCTTCTTAATGACGAACGCCGCATTCCAGCTTCTGATAGCATGTTGTGGTGGGTGTAGCTCAGTTGGTAGAGCACCGGGTTGTGGCCTCGGCGGTCGTGGGTTCAAATCCCATCACTCACCCCATTTCAAAGCCTCAACAGAGGCTTATGCGCCCGTAGCTCAGCTGGATAGAGCGCCGGACTTCGAATCCGTAGGCCGCAGGTTCGAATCCTGCCGGGCGTACCAAGAAAGAAAGGCAGGTGGTGGTTGAGGGGCAACCATTACCTGCTTTTTTGTTCATCCGGCAGGATTTGGACTAAGGAGCAGGTTGAGGTGCCAGGCGAAATCCGCCTTTGGCGGATTCGAATCCTGCCGGGCGTACCAAGAAAGAAAGGCAGGTGGTGGTTGAGGGGCAACCATTACCTGCTTTTTTGTTCATCCGGCAGGATTTGGACCAAGGAGCAGGTTGAGGTGCCAGGCGAAATCCGCCTTTGGCGGATTCGAATCCTGCCGGGCGTACCAGACAAACAAAGAAGGATATGGTCGAATGATCATATCCTTCTTTCTTTCAGGAACTTTCTAAAACGACTTGGCCGGCGGTTGACATCGTTCGTTTCAATCTTCAGAATTTGAAATTTCGCTCTTGTCTTAAATCGCAGGACGGAAAATCGACTTGCCGAACACATATCAAAGCGACTATTTACTAAAATTCAAACGACCGACCATTTCATAGGGCGCTTCCTGGTTAAGCTTCAGGAGCACCCCTTCACCGGACGAGACGGCCTCATCGGCTATGGCTGAGATCGTAACCAGATGTGTTACCAGAATGATAAGTGCCCCGTCAGAAGGTTGTTTCGTGATGAATTTTCTCAGTGCTTTCAGATTGGGTTCGCGATTCCGGGTCAGTTCATAGAATGAATTTAATGCCGGCAGTTCCGCCACCGGGCCCATCTCGAGCAGCTCAGCTGTTTCAAGGCAGCGGCACCACTGGCTTGAGTAGACTCTGGCCGAAGTGATACCGTTTGAGCGCAACCAATTGCCGATAGCTCTGGCCTGCTCGCGGCCGCGATGGTCCAAGTTACGCTGGGTAGAACAGTCTCCGATTCGAAAATTGGCCGGATCGCCGGTGCCGGGTGCGAGCGCGTGGCGTATCATCAGAATGTTGCCGCCGGTTTTCATGCTTTCAATCATTTCGGCCTGGTCTGAATCGACGCCTGCCATTGCCAGCCCACTCAGCCCTGTCAGACAAATCATTATGCAAACCCAGAATCGCATGCGCATCTTTTTATCGGCTCGTATTATTTTTTAATTCGACAATTTTCTTTTTTAATTTTTTTACCACATCTTTTGGAAACATGCGAAGCTCAGATGCTTCGAATTTATACTGCGGCAGATATTTGGCAACAAGGTGTGCAATTGCCAGGCCCTGATCATGATCCCGCTTCTTTTTAGTCGCTTCGCGGTCCGGTTGCTCACTCAACCAAACTTTATGAATGGAAAAGGCTCTTGGATCGGGAACGACCATGGAGACCGGATAACCATCATCTCCGATGATCACCTGAGAAAATTTTGGGGAAGAAATCAGCCAATGCAAGTTTCTAATTTCAGCAGCTTTCAGGTCATCTGGTCCACCCATGCGCACTGGTTCCTTTCTGAGCAAAGATTTTGATTCAGGCTTGATAAGGTCTACCATATAGCCATCACGGTTGACAGCCCGGAAGCTTCCGGGGGCAGCAGGCTCAAAAGATTTATCTGCTTTGCGAAGAATATCTATCAGATCTATAATATTCGTTTCATCTTCGGCGAAAAGCGTAAGCTTCTTTCGAACATCCCAGAGTTTGTCCATATCCCTGGTTGCCGTGAGGGGCCGATCTAAAAATACACCGGCAGCTGCTTCATAGGCATACATAGCATTGGTACCGACCACCAAAATGTTTTGCCCGAGCAAGTTTCGCTGCTCTAAAACCCGCAACACACCGGCAACTGTCCTTGGAACCCGCTGAATCATAACTGCTTTGCAAAACCTTGATTGTTCCTTCAGGCGATTTTTTAGGCCTGCTAAACGATCTTTTGTCTCTTTTTTTGCAATTCGAAAGTCAGCTAAAATTTTTTCCGTTTTAGCAGAGCGCGGACCTAAACTTCTTCCATAGCCATAGCGATCACGAGTTTTGAATAAGTATTGCCGACCTTTGGCTTTTTTCCAGTGCATCCCTCCTCTGTAAGATCGGCTTTTTTGATAAACTGATATGAAGGCCTCGTATAGTTGTACGGCATCAATGTAAACGCGCCTCTGATTATCGTTCATTTCTCTAAACAACAGGGTTTTCCTTCACAATAAACTAATTAATAAATAAAGGAAAACAGGAAGAGTTTTCCTTCAGTTGAATGTTTTTATATATTGAAGGAAAACAAGTTGATTGTCAAGGGATCACACAAAAAAATGGATTAAATCTGCAGAAATCTCTCGCCCGCCACGCGACCCGCCCGCCTCGCCCGCCCGCCTCGCCCGTCCGCCTCGCCTGCTTGGCTGGAGGGCGGGCCTTGCTCGCATGGCGGGTGAGGGCTGCTCAGGCGAGGCGGGCGGGTGCGAAATCTGTGGATTATCTAATGCGGACCGGTTATGCAAAAATTTTGATTTATGCGATCAATTATAATATATTGCCTGTAATTGTTCTTTTTTTATTCTAATCGCCGTTGATCAATTTAACTTAAAATTTTTAAATTCTATGACAAAACTAAAAGTCACTACAATTGGAGGCGGAAGCGGGCAATACGCTCTTCTGTCCGGTCTGAGAGATTTGGAAGAAATTGACATAACTTCTGTTGTCTCTATGGTGGACAGTGGGGGAAGTACGGGCAGATTAAGGGATGAGCTTGGCATTTTACCCCCCGGAGATGTTTTGAAGTGCCTGCTGGCGCTATCGCCCCAGCGCGAAATAGCACGAGCGCTTTTTCTGAAACGATTCAGCAAGGATAAACGCCTTAGGGGTCATAATGCCGGAAATATGCTCCTGACGATGCTTTCACGGTATACCGGCAGCTTTCCGACCGGCATCCAAGCCCTTGGCGAAATTTTAAATGTGCGCGGCGCTATTTTGCCGGTAACCACCGACAAAGCAACTCTGGTTGCGGAGCTGACAGACGGCACGCGGATATTCGGCGAGAGCGCCATCGATGTACCCCGGGGCGGACAACCGTCTAAAATCAAAGATGTTTACCTCGTGCCGCATCATACCGGCCACATAAAGGCCTATCCGCCGGTCATGGATGCCATCAACGCTGCGGATTACATCATTATCGGTCCGGGTGATCTGTTTACCAGCATACTCTCCAACATTGTGGTTCCGGGGGTCAAAGACGCGATCAAAGAAACGAACGCCACCCTTCTGTATGTCGTCAATATAATGACCAAGTACGGCGAAACCCATAACTATTCCTGCAGCGATTTTATTGAAAAGCTTGAAGAAGGCATCGGCCGCAAAGTTCAAATCATTATTTGCAACCGCACAAAACCGGAAGATCAAATTTTAGCGGAATATCGAAAACAGGAAGCCGAATTTGTTGAATTTGTCGATGATCAGCAATTATGGCAGAATCGCAAACTCTATTTGGCAGATTTGCTCGATACGTCCGGCAGTATCGTCAGACACGACTCAGAAAAATTGGCGCTGCTGATTCAGGAGATTATTTTGGCCTGAGTTAGTCGAAGGTAATCCGGCCCACACCAGGCGGAAGTCATGAAAATTGCGGCCTATACGCAAATATCCCTAAAAAAAAGAGGATATGGTCATTAGATCATATCCTCTTTTTGTCCACTATCTGTAATGCTTAGATTGCCAGCGGTGATTTCCCTGATTCGATGGATTTCCGAAGGGTTAAATGATTTTTGCCTTGGTTTCTTTGATAGCAAATAGCATTCGTCAGTTTTTTGACAATATGAATTCCAAGGCCCCCGATTTTGATATTTTTCGGATCAATCGGGATTCGGGGCTCTTTTTTTGAGAGCGGATTGAAGGGTATTCCACCGTCTTCGACATCTAAAATCAGCACATCCTTATCCAGTTGAAGAGTGAATTGAATTAAATGGTGCCGATCATCATCAAAACCATAGGAAACAATATTGGTAAACAGTTCGTCCAGGCAAAGGTTGATTTCGAATAGACAATTTTCCGAGAGCCCTGCGATTTTACCAAATTTTTTCACCTGCTGCCGCAGGACCTCGAGCTCGGAAAGATCGTTTTTGAGTCCAAATGAATACGTATGGGGTAAATTGTCGTCTTTAGCGCTCAGGTTTTCATCAGAAATATCAGGACTAGCCATATTTTTGGCCCCTTCTAATTAATGATATATTTATTTAAGCGTTAAAGCTTGGATTACCTATATGACAAGCAAAAAATCTGCCAATGTATGTATTTTGATGGGTTTTATGTGTAAGTATTTTAATTTAATTAAAATAAATAAAAATTTAGCTTTAAAGTTGCTGAATTGACTAAGCGTAATAGTGTGAAAAATGCCCAGCAGGGTGGGGGGAAATACCCACAATGAGCAGCTAACGGCCGCAATTTTATCCAGCATCGATTCCGGTTTTGATCCCTATCTGTACGGGCATAAAGGCAAGTTTTTTTTACGCTATTGTTTGCGGCATCCGGATAAACGCGCAGCCCCCATTCAATTGAAGCGGTGTCAAAATGAATGATGCCGACCTGTTTGTGCAATATCAATTCAGGTATTGACAATTTTAGGAAAAACCGTCTATTTACGGACCCGTAAAACCATCCACTTTGCATCTCATTTGGAGGATCGATGACAGACATAATTAGAACCATCAATACCAGGGATCCGGGGGAAAAGGAATTTCATCAGGCCGTTCAGGAGGTCATCGAAAGCATTAAACCGGTTTTAGATCAGAATCCCCAGTATCGGCAGGAAGCCGTGCTCGATAGAATTGTTGAGCCGGAACGCATCACCACCTTTCGGGTTCCCTGGCTGGACGATCAGGGAAATGTGAGGGTAAACCGCGGTTTTAACATTGAGATGAGCAGTGCCATCGGCCCCTATAAGGGGGCATTGCGCTTTCATCCGTCGGTCAATCAGAGCATTCTGAAGTTTCTCGCATTTGAACAGACCTTCAAAAATGCATTAACCACCCTGCCATTAGGCGGCGGTGCCAGCGGTTCTGATTTCGAACCGAAAGGTAAATCCGATGACGAAGTCATGCGTTTTTGCCAGAGCTTTATGGCCGAGTTGTTTCACCATATCGGGGCCAATACCGACATACCCGCCCCCGACATCGGTGTCGGTGCCAGAGAAATCGGCTATCTTTTCGGTATGTTCAAAAAACTCAGCAACGAATTTACCGGTGCATTGACCGGTAAAGGCATCAATTGGGGCGGCAGTCTTATTCGGCCCCAGGCTGCCGGTTATGGCTGTGTTTATTTTGCCGCCGAGATGCTGGCCACCCGCAACATCGGCCTGGAAGGGCAAACCTGCCTGGTATCCGGATCCGGCAACGTGGCCCAGCACACGGCGGAAAAGCTGGTGGAATTGGGCGCCAGGGTGGTTACCCTGTCGGACTCTTCTGGTTATATTTATGATGCCGGCGGTATCGACCGCGATAAACTGGCCTATGTCAAGCATCTTAAAAACATTCGTCGGGGTCGGATTAAGGATTACGCCGAAAAATATCCGTCTACTGTGTATACGAATGCTGATTACAGTTTAGATTATAACCCGTTATGGAGCCACCGTGCAGTATGTGCATTTCCCTGTGCCACCCAAAATGAGATCAACGACAAAGACGCGTATAATCTAATCAACAACAACATCAAGCTCGTATGTGAAGGGGCCAGCATGCCCTGTACACCCGAGGCAGTCGATATTTTCCTGGAACGCAATGTTCTTTTTGCTTCGGGTAAAGCGGCCAATGCCGGCGGGGTGGCGGTTTCCGGTCTGGAATTGGTACAAAACAGCATGCGCCTGAACTGGATGGGAGAAGAAGTGGATAAACGCCTCCAAATTATAATGAAAGATATCCATAACACCTGTTTGGGCGCGGCCGAACAATACGGGACCCCCGGCAACTATGTCAACGGTGCCAATATCGCCGGTTTTGTGAAGGTGGTCGAAGCAATGCTGGATCAGGGATTAGTCTAAAACTGGTTTCAAAACCCTCATCTTTTGCCCGCTGGCTGTGTTCCAAGCCGCTTTAAAATACTCGCGTACTATCGTGTACGCTCCGTTTTTTAAGCGACTTGCGCCTTACCAGCGAACAAAAACTAAAGCTTTTGAAACCAGTTTAATTTATCTTAGTAAATAATGATCGTTTACAGCGCGAAAATAGTCGTATTATTCTTTAAAACCAGCTTAACTGTAAATATTTTCACCCAGCAAAAAAAGCCCTTATTTACGATTTGAAAATGGTTTTTATATAAAATTCGAACTTTCGAATTTTATTTTTATAGTGAGCGGATTTCCTGCCGCATAAAGACCACATAGGAAATGGCGAAGCAGACCACGGTTAATGCAATCAGCGAAATGATGTAGGGTACGACGATAAGAACACTCTGGATTAAGGGCAGGGGTCCAGAAAATCGCGCCATGGACAAACTTTCCATTGGTCCCGCTCCTGAGGTGATAATCGAACGGGAGGATTTTCGTGTGGGATCGATAATGGTGGCCGTCGCATCGGTGTAAAGTTCCTGGGGCGACAAGAGGATAAACACCTTAACAATTTTGGCCCGCTGCGCGATTGCCTCAGGATTGTCTTCAACTGTTTCAAAAATATTATTGGCCAATACGCTGACACTGTATGGAAAAATAATTGAGAAAAATATCCAGACTGCCAAGGCGGCCAGGGCCGAGGTGGCCGGACTGCGAAATAAAATTGAAAAAAGTATCGCGACCCCCAGCCAGAGAGAGATATAAATGATGCTGATGATCAAATAGACAATAATGCGCCAAACCTCTTCGATCCCAGGTATGATACCCATAACGATTAGCCCAAGGGCGGTAATTACCAGGACAATGGATACCATCATGACGGTGATCAGCACCACGCCGGCCAGAAATTTGCCATTGATGACCACATCGCGATAGATCGGCTGGGACAGCAGCTTGCTCAGGGTGCCTTCGTTGCGTTCACGGTTGATGGTATCAAATCCCAGGACAAGGCCCACCAGCGGTCCAAAAAAGGCCACAAACTGCACCAGTGAGAACAGACCCATCGCCCCCGGCAAAGTAAAAAGCAATAGAAAAGCAGACTGGGAGGCCATCCCCTCCATTTCCGTTTTAATTTTCCACCCGACCATGTACGCCGTGATCAGACTGACCATGGCAATCAGGGCAAAAATAATCGTAAAGCGATAACTGGCAAAATGGTCGGCCAGTTCTTTTTTAATGATGGTTTTCATGCCCCCCACGACTAAGCCTCCTGGAAATATTTCATATAGATTTCTTCTAAGGTATACTGCTCTTTGCCGACGCCAAATTTTTCTTCCGCCAGCTGATCCATGTGCCCCTGGGCCACCATGCGGCCTTTGATCATGATGCCGATGCGATGACAGATCTTCTGGACCTGGTGCAACATGTGACTGGATAGCAAAATCGTCATTTTTTTATCCCGG
>Ga0265306_10001217_pt1 | contig 12545 bp, 11 predicted proteins | sample Helome_3_FD_192493 | JGI IMG/M metagenome (GOLD analysis project Ga0265306, IMG submission 192493) | Marine sediment microbial communities from subtidal zone of North Sea - Hel_20160420 (Illumina Assembly) | ecosystem: Environmental > Aquatic > Marine > Subtidal zone > Sediment ...
TCGAGAAGTGTGCGCAACATGTGTATGACGAATTTGGTCACCAGGTAGGCGACCAGAAGAATGATGCCAGCGCCAATAATATTCGGCACAGCGGTCATCAGTTTTTCAATCATGGCAGATGCCGGCACCGATATCGCCGGGATGTTCAGCACTCCCAGCGCAGAGACAATGATGGGTAACAAAATTGCGATCAATACTAATGCGCCGCCAAAAGCAGATACTTTTATGTCATTGTTGCCAGTCTTTGCAGCTAATTTCTGGTCAAATTTACTTAGTCCGAGAACTACTACCTGAGACACAATTTTCGCGATAATCCAACCCGCATACATAATGATCCCTGCCCCAATAATATTGGGTAATGCACTGGTTAGCTCAGCCACCATATCCTTCAAAGGCGCCAATACATCAGTCAGTCCAAAATGCTCTAAAACAGCCATTAGAACGAAAATAGTCAGTACAGCTTTAACTAATGATGCTATGGGTGATGCAAGATCAGTGACTGAACCATCGGCATTGCTGCGGTAAAGCAAATCGACTTTTTTTAGCATTCTCGAAAAAATACCAGCAACGATCTTGACTACAAAAAGCCCGACTATAAGAATCAATAGCCCGATTAGGGCATGGCCCAGTTTTCCAGATGCTACTGGTCCGAGCATTTCCGTGAAGTTGTTTATGTATTCACTCATTTTGGATGCCTCCTGAAATTACCAGCCGGGTGTTCCATGACAGAAAACCCGGTTGGTTTGCGTTGATTTAGTGAGGCCAGGCCGGTAAATGTTGGCCCCCAATTCATTTGTACCGCAGTGGATAAATTACCAGGGCACTACGCTTTGCTAGCGAATTAATAAGTAACCATGGGATCCAGGTTTTTGGCCAGTGCCACCCACTTGGTTACAGTTTTAAGACCCGGTGATGCTTTGCAGAGATGCTTCTTTTTATTCACTTCGGCCATCTTTTCTGCAAGATTTTCTGCATTGCGTGTGCGCAGTTCTTTTACAGTGTCAACGCCTGCGCCTTCTAGAAGTTCTGCAAACTGTCCAGCAACACCCCTGACACGGAACAGGTCGCACATGTTCACCCACCTCAATATGTTTTTCTCAGCAATTGAGGTTTTTTCTGCCAGTAGCCGTCGACCAGCTCGGTTGCCACCTGATTCGAGCAACTTGCCAGTTGTTCTAATACCTGCCTGGCTGAGTAATTCCGCATACTTCGGACCAATACCTTCTACATCCTGGATACTTCTAGACATCTTTGTCTCTCCTAAATTGATAAATATAAAGTTTAAAAAATTAAGCAATTTCGAAATCAGTTGCCAAAAATCACTTGAATAACCCTGGTGCAAGAGAACTCACTGCACCGATCAGGCCATCGCTTTTTTGAGAAATTGCTTTTGCTAAAACAGGTGCGATAGCTGCAAGACCCTTAGTCACTTGATCAGAATCCATACCCAGTTTCTCGGCAATTGCAGCAACATTAACTGAGCTCAATAACTCTGATGGACCACCTGACGCCAGCTGTTTGGTTATCTGGTCTACGCCTGTATCTTGCGTAGAATCCAAAACCCCCGATGCGGCCTCTGGTAAAAATTGTTTGGCCTGATCAACAGAAAATCCAGCAACTTTCAGTTGCTCGATGAGAGCACCACCGTGCTCCTTGAAACAATCTTTAATAAAGTCCATCTGGCTACCCCGCTAGTTATAAAAAAGCACAAGATTTAGCAATTCACCTTGTCGCCCGTGCACTATAGGAAAGGCCATAACGATAGACAATGCCTTCAAACCATAATTAACAATTGATCACAATTGGGTGCTAAAGATACGATCAAAAGCACAAACTTCACGCCGCGCAGATGCTTCATATCAAAAGTCGCTGACCCCAGGCAAGAGCAATGTACTACCTAAATTTATTTTATTTTTGTCCATTTTCAAATACCGCCTCAATTAGGGGCAGATACAAACCGTCCGACTCAGAAAATGTATTGTTAAATGTTTGTTAAATCTAAACCTGACCTCAAGCGTTGCGAATAATTACCTGTAATATGCCTGTAACTTGAGCAATGCATACATGTGAAATGCGGCTCGACAAACTTTACTGACGGTTTATTAGAAGGTGCCAATTATGACAAACGGTCAAGATTCCATGTTCGTGAACTTATCCCGAAAAACGTGGTGGTTTATCACTTTATCTGGGTTGGCATTACTCTGTTTACTTATGATTTTCTTCAGGCAGGGGCCAATTGAATCAGATGTAAAAAGCAGGGTAATCGAGCATCTGACAGCCTATAACGCCGATTGGATATCAGTTGAGCTTGATGGGCGTGGTCGTGATGTGTTGTTGACCGGAGTCGCGCCATCTGTCGAATCACGTGATCTTTTCATAGATGTCGTTCAGAACATTTACGGCGTTCGCATCGTTCATGATCAACTTGATATTAAACCATCGTTATCTTCACCGGAGCTAACGATTCAGCAGAATGATGGAACCGTTTTGCTTGGTGGGCGATTGGCGTCGCAGACATCTATTGATGCTGTTGTTAACGCTGCCAAAGCGACATATGGAAATAATAACGTTGTAAATGAGTTAATCATAAGCGGCCAGGTTAAGACGGCAGACTGGCTGGCTGCTACCACGGGATTTTTACCTAGACTGGTAAGTATGAAGTCAGCGTCTCTCAAAATTTCTAACAACGAGAGCCTGTTAACCGCTGAAGCCAGATCACATGGAGAGAGACTGAAATTGGTTTACGGGGCCAGAAAACTGTTGGGTAATAATCTGGATGCCGATGTTGCAGTGGTTGTGCCGCCGGGGTCAGAGGGAGAGCTGGGGAATGCCGCTAAATCACAGATCGCTGCCGGCCCCGAAGGTCTTATGCTTAAGGCCTGTCAAGCAAGACTCGATGCTGAGATGAACGATAAAAAAGTTCTGTTTACTTTTAATACTGCCGAATTACAGACGGGCAGCCATACATTACTAAATCAAATTATTATCGTGCTTGAAGAGGAATGTAATGAAGTGGGTTCAGAAAAAGGTTTAACCATCGCTGGGCACACAGACAGCCTGGGTGATGACGACTACAACCTGACTTTAAGTCAAAGGCGGGCGGATGCTGTTAAGGCATATTTTATTGACGCAGATGGCGATGTTGGACTGATCAGTAGTGTTGGCTACGGTGAGAGTCAACCTGTTGAATCTAACGATACCAGCAAAGGCAGAACGCAGAATCGCCGGATAGAATTTAAAATTGAACACAATTAGATGGAGTAATGGCAATGACTTATTTATTTTCAAAACTGTTGGTTTGGTTGATATTGGCTTTTCTACTCGGGATCGTTATGGGGTTCACCTCTAAAGTTCGATCGGGTGAAAAGTCATGAGCTTCTTTATTTTACAATCCATGTTTTTGTTACTGTTGTGTTTTGTTATCGGTTTTTTACTCGGTAGATTTATAAAACGATGGTTATGCAATCGAGCGCTGCTTAAGGGTAATGCCGCTGTTAACAGAAATGAAGCCTATGCTGAACCTGACACAACAGCAAAGCCCGAGGCTAGTACGCCGGCTGTTGCTGCAGGTTTTGTAGTTAAGCCTAATAATTTGCAGATTATCGAAGGCATCGGCCCAAAAATGGAATCGGTATTGAATGAAAACGATGTTGTGACCTGGTCGGATTTAGCCGCCAGGACTGTGCCGGAGTTGCGGGGAATCCTCGATAAGTACGGCAATAGGTATCAAATCATAGATCCTACAACCTGGCTGGAGCAGGCAAGGTTAGCAGCGGGAGGTAAAGTAAATGAACTCATCAAATTGCAAAAAATTGATGGCGTATCCAAGCTGGAAAATTTGATGTATCAAGGCAAAAAAAGCGGGTTTGCCAGGTACAAACAGAATGATCTTAAAATAGTTGAAGGCATCGGTCCGCAGATCGAAGCGCTGTTAAATAATTCAGGGATTCATACCTGGCGCGCGCTGTCACAAGCCGAGCTTTCGGTGATAAAGACTATTCTCCGTGCGGCAGGCCCGAAATATCGTCTGGCCGTTCCTGAAAGCTGGATGCTACAGGCAAAGCTTGCAGACAATGGTGAATGGGACAAGCTTAAGCAATGCCAGGTTAAGTTACGTGATGTTCGGCCCAGCAGAGCCGCACGGGAAACAGCGGATGCAGTTTAGTTAAAGGTCCCGGTCATTATTATTGTTAATGACAAGGTTAATAATTGGCAGATGCACAGATTTAATCACAGGCACTTGCTTACTCTGCCTCGTCTAATCCATAGACTGGTTCAAGTTTTGGAATTTTCAAACAAAATCTCGAACCTTTACCCAGCTCGCTTTCAACATCCACAGATCCTGAATGACGCCGGGCTACCGCATCGACAAAAGCCAAACCGAGTCCTGTACCCTGTTTGCGTTCAACACCGCTGCCCCGTGTTCGTCTGAACATCTCAAACAAATGCGGCAATTCTTCGCTGGGAATGCCGGAGCCCTGATCGATAATGCAACAGGAAATCTCATTTGCGATCAGTTTCACCGTAACCCTGACGCTAGTTCCTGCTGCGCTATGTTTTATTGCGTTGGATAACAAGTTTAGAATTGCACGTTCCAGTAAATCAGGTTCGGCATGCGTCCATAACTCGTCATGGTCAAATTCGTGGATGATGGTTACTTTCATCTTATTCGACAGTGCCCAAATCTGATCGACTGCATTCAACACCACGTTGTTAATATCGATATCGTAGAAACTAATATTCTCGTTGGTATTGGCGCGTGACAGCTGTAAAAATTGCTCGGCAAGGTGTAGTGTTTTGTGAGTATTGTTTTCCATGCTGCCCAACATGGACTGCATTTCATCGACACTGGATTTGTTTTTTGCCAACTCAATCAAGGCAATCATTGATGACAATGGTGAACGTAAGTCGTGGGACAGAAAATTAAGTGCCTCATTGCGCTTCTGTTCAACGGCTTTCAACACACTAATATCCGTGAAATTGACGACTAAACCATCGAAGACATCACCGATAATTCTCAAGGGGCTAATCTCGATCATGAGTTCACGCCCCAAATTATGCCGCGCATTTGCAAACACGCGCTCTTGTCCGAACAGTACCTGTTGCAATAAGGACGTCCAGCTGGCTCCATCTTTCAAATGGATATGCTCCACGACATGGGTCAACGAATCGCCATCAAGAGCGGCATTATCGTCGTCGTACAAATACCATCCGGCTCGATGGTTGGACAGCATCACCTGGCCCCGACTACTACATATCAACAGGCCATCGGCCATACCAGCCAAACTGTCGTCAATGATACGCCTGAGCTCTTCATACTCCTTCCCCAGAGCCTGCACTTGCGTAATTTTCGACTGTAGAACGTCCTCAACGTATGAGCGTTGATCTGATGCGGCTTCCCAGGGTGAATTAATCAGGCTATTTAACAGTCGCATTTCTTCAATAGAAATCTCCACCTCCGACCCGATACTCAAACCCAACCGGCAGGATTGATTGCTGTAGGGTACCTGGGCCCAGTAATGGCGGCCATCCACGGACCAGCCCTCAGACGCTAACTGACTCGGGTAGGGAGCGGGTGCTGAGCCTTCCGCGATAAGATTCATGCCATTTTCATCCGCTAACACCCAGCCATCGATCGGAATGAACAAGCTAATAAACCCGATCTCATTGGCAACATTTCGCTCCCCACGCATACTCAATGCCTTCTGCCTGGCTGAAAGTCGGTTCAACTCGACATTAATGTGACGCATTGCGAGCACCAGCCTGCGCCAGCTCCATAATGGATAACTAATAATCTGGAACAGCAATATGGTGGATACCGGCACCCATAGCTTAAATAGCCACAACAGCAGTGCCGCCAGGGTCAGGGTGCCAACGACAATAATAAATAACACCAGCAGGGTACTTGCCGGGTTCAGGTAGGGATAGATCAACATTGGTAGTGCCACGAGTAAGGCAGTTATCAATATCAACCATGGTGTTTCCAACTCGATAATACGTAGATCATTGAGGATCGAATCAATGATGTTTGCAATAATCTCGACACCAGGCATACGACCACTATTGCCTGACAGGGGTGTAGGCAAGGCATCACTCAAGCCCTCGGCAGTGGTACCGATCAATACTATTTTGTCGCGAAACAGTCCTTTCGAGTATTGACCAGACATGACTTGCGAATAACCGATTTTTTGAAAATGCCCCGGTGGGCCGGCGAACGGTATCAGGAACGGGTATTCCCTATACCATTGCATTGATGAATACTGATCCCGTTGTTTAGCGATGTTGACATTACGTTCGAGCTCCGCTGCATCTTCGGTAATGCTTAACAATGCCAGGCTGAAATGCTTCCAGTAAGGCTCACCAATGCCCTCCCTCAGATATACCCTGCGCGCAATACCGTCGGCACTGATATCCAGATGAACATGTCCCAGTGCCGCGGCATTACTCGCCAACTCGGGTAAAGGCAAAGCTTCTATTGGAAACGAGTTACTGCTTTTCTGAGACATGAAAACCGGCAACACAACTTTGCCGCTGGCGCGCATCGCGCGCGCCAGCAATACATCAGATTGTGGATTGCTGGCATCAGGTTCGCTGAAAATAATATCCAGCCCGATGGCACGGGGCGATTCGAGTTCGAGTTTGTCGATTAGACTTGCATGGGTTGACCTTGGCCAGGGCCAGCGTCCCAACTCACGCAGGCTTTCGTCATCAATGGCGACAATGATGATTTCATCAGAGACTGTTCGAGTCCAGAATGACAGCTGGGCATCATATAAAAGGTTATCCCAGCGCCACAGCACACTATTATGAATAAACAGGCCGGAAACGAATGCCAGTATTGCAACCAGCATCAAGTGTTCGAGGACACTCGAGTGGTCACTCCTGGTTTTTAACAGGTTCACCGAACGAGTAATAGAAACCAAATCGGCAATACGACCTTCCAGGCGTAGAAATCTTCAATTGAAGGTTCCTGAATGACATAGCTTCTGACCGAATCAAACCCTTCCAGCCCATACTGATCAATCCCTCTGACCCGCAGGTAATATTGTCCGGGCAACAGCTCATCCATGCGGATTTCACTGTCCTCGGTGCTGCCATCAAAGGTGACCTGGTCAAATTTCTCATCAGTTGCCAACTGGTAACGATAGAATTCTGCAGCTTCCAGTGCCATCCATGATACCTGCAACTTACTCTCGTCTGCAGACAGGTTGACGCTGATTTCGAGGGCAGCCAGTAATTTTACCGGGTCAGGCAGTGGCTTGCCCTGTTCGGCGACAATCCCAAAACCATCGTTGACGTCTTTCTCTGCGTCGCCAGCAGATACAGCGACTAAACCTTCTGTAACCTCGGTTCTGCTAATTTGGCTGTCATCGGATGACAACCTGAAAGTAGTACCCCTGACCGCTGTTATGGCCGCAGGTGTTTTAATTTCGTAGTGATTACCCGGTTTTTGCTCTATCACCCATGTTCTAACACGACCTGAATTCAGACGTATGCGCGTGTCTACCATGCCGGTTTGCTTAAAATGACTGAGTTTGTCGAGTACCACTTCACTATTGGGCAACACCTGTAATTCTGACTTATCTGCAAACTGCATGCGCAAGCTTTGCTGGTCGCCGGTAACCACTCGATCTCCGCTAAATAATTCTGTACCAATGGTTAATTCTGCCTCTTGTCCATCAGCGCGCACCAGGTAAGCAGCGCCACTTACCGCGATTACCAGCGCGGGGGTTGGCTGCAGCTTCAACATTGATATCGGAATTGAGATGCGCGTTCCAGGAAGAATGCTTCGATCTGTTGCCAGGTCGATACTGTTTATTCTCAGCAGTTCATCCCAGTTGTTTACCGAGGTTGTATATCTTTCGGCAATTTTCCAAAGGCTGTCACCGGGTCTGAAAGTGTATTCCCAGTATTCTTCCGCTGCCGCAACCAGGTTGGGCAAACTGAATGTAAGCGTCAATAACAATGTAAGTACTGGACGAAGCATTATGAGTTATTCCTTTGATACCCTGAACAAACGATAGCCGCGTTGATAAATGCTACTGAGTTGCCAGCCGACTGCCGGGCTAATTCCCAGCTTCGAGCGAATACGACTGACGTGGGTATCTACGGTACGCGTATTCAAATCAGCCCGTGTACCCCAGATAAACTCGAGCAAATAATCACGTGAGACCAGGCATCCAGCATTGTGAAATAAGTAAACGGCCAGTTCAAACTCCCTGTTGGTGAGTTTAATCGCTTCACCACTCACAGAGATACGGCGCTCTGATTCATTGATTTCGTATGGATCAAAAACTTCAATCTCGGGCCTGTCATCTGGATCAGGCTCTACGCCTTCAGCAACGTCCCTGATTTTATTCCGACGCTGTAGCGCTTTAATTCTGGCCAGCGTGACACTTTTCTGCACGGGTTTGACCATGTAATCATCAGCACCGTGCTCCAGTGCTTCTACCACGCTTGCTTCGCTATCGCGACTGGTAATAAAAATAACCGGGGTACTGGAGGCTTGCTCATCGCGTAACCAGTCAAGCTCCTCGATACCGGTGGTATCGGGAAGATGCCAATCAAGCACCAGCAGGTCAAAATTTTCCCGGTTCATCGCTTCACGGAAACTTTTTCCTGTTGTATAAGACTGCAAGTGGTCGCCAGCCTCATAAGCCCATAGACTAATTAGTTCAATTTGACTTAAATCGTCTTCCAATAATCCAATGCGCACAGATATACCTCTAAGAACTTAAATCCTTCACAAATGTTGCCACATATAGCTTAACAATAAAGGTACCGAACGTTAACAAATGTAAATTTACAGGCAATACCGGAAATTGCACAGATCTCTATTCATCATATCGGAAAACGTCAACAGCGCATCCTGGCCATTATATACCTTCACCAATATTGTTACCTGAGCGGCCGTTGCGGTCGAAAATGCGTTTAGTAGAGCCCGCCACTCAATGAATTCGTTTAATAAGAAAAATCCGGAAGAACTGTTTTGGTCGTAGTGGCCAGGGATTTTCAGTTTACTTTGACCCCATTAAATGACGAATTATTAACAATTGTTAAATAATACTTGTCGCGCCTACCTAAAGACTGAGGCTTAGTCTTTGTTTTGTAGGACATTAAATTGATTGTGGTGCAATTATCCGCACCCTGGCGGACTTTCAGGCGCTTACATTTGCCTATTGTTTCAGGTAATTTCCGACTCCCTGTTAATTAAAAACGGAGATGATTATGACCATAGCAAGAGTGACTGAAGTAACCGCGTCATCTAAAAAAAATTTTGACGATGCAATCAAGCAAGGCGTAAAACGCGCCAACGATACCATAGACGGAATCACCAGCGCGTGGGTGGCAGACCAACGAGTGTCGGTCAAGAATGGCGCCATCACAGATTACAATGTGCGTATGAAGATCACGTTCGTACTAAAGGCCAGTCGTAAGAAAGCCAGGTAATTGCAGTTTGAAATCTCAGTCCCATTTCCGATACAGGTGAGTGCTGGACTGAGATGTATACATCAGAACAATCTGCGACTAATGCGAGGTCTCTTGTTCACCAGGCAAAAGCTGGCTTCACGCAATTCACTTTCAAGGGGTTATAGATATGGGTTTATTTGATTTTGCTAGAGATATGGGAAAAAAGTTATTCGGTAGTGATGATGATCCGGCCGAGAAAATTAAGTTAAGCATCGAAGAGAGCAATCCGGGTATTACCGAACTCGGGGTAGGCTACAACGAAGGCATCGTTGATCTCAGCGGTATGGCCGACACCACAACCGCTGTCGAAAAGGCTGTTCTGCTCGCGGGCAATGTAAAGGGTGTTACCGAAGTTAAGATCGATAATATGGAAGCACCGGCGCCCGCACCAGAAGTTGAGTACTACACGATTGTCAGCGGCGACAGTCTTTCCAAGATAGCTAAAAAATATTATGACAATGCAATGGACTACCCCAAGTTATTTGACGAAAATCGTGAGGTCATCAAAGATCCGGACCTGATCTATCCGGGACAAAAAATCCGCATCCCGCCAAAGTCCTGGTAGATTTTTACAGCAAAAAAGCAGGTCATGTTCGAAATAATGGGCCAGGGCGGGCAATTCCTCTCCGGCCTCTTTTTTTTGAATTTCGATACCGCCCGTGTTTTGTTAGCAGGTCACAGTAAACTTGTGATGACAGAAACAATTAACTATTCCTGTCGACAACCATGGCGAAGTTAAGCCCGGCCTTAAAGCTCGCGGCGTTATCAGATTTGCCACAGCGAAGTTCTCGAAATTATTCGAGCGGCCAGATCGACTACAATCTGAGCGAATTTATACCCAGTTCCAGATTTTTCGGTTTTATGAGTAGAATCAAATTTTATTTGTGGGCAGGATGATATGAACATTGACATCAAGAATTTCCGTGTGCCAGTGAATGAGAAGGTGAAGCTGGACAATTGGGCAACCCGGCTGGAACCGTTGTATCAATCGAAAAAGGAGTATAAGAAACTTCTTGAAGCCCAGATTGCTGAGCTGAGTAAACAACAACAGCTTCACTATGCAGACGATCGCTATGCATTGCTGCTCATATTTCAGGCCATGGACGCAGCCGGCAAAGATGGTGCGATCAGGCACGTGATGTCAGGTATCAACCCGCAGGGCTGCCAGGTGTTTAGCTTCAAGCGTCCGAGCGCAAAAGAACTGGATCACGACTTTCTGTGGCGTACTACACAGTGCTTACCAGAACGGGGGCGAATCGGCATTTTCAATCGATCATATTACGAAGAAGTATTGGTAGTACGGGTGCACCCGGGGATTTTACAGGGCCAGAAATTACCTGACGACCTGGTTGATCCTGACACGATCTGGCAACAACGTTATCGATCTATTGTCGATCTGGAGGGCCATCTGCATTGCAATGGCACTCGCATTGTTAAATTTTATCTGCACTTGTCAGAAGACGAACAACGCAAGCGTTTTATCGCGCGTATCGATGACCCCAGTAAAAACTGGAAATTCGGTTCCGCCGATATCGACGAGAGAAAATGCTGGCACCAATACATGCATGCATATGAAGCATGTCTCGGTGCGACGAGCACCGCTACAGCGCCCTGGTATGTCGTGCCCGCCGATGACAAGAAAAACGCACGATTACTCATCGCCAATATTATTCTCGAAACATATAAATCACTCAAAATGAGCTACCCGGTTACAGATGCGAAACGGCGCCAGGAACTGCTGCTAATCCGGGAACAGTTGGCAAACGAATAATATTCGCTTCGGCGTATGGTTCGGACAGAAATGTGGCTTCTGCAAGAGGGTCATTTGTGACTGGCAAATTTTCATTATAAAAACCTGATGTCTTGAAGCGTAACTTCACGATTCGGTGGCAAGCTGCAACCCACCCTTTGCTCAGATTTCAGGAAACCAGATCGTCTGGATTTGGAGAACTTTGAGATAACGGCAATTGTGAAGAATTGTTAAACGTCGTCGCGAGCCATTGCCCCTCCGACCAAGGCTAATTAGTGTTGCATTGTTGAGCTACTGAATGTGGTTGGCTCATAAATAGTTCAATGAATTGATACCGGAGGAAAATATGAAATCGGCTAAAAAGGGTAAATCCATGCGAAATTTGAAAAAACTGGCTTGTTTGTTAGCGCTGACTGGCATATTCCACGCCCCGTTGCAGGCTCACGATAAAGGTTTTGGATATCTCCACGACAAAGATGGCGAGTTAATTCTCAATAGCATTGGAGAATGTATAAGAACTACTAGCTGGACGGCCGAACGCGCGATACCGAAATGTGAAGGTATCGAGGAAGAAAAAGTTACTGATGCCGATCAGGACGGCATTGCCGATAATAGCGATAAATGCCCCGCCACTCCGGTTGGCGTCATGGTCGATGCGACGGGCTGCGAAAAGGATTCGGATAAAGATGGGATTAGGGATTCAGCTGACAATTGTCTCGGTACAGCATCCGGTGTGGCAGTGGATAGTTTAGGCTGTGAAATAGTTATAGCGCCAATTGAGCCTAAAGACACCGACAACGACGGTATTGCGGATCAGAAAGATCAATGCCCGAATTCTGATCCCGGGGTAAATGTTGATATCAATGGATGCGAACTTCAGAAATCATTTGTACTTGAAGGTGTCAATTTTGTCACCGGATCAGATGAAATTTCCGAAACCTCCAAGGCTGAGCTTAACAAGGTTGCTGAAACATTGATCAAGAACCCAGCTGTCAATGTCGAAGTAGCTGGATACACCGACGACAGAGGCGACTCGAATTTTAATCAGAGGCTGTCCCAGAAACGTGCTGAAGCGGTAAAGGCATACTTGCAGACGGTTGGTGTGCAAGCCGCCCGTATGACAGCAAAAGGATACGGTGAAGATAGCCCTGTTGCCGATAATTCAGCGGTTACAGGACGCGCCAGGAATCGTCGTGTCGAGCTTCATATTATGTAAGATTGCGTCTTTGGGCAGGTCTATAAAAGGGAAGAGAACAAACTCTTCCCTTTTTTTTGTCCCAGGATGTGGGGGAACTTCAAACTGTCCCCGAATTAGTTACTGACT
>Ga0265306_10001218_pt1 | contig 12539 bp, 13 predicted proteins | sample Helome_3_FD_192493 | JGI IMG/M metagenome (GOLD analysis project Ga0265306, IMG submission 192493) | Marine sediment microbial communities from subtidal zone of North Sea - Hel_20160420 (Illumina Assembly) | ecosystem: Environmental > Aquatic > Marine > Subtidal zone > Sediment ...
AAAGCCTGGCTATGACAGGTGAAATAACCTTAAGAGGTAAAGTTTTACCCGTAGGTGGTATAAAAGAAAAAATACTTGCAGCTAAAAGAGCCAGGATAAAGGAGATAATACTATCAGAGGAGAACAGAAAAGATATCCTCGAAATAAAGGAAGAATACTTAAAAGGTCTAACTTTTCATTATGTAACGGATATGAGCGAGGTAATAGATGAGGCCATTACTGACCAAAAAGTAAAAAATGCCAAGAAGTTATAGCCAATATTCATGATGCTAAATTGTCCTTTCATGTTTAGAATTAAGCAAAGAGGTCTTTTTTAGTTTGGCTTTTACTCATTTCTCTCTACTTTTAACATATGGGAAAGATTACTATTGCAATTGACGGCTATTCATCAACGGGAAAAAGTACTATTGCCAAAGAATTGGCCAGTGCTTTAAATTATAATTATGTAGACACAGGTGCCATGTACAGGGCGATTACCCTATTTGCATGGGAAAATAAATGTATTGTCAACGAAATTATTGACCAAGCTAAGCTTATCGACCTCCTTCCAAAAGCGAATCTAAAATTTCAATTAAACAAGGAATTAGACTTTTCAGAAATGTTTCTCAACGGGAAAAATGTGGAGCAGGAAATAAGAAGTATGCGTGTTTCCGAACAGGTTAGCAAAATTTCGATAATCCCCGAGGTAAGAGAAAAATTGGTAAGCATGCAAAGAAAAATGGGTATTGATAAAGGGATAGTTATGGATGGCAGGGATATAGGAACCGTCGTTTTTCCAAATGCAGAATTTAAAATATTTATGACCGCTTCTCCTCATATAAGGGCGTCTAGGCGATATAAGGAATTGATTTCAAAAGGAGAAAAGGTAACTTTCGAGGAGGTGCTTAAAAATGTTCGTGAGCGTGATTATATAGATTCAAACAGGGCAAACTCACCTTTGTTGAAGGCTGAGGATGCTATTGAATTTGACAATAGCGATATGGGCTTAAAGGAACAGTTTGAACGAGTCCATTATCACGCGCTGCAGGTTATTGAAAAACAAAAAAAGAACGCTTTTTAAGCGTTCTTTTTTTTATATAAATTAGATAACTAATTGTTAGGGATTATCAATACCTGATCTGGATGAATTATATCCGGGTTACTAAGAATATTTGTATTCGCACTAAAAATCTGTTTATATTTCATTGGGTCACCATAATAGTGCTTTGCTATTTTGCTTAGAGAATCCCCGCTTTTCACAACATGACGATGATATACAGAGCCATCACCTACAGTAATATTGGCCTTTATATCTGAGGCGTGTTCACCGCCAATTTCTTTTATTTTATCCCAAATTAGATCTTTTTCATATTGGGTATGGGCTTCTCCTTTAATCTTTAAAACGCCTTCTGCTTCAACCACATCACCATCTTTTATTCCCAATTGTTCACCTAAACTGAGGACTGCCTGATATTTTGCTTTTACACTCATTTTTATTTAATTTAATAGTTATTAATTTGTGAACCCGAAGTTACAAAATACCTGTCGATTTTACCAAGAAATATGTAATTCTAGACCCTCATTTTAAACCTTCCCTTACACTACTTTGTAAAACAACATTTTAATTGTACTTTTGCACTCCTTTTTTACAAATAATCGGGAGAAAAGAAAGGACTAAAAAAAAAAATCAAATAACAGCTTCTGTAGGAATTGTTTAACTCCTGAAAGTACTACGGAATACAAATTTAATCAGCACATGGCTGAAGAAAAAGCGATAACAGAGGTAGTAGAGACTACTGAAGTAAAAGAAGAACAAAAAGCAGAGACTCCAAAACAGGATCCTAAAGAGTTCTTGGAGAATTTCAATTGGGAGAAATACGAAGAAGGAATAGAGCGTGTTGAAGATTCCAAGCTGGAAGAATTTGAAAAATTAGTTGCAGCAAATTTTGTAGATACAGCCGATGAAGAGGTTGTACAGGGCACGGTTACTCATTTAACCGACCGTGAGGCCATTATCGACATTAATGCTAAGTCTGAGGGTGTTATCTCACTCAATGAGTTCCGATACAATCCGGATCTGAAGATTGGTGATAAAGTTGAGGTTCTTATTGATATCCGCGAAGATAAAAGCGGACAGTTGGTATTATCACACAGAAAGGCCAGAACTATTATGGCCTGGGATAGGGTTAATGCTGCGCATGATAAAGAAGAAGTGGTAACCGGTTTTGTAAAATGCAGAACAAAGGGAGGAATGATAGTGGATGTTTTTGGAATTGAAGCATTCTTACCGGGTTCACAGATTGATGTTAAACCTATTCGGGATTACGATCAGTATGTTGGTAAGACGATGGAATTCAAAGTAGTTAAGATCAACCATGAATTCAAGAACGTGGTTGTTTCACATAAAGCATTGATTGAGGCAGATATTGAAGAACAGAAGAAAGAGATTATCAGTCAGCTCGAAAAAGGCCAGGTTCTCGAAGGTATAGTCAAGAACATTACGTCCTATGGTGTATTTATTGACCTTGGTGGCGTTGATGGTTTAGTTCATATCACCGATCTTTCATGGAGTAGAATAAATCATCCAAACGAAATTGTAGAATTAGATCAGAAGCTCAATGTTGTTATTCTTGATTTCGATGATAATAAATCCAGAATTCAACTAGGTCTTAAACAATTGGAAAAACATCCTTGGGATGCTCTGGGAGATGAAATAAAAATTGGTGATAAAGTAAAAGGCAAAGTAGTTGTAATTGCGGATTATGGTGCCTTTTTAGAAGTTGCCGAAGGAGTGGAAGGATTGATTCATGTTTCCGAAATGTCTTGGTCAACTCATTTGAGATCAGCACAGGATTTTGTTAAGGTTGGCGATGAACTAGAAGCAGTCGTTTTAACCCTTGACAGAGAAGATCGTAAAATGTCATTGGGGATTAAGCAATTAACACCAGATCCATGGACTGACATTACAACAAAATACCCTGTTGGTTCCAGACATAAAGGAATTGTCAGAAACTTTACCAATTTTGGCGTTTTCGTTGAATTGGAAGAAGGTATAGATGGATTAATATATATATCAGATCTTTCCTGGACCAAGAAAATAAAACACCCTTCAGAATTTGTTACAGTTGGAGATACTTTAGAAGTTGAAGTATTAGAGCTTGACGTAGAAGGGCGTAAATTGAGTTTGGGCCATAAACAAACTACAGAAAATCCCTGGGATAAATATGAAAAGGAATTTGCCCTGGGTACTGTTCATAAATCTTCAATTTCTGAAATAGTAGATAAAGGTGCCATTATAGATTTTAATGAAGATATAACTGCATTTGTTCCTCAACGCCATATGGAAAAAGAGGATGGCAAGAAATTGACTAAAGGCGAAGATGCTGAATTCAAGATTATTGAATTCAACAAAGAATTCAAACGTGTAGTAGCAAGTCACACGGCTATTTTTAGAGAGGAGGAACAACGCAATGTAAAAGTGGCTAAGAAAAAAGCAGCTGCTTCAGCAGAAGAGGCTAAGCCAACTTTGGGTGATGCCAATGTGCAATTGCAAGCGTTGAAAGACAAGATGGAAGCCGATAAGAAAAAATAGGTTTCTAAGAAGTCTGCTTCAATAGTAGTAAAGAAAAAGTCCTGATATATTTATCAGGACTTTTTTATTTATCGGGTATTTCTATAGTATTGAAGGAGAAAGACCTGTACAATATTTGAATCCATCATTTATATTAAGGAGAAATCCCTACTTTTGTAGTCGAAAAGAGTATGTTATCTAGCGCATGAGTCAAAAAGTATTGCTTTCTTCCAAAGAAATTAACATTATACTACACCGCCTGGCTTGTCAACTTTTAGAACATCATTTAGATTTTACAGAGACCGCATTAATAGGAATACAACCACGTGGAATTTTTCTTGCACAACGGCTTTCCAAAATTCTTAAAGAGGATTACGGAGTTAAACAAATAAATCTGGGACTCCTTGATATTACTTTTTATCGGGATGATTTTAGAAGAGGCGAAAAAACACTGGAAGCCAGTAGCACTAAAATTGATTTTTTGGTGGAAGGTAAAAAGGTTGTCCTGATAGATGATGTACTTTATACGGGTAGAAGTATTCGTGCTGCCTTAACGGCCATTCAATCCTTCGGAAGACCTAAGGAAATAGAATTATTAACTCTTATTGACCGTCGTTTTAGCAGGCATTTACCAATTCAACCTAACTATCGGGGAAGACAGGTAGACGCAATAAATGAAGAGAAGGTAAAGGTCATGTGGAAGGAAAATGATGGAAAGGATATTATTTATTTGGTAAGTAAATGAGGAACATATGAGCGAATTGAGTGTTAGACACTTATTGGGCATTAAATATCTCAAAGAAGAAGATATTCAACTCATTTTTGAAACCGCTGATCACTTCAAAGAGGTTATTAACAGATCAATTAAAAAAGTTCCTTCACTTCGTGATATTACCATAGCAAATATTTTCTTCGAAAGCAGTACAAGAACCAAGCTGTCTTTTGAACTCGCGGAAAAACGTTTATCCGCCGATGTAATTAATTTTTCCGCATCGCAGTCTTCGGTAAAGAAAGGCGAAACACTTATTGATACGGTTAACAATATCCTTTCCATGAAAGTAGATATGGTGGTAATGCGCCATCCCAGTCCCGGGGCTGGTATTTTTCTTTCGCAACATGTGGATGCCGCTATTGTTAATGCAGGAGACGGAGCACATGAACATCCTACCCAAGCCCTTTTGGATTCTTATTCTATTCGTGAAAAATTGGGCGATGTTGCGGGAAAAAATGTAGTAATAGTAGGCGATATTCTTCATTCGAGAGTAGCATTATCAAATATTTTTGCTCTAAAGTTACAAGGTGCAAATGTGAAAGTTTGTGGTCCCCGTACCTTGCTTCCGAAACATATAGAATCTTTAGGGATCGAGGTAGAAACCAATCTTATAAAGGCATTAAATTGGTGTGATGTGGCCAATATGTTGCGGATTCAAAACGAGCGTTTAGATATAAGCTATTTTCCAACAACCAGAGAATATACACAACAGTACGGAGTAAATAAAGCAATTCTGGATGGCCTGGATAAGGAAATTGTAATTATGCATCCGGGGCCAATAAACCGCGGTGTTGAGATAACGAGTGATGTGGCTGATTCCAAACAATCCATAATTCTAAACCAGGTGGAGAATGGTGTTGCTATTCGTATGGCAGTGATTTATTTGTTAGCTTCAAAAATAAAAACAAGATGATTTTTGATAAAGCCGGCAATACAACTATCGTATACCAGGAAAATATTTCCTTAAAACAATTTATAGAGAACCTTAACAAATCTTATCAGAATATAAAAAACGATCACCTAATTATTAACTTGTTTTCGTTCTCTAAAATAACTTCAAATGATATTTTGGAGTTTCTTCAGTTATCAAATACACACCGGGCTGCTAATAAATCTTTTGTATTGGTCACGAACAAAGTGGAATATGATCAGGTACCAGATGAAATTTGTCTGGTCCCTACAATCCAGGAGGCAAAAGATATTATTGAAATGGAAGAAATTGAACGAGACCTTGACCTGTAAATAATGAATAATAAGCTTGCACAAATTAATATTGCACGCATGTTGGCACCTCTGGACAGTGTTGTTATGAGGGATTTTGTGAATAACCTGGATCGAATTAACCAATTAGCAGAAAAAAGTGAGGGCTTCATATGGCGATTCATAGAGGACAATAGCGAATCGGCTATTAAGGTCTTCCATGACGATTATATTGTTGTTAATATGTCGGTATGGCAATCCATAAATGCCCTTTTCAATTTTACCTATAGGTCTGAACACAAGGATATTTTTAAAAGGAGAAAGGAATGGTTCTCTGCTATGAAAGAAATGCATATGGCCTGCTGGTATGTGCCTGATGGTGAATATCCAACTCCTCAAGAAGCTAAAGTTAGGCTGGAATATCTGAACAAATATGGGGAAAGTCCGTATGCGTTTACTTTAAAGAGCAATTTTACCCCAATGGAAGCCAAAGAATATAAATTGGAAACCCGGAAACAAAAATGAAGCTGCATATCCTGGGTTGCTACTCCGCTACTCCTAGAGCATTGACTAACCCAACGTCTCAGGTATTGGAAATAAGGAACCACCTTTTTCTAATAGACTGTGGTGAAGGAACACAGGTACAGTTGCGAAAGAATAAAATAAAATTCTCAAGGATTGAGCATATTTTTATTTCACATTTACACGGAGATCATTTTTTTGGTTTACCCGGACTAATTTCCACGTTTAAACTTTTGGGTAGAGAAAAGGACCTCCACATATATGGTCCCGAAGGAATTCAACAGGCCATTACCTTACTTCTAAAGCTTGGCAATTCCTGGACCAATTATAAGCTTATTTTTCACGAACTAACTTCCAAAAAATCTGAAATTATTTTTGAAAATACCAAGGTAAGGGTGAAGACGATTCCTTTGGATCATAGAATATATACCAACGGTTTTTTATTTAGCGAACTACCGGGTGAGCGTAAATTAAATGTATTGGCAACCGCAAAATATAAAATAGACAAAGCGTATTATCAGAGTATAAAACAAGGCAAGGATATAAAAATAGATGATGGTTCAGTTATGGCAAATTCAGAACTCAGCCTGGATCCCCCTAAGACAAAACAATATGCCTATTGTAGTGATACCGCATTCAATAGGGAGTTGGTACCCCTTCTTAAGGGTGTTGACTTGCTGTATCATGAAGCCACTTTTTTAGAGACCGAAGTACATTTGGCGAAAAAAACAAAGCATTCTACGGCCAGACAGGCGGCAACAGTTGCCAAAGAAGCCAAGGTAAATAGATTAATTCTGGGACATTTTTCTACAAGGTATAAATCTATAGTACCATTCAGAGAGGAGGCTATAGAAGTTTTTAAAAATGTTGAATTGGCTGACGACGGTAAAATATTCGAAATTTAAGCATAACTACTTTCAGAAATTCTAAATTTCACTCCTGCTTATAGTAAAAGACGAATATTTCTTTCTCACTTTTTTATAAAAATTCAATAACACTTCACTTTTATACATCTTTTTCCCAACTTTGTAGTACTAATGTTTGTCTTTTAAAAAATGCATAGAGATTTAGGAAATCATCGGAAATCTTACAAAAAAAGTGCCTTAACTGAGCAAGTTATCTCGGACAATCCCATGGAGCTTTTTCAGAAATGGTATTATGAAGTTGAAGCTGCTGACGGCTTAGATGAAACAAACGCGATGTCAATTTCGACATTGGGACTGGATGGATTTCCAAAGAGCAGAATGGTCCTACTAAAAAAATATACATTTGAGGGTTTCATTTTTTATACTAATTACCAAAGCGAAAAAGGAAAAGCTATTGAGGCAGATCCAAGAGTATGTTTGTCATTTTTTTGGCCCAATCTGGAACGGCAGATAATTATTAAAGGAAAGGCGGAGAAAATAGCCCAAAATCTTTCCGATGGTTATTTTGAGTCCAGACCGGAAGGCAGTAAATTAGGATCCATTGTATCTGATCAAAGCAGTGTAATTGAGTCGAGAGAAGTATTGGAAAATGAATTAAAGAAATTGGAAGAAAAATATAATGGCAAAGAAATTGAACGTCCGGATTATTGGGGTGGTTATCTTGTCAGGCCTGTTTCTATGGAATTTTGGCAGGGCAGGGATAACAGGTTACACGATAGAATCCGGTACTCACTTCAAGCAGATTTTGATTGGAAAATAGAGCGACTGGCTCCATAAAACTATATAAATTATGAAAACAGTTATTTTTGTCAGGCATGGGAAATCATCCTGGGAATACGGAGTAAGTGACCAGGACAGGCCCTTACAAGAGAGGGGAATTAATGACGCCCATCTGGTAAGTACTGAATTCAAAAGTCTGGCTAAGGACATAGATTCGGCATATTCAAGCTCTGCAAACAGGGCTCTTCATACCTGTATGGTATTCTTAAGGACTTTTAATTATCCTTTGGAAAAATTAAAAATTTCTGATCAGCTATATGATTTTTCAGGGGAGGCGGTAATGTCTTTTATAAAACAACTGGATGATAAGCTCGATAAAGTCATGATTTTTGGCCATAACTATGCACTTACCAATATTGTAAATCAATGGGGGAACAAGACAATAGAAAATGTGCCTACTTCGGCTTTGGTGCAAATCAGCTTTGATGTCTCTAATTGGCAGGCAATTAAAAATGGCACTACAGAACATCTCCTTATTCCAAAACGCCTTAGATAATGATTAAAACTAAAAAATACATCAACAGGGAAATTAGCTGGTTGATGTTTAATGATCGTGTATTACAGGAAAGCGCAGATAAAAATGTTCCATTAATAGAACGACTTCGGTTTTTAGGTATTTTTTCAAATAATTTGGATGAATTTTTTAGAGTGAGGTACGCTACTATTAAAAGAATTGTCCTGGCAGGTAAAAAAGGTAAAAGCGCCTTAGGGGGTGAAAAAGCAAAGGATCTGCTTGCAGAAATTACCAAAATTGTAATCGATCAGCAAAGTAAAAGCCTGGAAATTCACGATGATATAGAAAGAGAATTAGAATCAGAAGGTATTTTTATTATTAACGAAACGGAGGTGTCTGATCGTCAGGCTGAATTTGTTAAAAATTATTTCATAGAAAAGGTTAGCCCCCTATTAATGACTATAGTTCTTAATGATCTTAATCTATTCCCTCTTTTAAAGGATACTGAAGCTTATCTGGCTATAAAAATGGTTCTTAAGGAAACGGAAATAGATCAGAAAAACAATGGAATAATAGAGAATCGGTATGCACTTATAGAAATTCCAAAAGGCATAGACCGTTTTGTTGTTCTTCCCTCTGAAGAAGATAAAAATTATATTATTATACTGGATGACCTTATCCGGTTTTGTCTGGCTCGGATATTTCCAATGTTTGACTATGAAGCTATTACTGCGCATATGATTAAAATTACAAGGGATGCCGAATTGGATATAGACAATGATTTAAGCAAAACATTTATAGAAAAAATATCGTCAAGTGTTCAGGGTAGAAAAATTAGTGATCCGGTTCGTTTTGTATATGATAAGAGTATAGCCATAGATGCCTTAGAATTTTTAAAGGGGAAAATGGGTATTGAGGATACAGATAGTGTGATTCCGGGAGGACGTTATCACAATAGAAGGGATTATATGGACTTCCCCAGTTTAGGAAGAAAAGATCTTATGTATGATAAAATTACACCACTACCAGTTAAAGGGCTAAGTCTGGAAGGAAGCTTATTGGAACGTATTGCCGAAAGGGATTACCTGATGTATGCACCATACCATACCTTTTCATACATTATAAAATTCCTTAGGGAAGCTGCACTGGATCCAAAAGTAAAAAGCATTAAGATCACCGTATATCGCCTTGCAAAGAATTCACAAGTGGCGGCATCCTTAATAAATGCCGTGAAAAATGGTAAAAAAGTTACCATGCAGATAGAATTGAGGGCTCGTTTTGATGAGCAGGCCAATATCGATTATGCAGAAGAATTACAGGCTGAAGGTGTAAAACTTATCTTTGGAGTCCCTGGTCTAAAAGTACATAGTAAAATTTGTGTAATTGAAAGGGAAGAGGGCAATTTAATTAAGCGATATGGATTTATTAGTACAGGAAATTTTAATGAATCAACTGCTAAAATATATACAGATTACACACTATTTACAGCCAACGAGCCTATCTTAAAAGAACTCAAAATTGTCTTCGATTTTTTTGAAACTACCTACAAAGTTTATAAATACAAACATCTGGTTGTTTCCCCTCACTATACCAAAAATTTGTTTAATAAATTTATTGACAATGAAATAGATTCTGCTATGCAAGGCAGAGAAGCCTACATTAAAATAAAAATGAACAGTTTTACCTCCTATGAAATGGTAGATAAATTATATGAGGCTAGTAGGGCTGGTGTTAAAATACAACTTATTATAAGAGGTGTCTGTTGCCTTATTCCCGGGGTTGAGGGTATGAGCGAAAATATTGAGGCCATAAGTATTGTTGATAAATTTTTAGAGCATCCACGGGTATTTATTTTTGGTAATGACGGAGACCCTAAAATCTATATCTCATCTGCGGATTGGATGACACGAAATTTAGACAATAGGGTGGAGGTTGGCTGCCCAATATATGACGAAAACATTAAGCAGGAATTAATAGATACCTTTGAAATCTCCTGGAGTGACAATGTGAAAGCCCGAATCTTTAATGGGGAACAAAACAACGTTTATAAGAAGAACGAACAACCTAAATTACGCTCACAATTCGCTATTTATGATTACTACCTTAACAAAATAAATTCTAAAAAACTAGAAGTTTGAATATCCGAAAATTTGCCGCAATAGACGTTGGTTCCAATGCTATTAGGTTATTGGTTCATAATGTTATTGAGGAAAGGGATAAGGAAACAAAATTTAGGAAAAATGTACTTATCAGGGTCCCTGTCCGTCTAGGAGAAGATTCTTTCACCAAAGGTGCTATATCTGAATTCAATACTGAAAGAATTATAAAAACCATGAAATCTTTTAACCTTTTAATGGAGGTTATTGGAGTAGAAAAGTATAAGGCATGTGCAACATCGGCTATGAGGGAGGCACACAATGGAAATAATGTTATTGCCAAGATCTTTAAAGAATCGGGTATTACCATTCAATTAATTAATGGTAAAGAAGAGGCCTCAATAATTGCATCTACTGATCTAAAAAAACTTATTCAAAAGGATCAGTCCTACCTCTATATAGATGTAGGCGGGGGTAGTACAGAATTCACTTTATTTACTAAAGGGAGTATTAAAGTATCAAGGTCTTTTAAGATAGGAACAGTACGCCTCCTTAATAATATGGTGAATGACAATATATGGAATGATATTGAGATATGGATAAGGGAAATTACAAAAGGGACGTCTAAAATTTCAATAATTGGTTCCGGAGGCAACATCAATAAATTACATAAATTGTCAGGGCGAAAGGAAGGGGAACCTATTTCCAATATCTGGTTGAATGCTCAATATAACTTTTTGAACAGTATGTCCTATGAAGACCGTATTTCCGAGTTAGGTTTAAATCCGGATAGGGCAGATGTAATCATTCCCGCCACACGGATATTTTTGTCTTCAGCTAAATGGAGTGGGGCAAGAAAAATTCATGTACCCAAAATTGGTCTTTCAGATGGGATTATAAAGACCTTGTATTATGAAAAATTTTGATATCGGATTTTAATATATTTAAAAATATTCACGGGAAGCCTCTGGACTCCTTTCTCTGAAGTAATTTTATGCTAACCGTGTATAGTTTCTTTTCTACCTAAATCCTTCATTATCTCTGCTTCATAATCCAAAAGTTCCAGCCATTTTTTATCTACCTCCTCTTTCTGTCCATATTTCCTGGCAAATTTCAAAAACATTGTATAATGCCCAGCCTCACTAACCATAAGTTTATGATAAAAATCTGACAGTTCCTTGTCATTTAGTTCTTCTGAAAGCAACCTGAACCGTTCACAACTTCGTGCTTCAATCAGAGCAGCGTATAAGAGTCGATGCACGAGTTGGGTTGTTCGGTTTCCTCCTTTCGGAAAAAATTTCAAAAGTTGAATAGCATATTCATCCTTTCGATACCTTCCCAGGGTTTTACCGCGTTTAAGGATCTTATCGTGTACCATTTTAAAATGACCCATTTCCTCCCTTGAAAGCGATATCATTTCCTGTACCAACTCCGGATATTCGGGAAAAGTAATAATCAGTGAAATTGCAGTACTGGCCGCCTTTTGTTCACAATAGGCATGATCTGTCAGAATTTCGTCTATATTTTTTTCCACTATGTTTACCCAGCGGGGATCAGTTGCTAATTTTAGTCCTAACATGATTCAAATTTTTGCTAAATTAAAAAGAACCTGTGAAACACCTATAATGTTTTATTAAACTATATATGTTTATTAAAAGAGGAGGTTTGCTGTTATCTTAATATATTTGTGCAGTCAAAGATTTTTCTTTTGTTTAACTCCTTGTTTATTTTGTAATTGGAATATATGCAGCATGTGGATACTCGCATACAGTTATCTAAAATTCTTGGCGATAGTGTATCGGAAGAAACACTTACCTGGATAGAGAATAAGTTAGATTTAATTATTAAGTCAAAATCTGCAAAGGAATTGTATCTGTCCTATAGTTTAATTGCCGGAAAAATTGATCTTGCAAAAAAACCAAGAATCAAGGGGATAAATCAGGGATTGAAAGATTATTTAATCGCACAGAATGCAGACTTGCTTCAAATTGCCAGGATTTATTTGCTTATTAGAGTACTTGAATCAGATAAAGCATATTTTTCAACCAAGGTGGCAAATCTTATTCAGGTCGCGGATACCGGGGAGCTGGAGACATTTTTGAAGTTTTTAATACTTTTACCTAATGCCGGTGACTATAATCAGGTAGGAGTTGAGGCATTGCGTACTAATATTGATATAATTTTTGACGCTATAGCATTAAACAATCCATATCCCTCCATATATTTTAATGATCAGCAA
>Ga0265306_10001220_pt1 | contig 12529 bp, 15 predicted proteins | sample Helome_3_FD_192493 | JGI IMG/M metagenome (GOLD analysis project Ga0265306, IMG submission 192493) | Marine sediment microbial communities from subtidal zone of North Sea - Hel_20160420 (Illumina Assembly) | ecosystem: Environmental > Aquatic > Marine > Subtidal zone > Sediment ...
CGTCTTGTCACTGACATTGACCATAATTCCAGCGGCCGCCGCGAGCTCACACAGCTGCTGGTTGACCGATTCATCCCCCGAGCAGCCAAAGACGATCACGCAACCGTTCAAATCCCCTGCCAGCAGATCGGACGACTGGTGCTTGAATGAGTAAGTTTCGGCAAGGTTTGATAATTCTTCACCGAGCTCCGGGGCAACAATGGTCAGGTCGGATCCGGCGCGTAATAACAGGTCGGCTTTGCGCGCAGCTGATACGCCATTGCCAACAATCAATGTTCTTTTTTCATTGACGTTCAGGAAAATAGGGAGATGATCCATCGTGTTTCCTTTGTGGCTTTCTACCTTTGTGGCCGTGCGACCCAGTCGGTCATCGCGGCACCCCAGGTGGAGGCGGTATTTTCATCAATATCCATTACGGTGAAGCGGTTGCCTTCCCGTATATGAACTCGCAATACACGCATGCCATTTTCATAGGCGACATTCTCCAGCATCACTTCCTTTCCATAGGGTGCACTAAATTTGTCCAGCCTGGTTACCTCTGATTCCATTACTTGCCGCCCTCACCAAAAGCTGACTCCAGTTTCCACTCCCAGTTTCGCGGTGTATCACGGTAATCCGGTTTGACGTCAAAATTGAGAAAGATCATGTTCTCCGAGGTCATTGCCCGGACCTTGTCGAGCAGCTCCGGGAATGAATTGACTTCGGGGTGCTGGATAATGATATCGCTGAGTTTAACTTCAATGGCTTTCATAGGGTTTGTCCTCAGTCCGGCTGATTATATTGTACGACTTTTATGACTCAATGCGGTCGAAATAGCGGGCCCGGTAGAGCAGGCGATGATTGTCTGCCACGTCACTGAACACGGTTCGGTTGTGCAGCACGTTATTGGAGAGCAAACCCTCACCTGGCGCCAGGCGGTAGCGAAAAACCGGACCATTCTTATCATCAAGAATTTCTGACAGGAATACTCGCGCGGCCGTGGTTATAGCATCATCGCGCCACTGGATATTTTTCTGACGTGCACTGTAACGCATGTGTATTTTCCCGTTAACACCATACGAAAATACCGGACCGCTCACCGCCGGACGAACCCCTTCTTCTATACCGGTATTGGCGGGAATCGTCATACACTCAGGATGCTCAAAGGCTGTGATAAAGCGTGGATCCTCATCACGCAAACAAACATAAGCAATCTCCGCATCAAGCAAGGCGTTTTCACCGCCGGACGCTGCGCTTTGTGCGCAGTGCAGGACAACCGCATTGATCTGCCTTTCCTTCCCATTGTAATAACCGTCGGTATGCCAACTGAGACTGCGACTGGAGTAAGGTACGTAACCCGTCCGGACACCGGTGGATGCCACCGACAACTCGGAAACACCATCCGCGTTGGCACACAGGTGATGGTCGAGCCGGGTCAAACCGAATTCCGAGGCAAAAGCGACGATGGCAGCACGGTCGACCGACGGATCCAGGCATTGATAAATGGCCATGTTCGAGCGCCTGCAGGCCACTTCAATCGCTTCTTTTTGACCGGTTGTCATGCTGCGCAATCCGTCAATCGGTACAAGAATTTCTTCCACACTTTCAGGATAGGATAGGAGCCTGGTTTTCCTCCATTCCCGGTAACGCGATTTATCTTTTAAAAAGCCACTTTTGTGACCTGGAATATTCACAGTAATTGAATCCTGCTGGTATTAAATTTCAAATTCTTATATCATGAATTTCTAATATAGCCTAATGTTCGAAGTTCAAAGATCGGACTTCAGGGAACTTAATACGCTGTTTAACAGCCTTTTATCTTTTTCCTGACTATAATTCAAGTATGCGTCTGTTAGTTTACCCGGCGTTAATACATCTAACAGAGTAAGCATTCTTTCTCGCAGATTTGTTGGAGTTGTCATGACAAAAAAAACTCACCCCACCCCGATACTGGATGAACTCAAAAGCGGCCCATGGCCAAGCTTTGTTGATGGTCTTCAACGGCTGGCAGATGACGGTGACAAGCCCAGCGCAACAATGATGAAAGACCTGATGGGTCAGCTTGAGCATTCCTACGAAACCCGAAAGGGTTACTGGAAGGGCGGCACGGTGAGTGTGTATGGCTACGGTGGTGGCGTCATACCCCGGTTCTCTGAAGTTGCTGAGAAATATCCTGAATCTTCGGAGTTCCATACGCTGCGGGTTCAGCCTCCCGCGGGCATGCATTATTCAACCAAGTTGTTACGCGACATGTGTGACATCTGGGAAGAACATGGTTCCGGCCTGATTGCCCTGCATGGTCAGTCGGGTGACATCATGTTCCAGGGATGTACAACCGAAAAAGTACAAACGTCTTTCGATGAATTGAACAAGATCGGTCTGGACATGGGTGGTGCAGGGCCGGCCTTGCGGACCGCAATGAGCTGCGTTGGCCACGCCCGTTGCGAACAATCATGTTATGACGAAGTACGTGCCCACCGCACCATCATCAACAGCTTGCTCGACGAGATGCACCGGCCCGCGCTGCCCTACAAATTCAAGTTCAAGTTCTCCGGTTGCCCCAATGATTGCGTCAATGCGATCCATCGTGCAGACATGGCTGTCATCGGCACCTGGCGTGACGATATGCAGGTCGACCAGGAAAGGATCAAGGAGCATGTCACCAAGGTTGGCCGTAAGCAGATGATTGATACCGTTGTCGCGATGTGTCCGACACGCGCACTGAGCCTGAATGACGACGACACACTTGATGTCGACAACAGGAGTTGTGTGCGTTGTATGCATTGCATCAATGTCATACCAAAAGCACTTTCACCAGGCAAGGATCGTGGCGTCACCATACTGATGGGCGGTAAACGCACGCTGAAAATCGGTGACCATATGGGTACCGTCATCCACCCATTCCTGAAACTTGAGACTGATGAGGACTACGAAACACTGCAGGAGTTTACCGAAGAGTGCATCGACTTTTTTGCAGAGAATGCACTGGAGCACGAACGTATCGGTGAAACAATTGACCGCATCGGCCTGGCGAATTTCCTTGAGGCGATGAATGTCCCGGTTGATCCGAACATGGTCAATCATCCACGCACAAGTTCTTATGTTCGTACAGATGACTGGGATATAGAGGCCGCCAAATGGTTCGAACACAAGAAGGCGAAGGCAGCGGCCAAATAGAGAATGCAATACCAGCAACGCATAGAGAGCATGAGGTACAGAAAATGAATAATGCAGTAACACCACGCAGACCGGATGAGCACGGAGTTCCGGATCCATTTCCATACATGCACCCGACACTGAGGGCTAATTATGGCAACTGGGACTGGCATGAACGGCCACGACCGGGTGTGCTGCATCACGTCGCCAAGAGTGGCGACGAAATATGGACGGTGCGTGCGGGTACACAACGTCAGATGGACGTGGGCACGATACGTAAACTATGTGAACTCGCTGATGAATTTGCCGACGGCTTCATGCGTTTTACAACCCGCAGCAATGCCGAATTCATGGTCACCTCCCTTGATAAAACCGGACCATTGATCGAAAAGCTGAATGCAGCGGGTTTCCCCGTTGGCGGTACCGGTAATTCCCTGTCAATGATCTCTCATACCCAGGGCTGGCTGCACTGCGACATCCCGGGTACCGATGCATCCGGTGTGGTCAAGTCACTTATGGATGAATTGCTTCATGAATTCACCCATGAAGAAATGCCCAACCGGGTTCGCATGACAACATCATGCTGCCAGATCAACTGTGGTGGTCAGGGCGATATCGCGATCAATGTTCAATATGTGAAACCGCCAAAAATCAATCATGACCTGGTGGCCAATGTTTGTGAACGCCCGGCAGTGGTAGCACGCTGTCCGGTAGCCGCCATCCGTCCGGCGATGGTCAATGGCAAACCCTCACTCGAAGTCGATGAGAAAAAGTGTATTTGTTGCGGTGCATGTTACCCACCCTGCCCACCGATGCAGATCAATGGCCCGGATTCAACCAAGCTGGCCATCTGGGTAGGTGGCAAACACTCTAATGCACGCTCCAAGCCGACCTTCCACAAACTGGTCGCCGCCAACCTGCCGAATAACCCGCCACGTTGGCCTGAAGTGGCTGACATCGTCAAGCGGATACTCTATGCCTACAAGGAGGACGGCCGGGCCTGGGAACGTCTGGGCGAATGGATTGAACGTATCGGCTGGCCAAGATTTTTTGAGATGACCGATCTGGCATTCACAAAACACCAGATTGATGACTGGCGCGGTGCGCGAACCAGCTTGAATGCTTCAGCGCATCTGCATTTCTGATAACACGTTAAATCTGAATCAATCATTATGAAGCTTGCAATATTAGTCAACGAGGGGCCGTTTACACACCAGGCCTCCGACAGCGCCTACCGCTTTGCGGCGGCGGCGATCGAAAAAGGACATGAAGTATCCCGTGTGTTTTTTTACAACGATGGTGTTTTCAACGCCAACAGGTTGTCAGAGCCACAGACCGATGACCGCAACCTGGTAGCCCTGTGGGCCGATCTTGCCAAGACCAACGGTATCGACCTGGTGGTTTGTATCGCCGCGGCCTTACGCCGCGGCATCAAGGAAGAAGTCCTGCAGGATGGATTTCGTATTTCCGGTCTCGGCCAGTTGGTAGAGGCAGGTATTCAAACCGACCGACTGGTCGTATTTGGCGATTGAAGGAGCGCACAAATGGAACCATGGGAAGAAGAGGAAGGCCCCGAAGTCGTTAAACGCTTCATGTATGTCAATCGCAGAGCCCCTTATGGGACGATCTACGCGCTGGAATGCCTCGAAGTTGTTTTGGTTGCAGCGGCATTTGATCAGGATGTCAGCGTGGTTTTTGTTGACGATGGTATTTACCAACTGAAAAAAGACCAGGATACAAGCGGCATAGGCATGAAGAATTTTTCAAAAACCTACCGGGCGCTTGATGATTACGACGTGGAAAAAATCTATGTCGAAAAGGAATCTCTCGAAAAACGCGGCCTGACTGAAGATGATCTTATCATCCCGGTCGAAGTGGTCGCAGCGGACAATTTGCGCGGGATCATGGCGCAACAGGATGTGGTGATAAGCTCATGAGTAAGATGCTGCATTTAATTAACAAATCTCCATTCGACAGAAATGCCCTCGATAGCTGTCTGCGCCTGGCAGAGGCTGGAAGCTCGATTTTGCTGATAGAGGACGGTGTCTACGCGGCATTGAGCAAGGCGGAATCCGCCGGGGCTGTCGGCAAACGAATGGACGAACTCACTTTTTATGTTCTTGGCCCCGATGTTTCTGCGCGGGGCCTGGATGACACGCCTTTGATCGATGGCATCAATGTTGTCGATTATGGTGGTTTTGTAGATTTGGTGGTTGAGCACGATGTTGCACAATCCTGGTTGTAGTTTGATTTTTTATAAGAGGAAAAAGTAGATCATGGCATATGAACTCAACGGCACAACATACGAGGCCGACGAAGAAGGTTACCTGGTAGATATCAGTGCCTGGAACAAAGACCTGGCAGACCTGATCGCCAAGAGCGAGAACATCGAAATGAGCAGTGACGCCTGGGAAGTTGTGGATTTTTTGCGCAATTATTATGAAGAATATCAGATTGCCCCGGCAGTTCGTGTTCTCACCAAAGCGATCAAGAAGAAGCTGGGAGCTGACAAGGGCAACAGCAAGTACCTCTATGAGTTGTTCCCTTACGGCCCCGCCAAACAGGCTTGCAAAATCGCCGGTTTGCCAAAACCAACGGGTTGTATCTAAGTAAGATTGACGGGTCAGCACACCGGTGCTGACCCGCTAAATCCGATGACCAGGGAGCAGTGGTGCTGAGCACGATTTTTGCGATATTATTTTACCTTGCGACGACAGTTTTTATTGTCGGCCTTGTGTATAGAATCAGGCTCTACGCACGCACTCCCGCCCCACTGAAAATTCCGACAACACCCGCCCCGGTCACTCGGCAGGGTGTGGTTTTGCGTATGTTCAAGGAAGTGGCCTTGTTTGAAAGCCTGTTCAAAGCCAATAAGTGGACCTGGTTATTTGGCTGGGTATTCCATGCCGCCATGTTATTGGTCGTTTTACGCCACCTCAGGTATTTCACGGAACCGGTCTGGATCTGGGTGAACTGGATTCAGCCCTTTGGCAAATACGCAGGCTTTGCGATGCTGGCCGGACTGCTCGCCTTGTGGGGAAGGCGTTTCCTGGTTGAACGTATCAGGTATATCTCGGGTCCTTCCGATCACCTGGTGCTCATGCTGCTGATCGGAATTGCCGCCAGCGGACTGATGATGAAGTACGCGGTGCACACCGACATCGTTGCTCTGAAGGCGTTCACGCTTGGTTTGATCTACTTCAACTGGCAACCGCTACCGGCTGACCCGTTGTTGTTGGTTCATCTGAGCCTGGTGCTGATACTGATGTTCATTTTCCCGCTTTCAAAGCTGCTGCATGCACCCGGCGTGTTTTTCAGCCCGGGCCGAAACCAGGTTGATAACCCGCGTGAGAAAAGACACCTTGCCCCATGGGTAACAGCTTTGGAAACCAATCGCTCCAAGGCCGGGGGTGAAAAATAATGGCCGGTCACGACACAATTCAAATCAATACGCTATTTGAAATCCCCACCCTCAACCCCGGGGTAATGAAAGATTCATCACCATTTGTCGCGGCACCGGCACACCAGCAGGCACTCGGCTTCCCCGGTGAACTGGTTGATGACTGGCAGGCCAGGGCGATCGAGAAATTTAGCGAGCTGCTGAAAGAATCACGGGCTCTGCAGGTTTACATGGACGGTTGCGTCAAGTGCGGCGCATGCACCGACAAGTGTCATTATTTTCTGGGTACAGGCGACCCGAAGAATATGCCGGTCGCCCGCCAGGACCTGTTACGTAAAATCTATCGCCGTTATTTCACCTTTGCGGGTAAGTATTTTCCGAAATTGGTCGGTGCCGAGGACCTGACAAAGGAAGTCCTGGACGATTGGTACAGTTACTTCCACCAGTGTTCACAGTGCCGTCGTTGTTCCGTCTACTGCCCTTATGGTATCGATACCGCCGAAATTTCAATGGCTGCGCGCGAGATCATGGATCACATCGGCAAGGGTCAGAAATACTGTAACGAAATTATCGGCAAGGTTCACAAGATAGGCAACAACCTGGGCCTGCCCGAAAAGGCATTGATCAACACGTTGGAAGACCTCGAAGAGGACATCGAGGATGAAACCGGTGTAGCAGTTCGGATTCCGGTCAATATAAAAGGTGCAGACATTCTGCTGGTGACACCGAGCGCCGACTTTTTTGCAGAACCACACATCGACGGTCTGATTGGCTATGCCAAGGTATTTCATGCTGCAGGTGTTAGCTGGACCGTAAGTTCATATGCTTCTGAGGCCGCAAACTTCGCCATGTTCATCGGTTCCCAGGAACAGATGAAAATGCTCACTGACCGGATCAGGAAAGCTGCTGAAGACCTGGGTGTAAAACGGATCATCTTCGGCGAGTGCGGTCATGCGTGGCGTGTCGCCTACAGCTTCATGAATACGTTGTCTGGGCCATTTGATTTCCTCGACCCCAATTACCCGGTTCCACAACATATTTGTGAGTTCACCTGGGACCTGATCCAGAAAGGTGAATTGAATCTGGATAAATCTAAAAACGATCATATGACCCTGACATTCCATGACTCCTGCAATGTTGCGCGTGGCTCACGTATGGGCGATAGCCCTGGCGGACAATTCGAGATTCCCCGTGCGATTATCAAGGCGGTGTGCCACAGCTTTGTTGATATGGCTGCCGATACCATCGGTGAGGCCACATTTTGCTGCGGTGGCGGTGGCGGACTGCTTACCGATGACCTGATGGAAATCAGGACCAAGGGTGCATCACCACGTATGACAGCCCTGCAGGAAGTTGTGGAAGAACACGGTGTCACACACATGGCGGCGATCTGTGCCATCTGCAAAACCCAGTTTGCCAAGATCATGCCGCAATACGGCATCGGCATGGACAGGATAGTCAGCCTGCACCAGCTGGTATCGAACGCCATTATTCTGGATGGTCAGACGGGCCCACATGATTAATACCAAACGTACTATAAGCGCAGGAAGATGAAGCAATGAATGAAAAACTTCTTACCAAACGCCGCTTCAAAGATGGTGACCAAGAGCATCGTCCATGGGTGGAAGAAATCTTCGAGGCCGATCATTCGCATAAATGCCCGACTTATGTTCACCGGGCCCCACCCTGCCAGGCCAGTTGCCCGTCAGGCGAGGATATCCGCGGTTGGTTGAATATCGTGCGTGGCATCGAAAAACCACCTGCCGGTACACCCTGGCAGGAATATGCTTTCAGCCGCGTGACCGATGCCAATCCTTTCCCGGCCATCATGGGCAGGGTCTGTCCGGCACCGTGTGAAGACGGTTGTAACCGTAACGAGGTCGAGGATCATGTTGGCATCAATGCGGTTGAGCAGTTCATTGGCGACTATGCCCTGGAGCACAAACTAAAACTTCATCCAGCAGGGACAGACACGGGCAAAAAGGTTGCCATCATCGGCAGTGGTGTTGCCGGTCTTGCCTGCGCCTATCATCTGCGTCGCGTGGGCCATGCTTGCACTGTTTTTGAGAAACACGAAAAACTGGGTGGAATGATGCGTTACGGCATCCCGGGATACCGGGTACCCGACGTGGTTCTGGACGGCGAAATCCAGCGCATCCTGGATCTTGGTGTTGAAGTTCGCACCCAGACCAGGATCGGTGAGGATATTTCATTTGACGATCTGCGTTCAGAATTTGACGCTGTATTTATTGCCCTTGGTGCCCAGTCCGGTATGGCGCTGCCGGTACCAGGCGGTGATGCACCCAATGTCATTAGCGGGGTAGCCTTCCTGCAGGCGTTCAATGACGGTCGTTTGAAACATGTTTCCGGCCAGGTATTGGTGGTCGGTGGCGGCGACACCTCGATGGACGTTGCCGCAGTCGCCCGTCGCCTGGGACATATCGAACATGTCCGCGAACATGACCGGCCCGAAAACATCATCATGGGTTTTATGGCACACGATGTGGCCACCGTCGCTCAACGTCAGGGCGCCAGGGTGACACTTATTTCACGTGAGTCCGCTGAAATCATGCCCGCGACGAAAATGGAGGTCATGCACGTAACCCAGGAAGGCGTAACAATCAGACCAGGTCTGCTTCCGGTGGAAGTCATCGTCGGTGAGGATGGCCGTGCCACCGGTGTACGCGTAATCCAGACCGACTGGAGCAGCGGCGAGATGGTCACGGTCGAAGGCACTGAAACAGAAATAGAATGTGACCTTCTGGTTTCAGCGATTGGGCAACGTGGCGATCTTAGCGGATTTGAGGAACTCGACAGCGGTCGGGGACTCATCGATGCGGACGGTTTCTATCGTGTCAGGAATCATCCTGACCTGTTTGTTGGTGGCGACATCATCAGACCACATTTATTGACAACCGCTATCGGCCAGGGCTCCATTGCCGCTGAAGGAATTGATAAATTTCTTAACGGAAACGAACCGTCGAAACGCCCGAGAGTGGACGTCCATCACTTCAACCTGTTGAACAAGTTAAGGGAAACCGGTCTCGAACCAACAGAATATCCGCACGTAGAGGAAAGGGGTACCGATAACGCAGCCTATGCAGTCCACAATTATGAAGATCGTTCGTTTATTGAAGTCGCGCCAGCGGATGAATTATTTCTTGGTCATTTTAAATATGAAGCAAGGCTCAAGCGCCAGGAAAGCACCATTACGGCTGACTCCGTGCTGGGCTCGTTTGGCGAACGTATTGAAGGCCTGACGGAAGTTGAGGCACAAAGCGAAGCTGGCCGTTGCATGAGTTGTGGTATGTGTTTCGAATGTGATAGCTGTGTCGTATTCTGCCCCCAGGATGCCATTTTCAGAGTCAAGAAAACAGACTCAACGATGGGCCGCTATGTGGATACCGATTATACAAAGTGCATCGGCTGTCACATTTGTGAAGACGTCTGCCCTTCGGGTTATATCAAAATGGGGCTTGGAGAGTAATCCATGAACCTGCGCCGCATCAGTATCGGGATGTTGGCGATTATGCTGGTTGCTATCAGCAGCATGAGCGCTGTGGTTTGTGCCGAAGAAGACAACGCAGCCAGTAGCGCACTGCTACCTGTCATACCGGTGGGTCAGGGCGAAGCCTGTGTCGAGGAAACCGGCTTCATGCGACGCAATCACATGGAACTCCTCAAGCACCAGCGTGATGAGACTATGTTGAAAGGTGTACGGCGCGAGCATTACAGCCTTAAGGAATGTTTGAACTGTCACGTGGTTTACGGGCCCGATGCCACCCCGGTCACGGTCGCCAGCCCGTCACATTTTTGCCGATCGTGTCACGATTACGCCGCTGTGAGTATCGATTGTTTCCAGTGCCATGCATCAAGACCGGAATCCGGAGATTTACCTGCTGACCATCAACCAGGCAGCGTATTATCAGTCACAACAAGTGTGAGTGGATCCGATTAAGAAATGAGTAGCGAAACAAAAGACAGAAAGAAAGCTAACACACCCGGCTTTGATCCTGCACGGCGCAGTTTCCTGGGTGCCATGGCCACCGCAGCCGGAGTAACACTTGCACCCGGCGTGATTCTATATGGGATCAGCAACACTTCACCGGTCCATGCAAAGGCCGTGGATGCCGAAGTCTCCAACGCAGTACGGTGGGGCATGTTGATCGATCTGAACCGCTGCGATAACGGTTGCGATGAATGCGTATCTGCCTGTGCGACAGAAAATGGCTTAAGCAGTTTTGGCAGACCGGAAACCGATGCGCAATGGATAAGAAAAGTCGAAATCAAAAATTCACAAACCGGTTACAGCAAATCACTACCGGTGATGTGCCAGCACTGTGAAAATCCGCCCTGCGTCGATGTCTGCCCGACAGGTGCTTCATTCAAACGTGCAGATGGTATCGTCCTGGTTGACAAGCATACCTGCATAGGTTGCCGTTATTGCATGATGGCCTGTCCTTACAAGGCACGATCATTTGTACATGAATCGCTGGAGGATCAGAAACCCTATGCCCCCAGGGGCAAAGGCACGGTCGAGAGCTGCACACTATGTGTTCACCGTATTGATGCTGACCTCAATCCCGCTTGCGTGGAAGCCTGCTCGGATTCCGGTGGCGGCGCCATGTTGTTTGGCGACCTGAATGATCCCAACAGCGTAATCTCACAACGTGTCGGCAAATATGCATCGCAGCAAATCCGTGCAGATCTCGGTCTCAACCCCGGTATCCGGTACAGGAACCTTTGAGCGAAGCTCTCAAAGGAGCGAATAAATGAAGCCAATCACCTACAGCGAAATAAAAGGAAATAGCACACGTTTCTGGGCAACGGCAAGCATTCTGGCTGCGTTCCTCCTGTCTGCCCTCGCAAGCGCCTTTTATATGGAGCATAACGGTCATTTTGTGACCGGCATGAACAACCAGATCGTCTGGGGTATGCCGCATATTTTCGCCATTTTTCTGATTGTCGCAGCATCCGGGGCCCTGAATGTCGCCTCGATTGGCACCGTGTTCGGCAAATCCCTGTACAAACCGCTGGGACGGCTTTCAGGTCTGCTGGCGGTCGCGCTTCTGGTGGGTGGACTGGTGATCCTGGTACTCGATCTTGGCCGGCCTGATCGCCTGATTGTTGCGATGACCCACTACAATTTAAAATCGATATTTGCCTGGAATATTTTCCTCTACGTGGGTTTTATCCTGGTTGTTGCGGTTTACCTGTGGTTGCAGATGGAACGGCGCATGAACCGCCATGTAAAGGCGGCTGGTTTGGTAGCATTTGCCTGGCGTCTGATACTGACAGCCGGTACCGGTTCTATTTTCGGTTTTCTCGTCGCACGCGAGGCATACGATTCAGCGATTATGGCGCCCTTGTTTATTGCCATGTCTTTTTCATTTGGCCTGGCCGTTTACATCCTTGTTCTGCTGACGGCCTACCGTGGCAGTGACCGGGAAATCGGTGATGTTGTGATACTAAAACTAGGCCGTTTGCTGGGCATCTTCATCACCGCTGTGATTTGTTTTACTGCTGTACAGCACCTGACCAATTTATACGCAGCAGAACATAGCGGTGTAGAGAAATTTATACTGGTGGATGGTGGTATTTACACCTTGTTGTTCTGGGGCGGGCAAATTGTTGTAGGTGGATTAGTGCCGTTGATCCTGTTATTCCGACCGGCGGTGGTGGGTTCAAGTCGTAATGTGACAGGGGCATCATTTCTGGTGATTCTCGGCGGTTTTGCGCAGCTTTACGTCATAGTCATCGGCGCACAGGCCTATCCGTTGGACCTGTTCCCGGGCATGGAGGTTTCTTCGAGTTTTCACGATGGCACGATTTCCAGTTACGCACCGAGCTTGCCCGAAATCGGTTTGGGCATGGGTGGTGTCGCATTGGCGGGATTGATCGTTCTTTTCGGTCTCAAATTGCTGCGCTTTCTGCCGGTTTCACTGGCTAATGCAGCCATTGACCCCCACCACAAAGCAGCCAATGGCCGGCCAT
>Ga0265306_10001222_pt1 | contig 12525 bp, 15 predicted proteins | sample Helome_3_FD_192493 | JGI IMG/M metagenome (GOLD analysis project Ga0265306, IMG submission 192493) | Marine sediment microbial communities from subtidal zone of North Sea - Hel_20160420 (Illumina Assembly) | ecosystem: Environmental > Aquatic > Marine > Subtidal zone > Sediment ...
TTTATGGTGCGACCGGGATGGTGGCGATTTCCATAATTCCCCAAAGGATGTAGAACACAGTCGGCATCACGATCCCGATAAACAGCAGCAGGAAAGGGTTATCGAGTACTCGCTGAAAAAAAGGAACGCGTTCGGGTTTTGGTAGATCGTCTGCTTCTGGCATGGCTAACCTCGTATTATTTATTAAGCCGCGAAGGTCACCACGCCAAGCCCATTCTCTCGTACCCGCCCAGGCATTAGGAATGACCTCGTAACTGGTCCACGAATGGTGACAGCTTCGGTAGCTGGCAGATTAACCAACCGGGTTGCAAAATCACTTGATAAAAGTCAAATGGCAAAAGTTAGCGACGGCAAGGCGTAGCACAGGCGCGGAGCGGGAGCCAGGCGCTTGAACGGATTGACATTGATCAAGTAGCAGTCCAGCTTGTCGTGATAGCTTGTATGCTTATGTGGCAGCCAGACCGATAAACCTTTTTTTATGGAGCCTGTTGATGGCATTGATTGAATGGCGCGAGGAATATTGCACCGGTTTCGCAGGCGTTGATTTCGAGCATGAAGCACTCATCCGCCAGATTAATGCCGTGTACGAGTTGGTCGAGGATCGGGCGGACAAGGCCCTGGTCATCGACAGCCTCGGTGAAATCTACGGCAGCATCTCGGCTCACTTTGCACTCGAAGAGCAGATGATGCTGCGTCATGAGTACGACCATTACCAGCAACACAAGGCCGATCACGAGCGCCTGCTGGACGACATCCGCGACATAACCGATGAATTTGAAGCATCTATCGATATCGACGATACGGAATTCAAACGAAAACTGGCCGACTGGTTTCAGCTGCACTTCAAGACCCACGATTCGCGCCTGCATGGTCTTGCCGAAATGCGGTCACACGAAGCGGTCAGCCAATCAACCTTAAAGACTTTGATTCAACATGCAAAAAACAAGTTACTGCAGCGGCAGGACCGGACACGTTAAAGCCATTCTGCTCGGAATACTGCTGGTTTGCACCGGTTTCCCGGCAATTGTATCCGGCGCATCGCAGGCCGGATTAAATGAAGACCTGTCCGGGCACTATTCCAGGGATGGCAACAACGGCAGCCCGTCGAAGACCGCGGGCAATAATATCTATATCAAGTTTTTTGCCGACCGCTGGGTGGGCATGCTGTTCATTCCCTACCCTTATGCAACCGGCCTCGAAGCTCCCGTTGTCACCCGGGTTTTCGAGGCGGCGCGCAAGCAGACCGGAAGCGCCGCCTTGATGAAAGGTAAATTCGATTTATTATCTGAAGCCGCCACGATCCAAATCGAAAGATACGGCTATCTCGAAGATCGCATTGTCTTCGAATGCGGATCGCTGGCGCCCTGCACGATAAAAATGGGTGACGGATTTCTCGAATTAATCAAACCCGGGGTAATCAACGAACACATCGTCAGGTACAGTCATGTTGCTACCCCCTGAGCGGCGTCCTGCGCGCCGTTAAATCGCTGCCTTTATGAGCAAAAAACGCATTATACCGATCGGCAGCCTGGTGATTGGCGTGGTCTTCGGGCTGGTCATGCTGTTCACCCACCTGCTGGTAAAGCCACCCGCGCCACCCGCCGAGCTGGAAGGCGTAATACGTCCGGAGTTCCGCCAACTGGCGCCCTTTCAGTTACAAAGCCAGAAGCAAGGTCCGATTACCGAAGCAAGCCTGCTGGGTAACTGGAGTTTTGTGTTCTTCGGCTACCTGTCCTGCCCGGATGTCTGCCCCAATACCCTGCACGAGTTAAGTTTGTTTCGGAATTTACTGAAAGACGAAACCGGTACTGAACCGGAAGACCTGCAGATCATTTTTGTTTCGGTCGATCCCGACCGCGACAGCACCGAGAAACTGGCCAGCTACGTGGCTCATTTTAACCGCAAGTTTATCGGCGCAACCGCCGGTAAAGGTGCTATCGATCGATTAACCCGTCAATTCGGTGCTGGCTATGAGTTTGAGCCGGAAACCGCGCCTGGTCAGTACCTGGTCGCGCATACCAGCGCCATTTTCCTGGTCGACCCGTATGGCCGCCTGGTGGCGACATTTTCGCAGCCCCACTATGCCCCGACCCTGTTATCCCAGTACAAAAAAATCACCGCCTACTTTTCAGGTACCGGCTAGCCCGCATATCTCACCAGGGGGCTAGATGATCGCGTAGAGATTTGAATTCACAAGGAATTTTCTGAAGAAGCGTAATACGGACTGTATTCCCGACTGAAGAAAATTTCTTGTGAATTCAAAGATCAAGCGAGGGCTCGTCCATCTGGTGAGATATGCGGGCTAAGCCGCTTGATCACTCGTCCCGCCTGTCGCTCTTTTTCCATTGCTTGTAAGCCCAGATAAAATAGGCTGTAATCATGACCACGTTAATAACAACGCCGATACCAAAAAAGCCGATCATGGAGTCGTTTTGTTCGGGCCCGCTGTCTACTGCGGGCTGTTCGGTATAAGAAGTCTGTTGATTGCTCACAATGTTGGACGAAATAACTAAATGCCGGAAAACCAGTTTACGCTACCTGTTCCCGATAGTAACGCCTGCCGCTTGACCACGGGCTGGTTGTTGCTTGGACTCTCGGCGCTGGTTATCGGTGGCCTGTACACCATTTTGATCGTACTGTCGCGCACCCCGTTCTTCCAGGAGATCATACCCTGGACCGATTTCTTTCACACCGCGTTGGTGGTCCATGTCAATCTAACCGTGCTGGTCTGGTTTCTCGCCTTTGCCGGGGCATTGTGGAGCTATAACAGCTCCGATATCGGCCGCAGCGGTGGCTGGCTGGCACTCATCCTGGCCAGCCTGGGCACGCTGATCATCGTGCTGTCACCCTTCACCGGCGAAAGTCATCCATTGATGAACAACTACGTGCCGGTGTTACAGAACAGCGTTTTTTTCGTTGGACTCGGCATCTTCGGCCTCGGTTTCTGCCTGCTGGTGATACGCAGCTGCTTCACCGCGTTTGACAGTGAAAACCAGACCAGCGGCGAAACCAGCCTGCGTTTCGGCCTGTTTGTCGCGCTGGTCGCTTCGCTGTTTGCGCTCGGCGCGCTACTACTCTCCTATCTCGGAATCGACGCAGGTTTCGAGGGCCTCGCCTACTATGATCGTCTGTTCTGGGGTAGCGGTCATATCATCCAGTTCAGCCATACCCAGCTGATGCTGGTCGCATGGTTGTGGCTGGCCAGCGTCAGCGGGGCCTGGCTGCGCATTTCGCCACGCGTGGCCCTGTTCCTGTTTTTGCTTGGTTTACAACCGGTGCTTGCGGCCCCGATTATTTACCTGGTATTCGATGTCAGCTCCGGCGACCACCTGTTCTGGTTCATCCAGTTAATGAAATACGGCGGCGCCATCGCCGCGGTACCGATCGGGTTGGCGATCCTGCTCGGACTCATCGAACGTTGGCGTCCCACGCCGGGATTCGAAATCGAAAGAAACGCGCTGTTATTCTCGGTGTTGCTGTTCGGCGTTGGCGGCAGCATCGGCTTTATGATCAGTGGCAGTACTGTGACCGTGCCGGCGCATTATCACGGTTCGATCGTCGGCATCACCATTGCGTTTATGGGCTTGAGCTACCACCTGCTGCCGCAGCTGGGGTTCAACAAGGTCAGTGGCGGAATCGCCCGCTGGCAGCCCGGCATCTACGGCAGCGGGCAGTTGATGCACATCATCGGCCTGGCCTGGTCCGGCGGTTACAACGTCGCGCGCAAGTCTACCGATGCCGAACGCGGCTTCGAACAGGTGGCCGGCATGGGCCTGATGGGGTTCGGCGGACTGGTCTCGATCATCGGCGGCGTCATTTTCCTGGTACTGATGTACCTGTCGTTTAAATCCGGGCGCAGTTCGAGCCCGCATCCGTAATCAGTCTGGGTTGCCTGCATTCCCAGAACTCGCCACGCGACGCAACAACGCGCAATCTGTAGTAAGACTGGGCGGGTAAAATAGCGAAATCCTGTTCTACCCGGGGGTTCGCAGCACGCCATAACTTGCCTGTTTATCCCTGCTCGGGGAACGGACGCGGAGATAAATTTTTTTCTTCCCTTTCAAAGGGAGCTGCCGAAATGCTAGCATGCCGCTTTCGACCGCAGTTATTCCAGTAACGAATTGGGGGATTAAACCGTGATTAAAAGCATAGTAGTGGCAATCGATGGCTCCATTCCTGGCAAGCATGCCCAGGCCCTGGCCATAGACCTGGCCGCCAAATACGAAGCCCGGCTAACGCTCGTTCATGTTCTGACCCGTGATCATCCCTCCGATGAATTTGCACGTATGGCTGAAGTGGAGCTCCTGTCTGACGCCAGGAAGCCACGGGTAAATGACAAGGAAAATACCTATTCGGCTGTTGCCCGATTCCTTGGCAGCGCAAGCGATTCCAAAGAAGCAAGGGTTATTGCCTTGCTCGGAGAGCAAATAGTCGATAAGGCGGCCGCTAGCGCCAGCAAGTCCGGTGTGGCAAATGTTACTAAAGAAATTCATACCGGCGATTATGCGAACAGTATTCTCGAAGTCGCCAGGAAAGCGGATGCCGACATTATTGTCATGGGCAGACGGGGCTTGAGCAATCTAAAAGGTTTCGTCACCGGCAGTGTTTCACACAAGGTTTCTCAACGCGCGGAATGTTCGGTGCTTACTGTAAAGTAAGCGGGCTGCAGTCTAATCCGGTCGATGCAATCCTCCTGAAGTCATCCCGACATCCTTACCTGTCATCCCCGCGCTTATATGTCATCCCCGCGCTTATATGTCATCCCCGCGCTTATATGTCATCCCCGCGCAAGCGGGGCTCTTGCACTGGAGGCGCGTTATGAGATCCCCGCTTGCGCGGGGATGACATTAGTAAGTAGGCCGGGATGACATTATAAGTAGGCGGGGATGACGTTATAAGTAGGCCGGGATGACAGAAAATAGCTGGGGTGACCTGGATTTTTTCAGTTGGCAGAAGGTAATTTTTTTGATTTTTCCAGCTGTGCGTTTACAACTCTTAATCTGGTTTCGAGTTTCTCGCGCTTTCCAGCATCCTCGGTCGTATCCAGGCTGGCCTGGTAACGATCCCTCTTGTCGCTCAGCAACTGCTGAAGTTTTGTCAGTTTCCCAACTTCGATACCGACGCCTTTTTCATGTTTTTTTACAAGTTTTTCAAACTTATCGACCAGTTTGGTGAATTTCATTAGTACCCCTCTTAAGTATCGAATCCTAGCGGGAAATTAGCGGCAGGTTTTGACCGGCTAATTTCAGGCAGCGGAAGCTTTTTCAATTTCATCCTCATCCAGCACGACTTCCTGAGCTGCTTCAGCCACCAGATCGGTGTGCGAGACCAGCAGCGCCTGGGCAGTGTCGAGCAGATGGCGCGAAGTTTCGTCCACGTAATTGAAGTCGTTCAGCAGCGAGGTTGCCATGATCGGCGTAATCCGATCGTCGCGCAGTATCCCGGTGACCCGAACGTCAAGGTCCGCATGAGCTGACTGTATTTCCGCCTTTAGCTCGTCCATCTCCAATATCGCAATCGAATGATCAATATCTTCATCACCGCGCAGACGATATATCTCCCGCAGAATCATCGCGATCTGGTACCTGAGCTGGTTATATTCGTCACGAATGTGTTTATTGTCGGAAAGCATGTATTTGGTGGCATTTTTACGCAAATGCTTGATGTGCTTGACGCATTCCACGATTTCACCCGCAGCCTTGCGCAGGCGGAACATTTCCTCGGAAAAATCGCTGGACATATGCGCTTGCGAGTTCGAAATGAAATCAACAATCGCACTGTAAAGCACCTTGACCTTGCTTTCGTATAATTCGTCCATATCAAATTCGTGGACTTCCCGATCATTGTCGATGGTCTTTTTCAGGTCGGGGGAGGTCAGTATCTCGGTGCGATGCAGGTTTATGCCATGAGCCATGATCTCGAAGGCCGAGTCGAACAGGTGCCAGACCTCCTTCTTCAAAGCCTTCAGCACGGTTTCGGGAAACTCGATCGCGGCATCGTTGAGGTACAGAGGTTCAGCAAGATCCTTCGCTTTTTCAGGCAGAGACTTGACCAGGTAATCCGCCAGTCGCTGGATCAGTGGAACCATGACCAATACACCGGTGAGATTAAACAGCGTATGAAACACGGCCAATTTCATCGTGTAATTATCAGCGGCTATACCCACCTTGTCGCTAACGACATCGACCGCCCAGACGAACTGGCTGATAAATGCGATTGCGATGACCCCGGTGACGACATTGAATATCAGGTGCGCGCCTGCCAGCCGTTTGCCCTGAACATTTGCGCTCAGTGACCCGATAATGGCGGTAATCGTGGTGCCGACGTTGGCGCCGATCGCAAGCGCCAGGCCGTTTTCATAGGTAATTTGTGATGCCGCCAGTGCGGTTAGAATCAACACCAGCGTCGCGTGACTGGATTGCATCACCACGGTCGCTGCGGCGCCGATCGCGGCAAACAGGAACAACCCGGGGTAGCCCCCGACCGCCAGCGAAGCGAGGTCGAAGCTGTCCTTAAACGCTTCGAAGCCTTCTTTCATGTAATGAATACCCAGAAACAGGAACCCCAGTCCGGCGAGGACGGCGCCCGCACCCTTCAGGTACTTGGACTTCTGGAACGACAACACGATGCCGAAGACGAGCATCGGCATCGCGTAGGCTGAAATCTTGACCTTGAGCCCGAAGGCTGCAACCAGCCAGGCTCCGGTCGTGGTGCCGATGTTAGCGCCGAAAATAATACCAATCCCGGCAACCAGCGAAACCAGGCCGGCACTGATAAATGAAATGGTGATCACCGAAACCAGCGAGCTTGATTGCATGATCGACGTCGAAATCACGCCAAATAACAGGCTCTTCCAGGTTTTATCGGTGGTTTTCTGTAACAGCTTTTCGAGCACGCCACCGGTAAAGGCTTTGAATCCCTCTTCCAGAAAAAGCATGCCAAACAGAAATATGGAAACCCCGGCTGCGATTTCCTTGAAATCAGGGCTGACCCAAAACCCGTAGGAAAGGATTATCAATATACTGGGCAGTAATATTTTCTTAAGCATCACGACCTCCTATAGCCGGCTTGACCGGACTGTTTATTCTAAGGTACTGCGCGATATTTTTGGCGGCGGGGAAGAAGTTTACTGAATCCCCCCAAACTGTGATCCATGAACCCCCTCGTTCACATCCCGACAGCCAGTGATACCGATACTTGCATTGAGCACTTTACCACAGGAAGTCAGATATTCACCGACCAATATTAAAATCTATCCGTGCAAGCCCTTAGAGTGGGAGCTACCTCGGGAGTAAGGGCTTACTTGACGCCCTTGTCGATTAAGAAGCTGCTGTACTGCTTGTCGGTGCCGTTGATGTGGTTGATTAACCAGTCCTGCAGAAAGTCAATCGCGTTTTGCATCGCGGTGTCCTGATCCTGCTGGTATTGTTTCAGCACCTCTTCAACCCTGGCAATCATCAGTTCATGCTCCGCCCGATGCGTCGTGAAATCTGGATAACCGTTCTGTTCCATCATGTCTTCTTCGAACTTGAAGTGCGTTTTGGTGTAATCGACAAGCTCATCGAGCGCCTCGCGTTCGAAAGCTTCCCCGGTTTTGTAGTTAACCGCTGTCTGCAGGCTATTAATCAGGCCCAGTAATTTCTTGTGTTGCAAATCGATCGATTCGATGCCGACGCTGTACTCATCCTTCCATTGCACGTACTGGCGTGATGTCATTTTGCGGTAGATAACCGGTAACAGCACAAGAGCTGCGATCAGCAGCCAGGTAAGCGGATTGCCGGGGCTGATTGCAATACCCAGGATTACCGCGACAATCAGCGTCAGAATCAATACCGCAACGCCAAACATACGTGTTTTGTTGTTCATAGATAGGGTCTCGTAGCCGCCTGAAAGCCTTGCGTGACAGGTGGCATTCTAGCCGAAGGCCCGGTCGGCTGTGGTTGACATTTATCAAATACAAAAAGCGCCCGGCTATTAATAATGATCAGCACTTATCGCAGTGTTGATAAATGATTCACTGCAAGACTACATCCACCGGAGCAAAACACAGGAACTATCTATGGTGACAACAGGTTTCGTATCACTGGTTGGATCTGGACCCGGAGATCCCGAGTTACTGACTATCAAGGCGCTGCGCCTGATTGAGCAAGCCGACGTGGTGGTGTTCGACCGTTTGGTCGGCACCGCAATACTCGATCTGATCCCGCACGGAGTCAGCCAGATTTCGGTCGGAAAAACGCCCGGCAAGCATTGCGTCCCGCAGGATCAAATCAATGAAATCATCGTCAGCCTGGCCTTGTCGGGCCGACGCCTGGTGCGTTTGAAAGGCGGTGACCCGTATATCTTCGGGCGCGGCGGCGAAGAGGCCCTGGTACTGCGCCATCACGGCATCCCTTTCGAAGTCGTTCCGGGTGTCACCGCCGCGGCCGGTTGCAGCAGCTACAGTGGCATCCCGTTGACGCATCGCGGACTCTGCCACGGGGTGCGTTTTGTCACCGGACATCTGCAAAACAACGAAGATCTGAAAGTCGACTGGGACAAGCTTGCCGACCCCGATTGCACCCTGGTTTTCTACATGGGTCTCGCGAATCTGCAAACAATATGTAGCGAACTGATGCGTGCCGGTCTGCCCGCCTCCACACCGGCGGCCGCAGTGCACGGCGGTACCACCAGCAGCCAGCGGAAGGTTATTTCCAACCTTGCCGGGCTGGCCGATGCGGTAAGCGCGGCAGGACTGCAATCACCCGTCACCACCATCATTGGTGACGTGGTAACACTCAGCGATGAGCTCGACTGGTTTCAATCTGAATGCCGGCAAAACGAGGGTGCTAGTACTTATGACTCGCTCAGCCTGGCTCGCGCTTAGTTTCCTGATTGTGGCTCCGCTCGCCGCAAACGACGATATTTCCTACGCTCGTCAACAGGAACTGAGCAATCTCCTGATCCAGGATTGTGGCTCCTGTCACGGCCTGAAGATGCGTGGCGGGCTGGGACCGGCACTGCTTCCGGATATGCTGCAAGGCAAATCCGCGGACTACCTCAGCAGCGTAATACTCGATGGCCGCCCCGGGACCGCGATGCCTCCCTGGCGCCCACTGTTATCGCCCGCCGAGGCGCGCTGGATGGCTGACCAACTGTTGCAGGGAGTAGCGCAATGAAGCGGGGTTTTTGTTGCTTTCTACTGGCATTGCTTAGCGGCTCTTCGGTGGCGGCACGTGGCACAGGGGATCTCGGCCTGTTTATCGAACGTGCCAGCAGCAGCGTACAGATTATCGAAACCAGCGGTAATACCAGCATCGGCCGAATCGAGGGGCTCGGCGACCTGTCGCATGCCTCGGTAGTTTATTCACGCGACGCTCGCTATGCCTACCTGTTCGGCCGCGACGGCGGCCTGAGCAAACTTGATATCCTCGGCGCTGAACTGAGCGAACGCACCCTGCAGTCGGGCAACAGTATTGGCGGTGCGATTTCACAGGACGGCCGCCTGGTCGCGGTTTCCAACTACAAACCAGGTGGGGTCAAGGTATTCAATGCCGACACTCTCGAACTGGTGGCCGACATTCCAGCAACCTTTGGCGATGCCGGGCAACGTTCCAAGGTAATCGGGCTGGTGGACGCGCCCGGGCAAAAGTTTGTCTTTGCACTGTGGGATGCCGGTGAGATCTGGGTGCTCGACATGTCGGACCAGGCCAACCCGTCGATCGAAAAATTCACCGGTATCGGTCGCAATCCCTACGACGCGCTCATTACGCCTGACGGTCGCTATTACATTGCCGGATTATTCGGTGAAGATGGTATGGCATTACTGGACCTATGGAATCCGTCGGCCGGGGTAACACGCATCCTGCCGAACTACGGCAAGGGTGAGCAGAAATTACCCGTTTACAAGATGCCTCACCTCGAGGGCTGGGCAGTGGCCGGGGATCTGGCCTTCGTGCCTGCCGTCGGTCGCCACGAAGTGCTGGTCATCAATATGCGCACCTGGCAGGAAGCGGCCCGGATCAAGGTGCACGGCCAGCCGATATTTGTCATGGCCCGGCCCGACGGCCGCCAGGTCTGGGTCAACTTCGCCCTGCCTGACAATGACAGCATCCAGGTCATCGACACCCAGACGCTGGCGGTAATCCGGCAGCTCAAACCGGGCAAAGGCGTGTTGCACATGGAGTTCGAACCCCGCGGCGAGGAAGTCTGGCTGTCGGTGCGTGACGAAGACCGTGTCGAAATTTACGACACCGCAACCTTTGAGCGTATAACCTCGATACCCGCCACTAAACCGAGCGGTATTTTCTTTACCGCGCGTGCGCACCGAATCGGCTTATGAGACAGTTTTCCCAACTTGAGCAGAGGTTGCTGAACGAGTTTCAGCAGGGCATGCCGTTAACTCCATCCCCCTATGCCGATATCGCCAAACAGCTTGGCGTCTACGAGACAACAGTACTGGAGACACTAAAACGCCTGCAGACCGAGGGCGTGATCAGTCGGGTGGGAGCCGTGTTTCGGCCCAACCGGATCGGCGCCAGCACCCTGGCGGCGATTGCAGTGCCCGCCGCGAAACTCGAAGAAGTCGCCGCCATCGTTAACGAATTCGCCGAAGTGAACCACAACTACGAACGCGAGCATCGCTTCAACCTGTGGTTCGTCGTGGTTGCCGCAGATGAGGAGCGGCTGCAAACCGTCCTCGCTGAAATTGAACAGCGCTGCGGTTACCAGGTGCTCGATCTGCCGCTGTTAAACGAACACTTCATCGACCTGGGGTTTGACCTGAAATGGACATGATCAAGGATTCGCCTTTCGAAAAAGCCCTGATCGAGATCATCAGCGAGGGTTTACCGCTGGTGGCGCACCCCTACGCGACGATCGCTGCACAACTCGGCTGTAGCGAGACAGCGGTCATCGACGGCATTGAAAGAATCATGGCGCGCGGTGATATCAAACGTTTTGGCGTCGTCGTGCGCCATCGAAAGCTGGGCTATCGCGCCAACGGCATGGTGGTCTGGGATATCCCGGATGCCAGGGTCGCAGAACTGGGCCACTGTATCGGGCAATACTCATTCGTCACGCTGTGCTATCAACGCCCACGGCGTCTGCCGGAATGGCGCTACAACCTGTTCAGCATGATCCACGGGCAGGACCGGGACGCGGTCATCGAACAGGTAGGATTCATCGTCGAACAATGCGGATTGCATGACGTCGAGCATGAAATCCTGTTCAGCCAACGCTGCTTCAAGCAACGCGGTGCGAGTTATTCGCATAAATCTCGACCAGACCATGCGGGAATGGCGATCAATGGATGAGTTAAGCCGCCAGTTTATCAATCGTTACCAGGGTGGTTTCCCGGTCGAGGAACAGCCCTTCGTCAGCGTGGCCGCTGATCTCGGTACCGATCCAGCCACCCTGCTGAGCGCGATCCAGGCATTAATGGATGACGGCCTGTTGAGCCGCTTTGGCCCTTTGTATGACGCCTCAAGTATGGGTGGCAGCCTGACGCTGGCCGCTTTATCGGTCCCGGACGACAGGTTCGACGAGGTCACCAGCCTGGTTAACGATATGCCTGAAGTCGCCCACAACTACCAGCGTGAACATGAACTTAACATGTGGTTCGTGATCGCCACTGAAACTCCTGAACTGCTGCAACAAACCATCGAGCGGATCGAGCAGGCCGCCAACCTGCCAGTGTACAACTTCCCCAAGTTACAGACTTTTTACCTTGGCCTGTGGTTGATACTGGACGAATCTGACGGCGTCAGCACGCAACCCATTCCCGGGCCGTTGAAGCAAGGCGGCATGATCATCGATGAACTTGACCGTAAAATCGTGCAGGCGACCCAGGCCGGCCTGCCCCTGCAGACGGCGCCCTACACCGAAGTCGCCGCGGCCTGTGGCTGCGACACGCAAACCGTCATGCAGCGTATGCAGCTGATGCTCGAACGTGGCGTCATTCGACGCATCGGTGCGATACCCAATCACTACCGCCTCGGCTTACGCGGCAACGGCATGTCGGTGTGGGACGTCGAAGATGACAAGCTGATCGAGCTTGGCGCCCGCGTCGGCCGCCTGGATTTCGTCAGCCATTGCTATGAAAGGCCACGTCGTTTACCGCTCTGGCCTTACAACCTGTTTGCGATGATACACGGCCATGATCGTGACGAAGTGACGGCCAAGCTGGATCAGATCGTTGATTTACTAGGCCCTGACTGCAAGCAGCACGATGTGCTGTTCAGTACCAGGATTTTGAAAAAAACCGGCCTGAGGTTAGTAGCCTGATGTTTCGTATAAGTCGATATATGCATGCGCTCGCGAGCGGACATAGCGTTTCTCCCACACCAAAACCCGTCACAATGGGTAGCGGACCGGTTGTGATCTGGAACCTGATCCGCCGCTGTAACCTGGCCTGCAAGCATTGTTATGCCACCTCGGCGGATATCGATTTTCCGGGCGAGCTCGACACCGAAGAAGTGCTTACGGTGATGCGGGACCTGAAGTCATTCGGCGTATCGGTGTTAATTTTGTCGGGAGGCGAACCGC
>Ga0265306_10001223_pt1 | contig 12516 bp, 11 predicted proteins | sample Helome_3_FD_192493 | JGI IMG/M metagenome (GOLD analysis project Ga0265306, IMG submission 192493) | Marine sediment microbial communities from subtidal zone of North Sea - Hel_20160420 (Illumina Assembly) | ecosystem: Environmental > Aquatic > Marine > Subtidal zone > Sediment ...
CAAAAAGGTAAAAATTACCGAAACTATAATTCCGCTCGTGAATTGCCTTGTAGTAATATGGCGTGTCCTTTAGTTTTTTCAAAATGCCCTCATTTCATCGTTCTCATTTACAAAAGAAGAAAACCTAACCTAATAGTCTGGTTTTAAATCGTTCAATAACCATTATAATCTCTATAATACCAGAATCATTATTATACAAGTTACTGCCCTATAAGTTGTTATGCGAATTGTATTACATATTCTGAGTTCATATGAATTTAAGTGTCGAATTTATATAACTTGTTCATTGCAATTTTCAAATCATTTGGTCTTATGCACAAGATAATTCAATCAGACGATGAATATATCAACGAGAATACTATTTTTTCAGAGTTAATCCATGAATAAAAACGAGGTTTTGCTATATGCACTATCATCATGATTTCCCGAAACCTGAATTAGTAAGCGATTTCACATTACTATTAATGCCAGCTTGGAATCCCGGTATAAAGCTGTAGTTGGGATAATGACCTTTAGCCCTGAAAATTGAAAGGCAAATAAGAGTACTAAATAAAGCGTTAGTCTAGCTTTTATTCTTCTATACTGTTATCTTCCTTTTCTTTTAGCACTTTGGAAAAAATAAGCGCCCCGATTTCCTTTATGGGTTCGTAGAGTACGGATTCTTCCAATGTTTCGTTCTTGACCAAGTTAATTGAAGAATTAGCTCGTTCAAAGAACACCAAAAGTGCTCCGAGAATCACAGCGACTTTTAAAGCCCCAAAAATGGCCCCAGCCAATTTGTTGAGTAGTCCCAACATAGCAAAATCAGCTATTTTAGTCAGTAATTTTCCGGCAAGGTGAACTACAATAACAATAATTATAAAAGTGATAATAAAGGATGCTATATTAATATAGCGCTCATTCCACTCCATGTTTTTAGAAAGATAATCTCCAGCGATATAGGAAAAATGAATGGCACCGTAAATTCCGGCTACCAATGCAATAATTGAGGCAATTTCAACAAAAAGTCCATTTTTAAGGCCTTTGTAAAGTCCGTAAATAAGCAAAAGACCCAAAACAATATCTAAAATCCCCATATTACTATGTTTGACTCAAATATAGAACTTTGATTTGTACCTTTGAAATTGAAAATAAAATATGTCTAGAGACGTACAATTAAAAGAACGCTGGGAAGTATTGGTTGAAAAACTATCGGAGCAATTTGCTGACGGGGATAATATGGAGTTGGATGCCATTATATATTTGGTGGGTATCCAAGAATTAGGACAATACCATAAGACCTATAAAAAGGATGAAAAACTAAATTTGATGCATATTGCCATCTGTCGATTGTTAGAGCCCTATGGGTATTATGAATTTGATTTTTTTGATGAAGAGGGCTGGCCACACTATACGATCAAGGAAGAATTACCAGCATTAAAAGCGGGAGAGCAATCTGTTCTGATGAAAGAGGCAATTGTCAGTTATTTTGTGGAAAAAGCCTATATTGAATAAACTAGTTGTTATTACTGCCTAAGAAGGAATGACAAAATTAAATTATGAAAAAATCCTACTACGCTGTCATTTTCACGAATACAAGAACTGAGAAAGACAATGGCTATTCTAAAATGGCACAGAAGATGGAAGATCTGGCCAGACAACAAAAAGGATTTCTCGATTTTGAAAGTGCTAGGGAAAAAATCGGAATCTCAATAAGTTATTGGGAGAGCTTGCAAGACATTGCAAATTGGAAAGCCAATACCGACCATTTGTTCGCTCAACAAAAAGGAATTTCCGATTGGTACAAATGGTATAAGGTCAGAATTTGTTTGGTAGAACGGGAATATGAGTTCAATAAATAAATCAAGTCAGCTATTCTAATTTTCAATAATTATCGCCATAAATTTTAGGGGACATAGGGTCGCAATAACTTTCTTATCTGTGTTAGGACTTTTTTTTGATAGAGAACCTTTTAGCGTTATCTTTAATACCTTATCCTAATAATTATGTCAAAGCAATATATCATTTCCCTTGATCAAGGAACAACTAGCTCAAGAGCTTTATTGGTTGATCAAGATGGTGCCATAGTGAATATGGTGCAACAAGAATTTCAGCAGATTTTCCCAAAACCAGGTTGGGTAGAGCATGACCCCAAAGAAATTTTGGAATCGCAGCTGCAGGTAATGCAAGAACTGGTGAAAAAAGAGAATATTAATGTCTCTGATATAAAGGCCATCGGGATTACAAATCAACGTGAAACCACCATTGTTTGGGATAAACATACTGGGGAGCCCGTTTATAATGCCATCGTCTGGCAAGATAAACGTACAGCGGATATATGTGAGGCCCTAAAAAGTAAAGGCTTGGTTGAGCATGTAAAGATGACGACCGGTTTGGTAATCGATTCCTATTTTTCTGGAACCAAGGTAAAATGGATATTGGATAATGTTGAAGGTGCTCGAGAAAAAGCTGAGAAGGGGGATTTATTAATGGGAACGGTTGATACTTGGTTGGTCTGGAATATGACGAAGAAAGCCAATCATGTTACAGATTATACCAACGCATCACGTACTATGATCTATGATATTACGAAGCTTTCGTGGGATGATAAATTATTGAAGGAATTGGGTATTCCAAAAAGTATGTTGCCTGAAGTTAAACCTTCCGCATATCATTTTGGTGACTACAACTTGAATGGAATAAGCCTTCCTATTGCTGGAATTGCTGGTGATCAACAAGCTGCCCTATTTGGTCAAGGGTGTTTCGAAAAAGGGACTGCAAAAAACACCTACGGAACAGGATGTTTTATGTTGATGAATACCGGTGAGAACCCGCAGTTTTCGAACAACGGTCTTTTGACCACAATTGCCTACGGTTTGAATGGAAAAGTAAATTATGCTTTCGAGGGAAGTATTTTTATTGCAGGAGCAGCTATTCAATGGTTACGGGATGGATTGGAACTTATTAAAGACGCGAAAGAAACAGAAACATTGGCCAATTCAGTAGTTGGTGACAGCTCGGTTTATGTTGTACCTGCCTTTGCAGGATTGGGAGCCCCATATTGGGACATGTATGCAAGAGGAGCGATTTTTGGATTGACACGTGATACCGGAAAGGCGCATTTGGCAAAGGCAACTTTAGAATCTCTTGCCTATCAGACCAAGGATATTCTCAATGCAATGGAAGAGGATTCTGGGGTAGAACTTCAAAATCTCAAAGTAGATGGTGGAGCATGTGCCAATAACTACTTAATGCAGTTTCAAGCAGATATTTTGGGCACGGAAGTCCATCGTCCTAAAGTGATTGAGTCTACTGCAATGGGTGCTGCATTTTTGGCAGGAATCCAAGTTGGTATCTGGACTCAGGAAGATATTGACCAAAGCAGACCCATGGATCGTATTTTCAAACCTACCTTTGAAAAGGAAAAAAGAGACCATTTATACAAAACATGGCAGAAAGCAGTCGAACGCACAAAAGGCTGGGAAGAGAATTAATACCCAAATTAAATCATAGCATACATGAAAAATAATATCAGATTTTCAAATCTTGATAGATTAATTACAATTCAAGAACTATCTAAAGAACCGTATGATCTTGTGGTTATTGGAGGGGGTATTACTGGCGGAGGGATTGCTCTGGATGCTGCTTCGCGGGGTTTAAAAGTAGCCTTGGTCGAAAAGGGTGATTTTGCTTCGGGTACCAGTAGCAAGTCAACTAAATTGATTCATGGCGGATTGCGTTATTTAAAACAATTCGACTTTTGGTTGGTCAAAGAGGTGGGTTCTGAACGGGCCATTGTGCATAAATTAGCTCCACATCTAGTACTCCCAGAAAAAATGCTACTCCCACTTATAGAAAATGGGTCTTATGGCAAATGGCTGACTTCAATAGGACTAAAGGTTTATGATATCTTGGCTCAGGTTTCAGGGGATGATAAGCGTAAAATGTTGGAGAAAAAAGAGGCGTTGAAATTGGAACCTCTTTTACCCAAAAAAATATTGAAAGGAGCAGGCTATTATGCTGAATATAGAACCGATGATGCCCGTTTGACGATAGAAACCATCAAAACCAGTTTACATCATGGCGCGAAAGCATTAAATTATGCCGAGGTAACTGATTTTATCTATAATGATAAAATAGTGGCAGGAGTTATTGTAAAAGATACAATTTCAGGAAAAACCTTTAAAATAAAATCCAAATATGTTATTAGTGCTACAGGGCCATGGGTAGATGAACTTCGCAGCATGAATAACTCCAAAAAAGGGAAACGGTTACATTTGACTAAAGGAGTTCATTTGGTATTTCCACATGAAAAATTACCGGTCAAGCAATCGGTTTATTTTGATGTCCCTGATGGGCGGATGATGTTCGCCATTCCTAGAGGAAAAGTAACTTATATAGGCACTACTGACACGAACTATGTCAAGGATAAAGACCACGTAGAAACTGATTTGGTAGATGCGCTCTATTTGATATCGGCAGTGAATCATATGTTTCCTAAGATTAATTTGGAAATGGATGATATTGTTTCTTCTTGGGCGGGATTGCGACCACTGATTCACGAAGAAGGAAAGTCTGCTTCGGAGCTTTCGAGAAAAGACGAAATTTTTACTTCAGATACAGGTCTTATTAGTATGGCCGGGGGTAAACTTACAGGTTATCGAAAGATGGCAGAGCGAGTAGTAAACAGAATTGCCAAAAAAATGGATGAAGATTATAAAGTTGAAATTAAAGGTAGCATTACGGAAGAGATTCCATTATGTGGAAGTGATTTCAAGAAGTTTAAACATGTAAAAAAATACATCAACGAGATTTATGAGCGTATAAAGAAAGATGGTTTTACCAAATACAACGCTTGGTTTTTGGTTACGAACTATGGCATTCAGACTGAAACTATTTTAGACTATTATTCAAAACAAAATGGGGAGAATAACGAAATTCGCTTGGCATTGGCTGAACTTCGATTTGGTATTGATTATGAAATGGTTCAAAACCCGATGGATTTCTTTATACGAAGAACAGGTCGTCTATACTTTGATATTGACAGTGTTCGCAACTTGATGGATCCTGTTTTGGAAGTGTTCAAAAACATATATAAAGTTGATGATGCCCAACTTGCAAATTGGAAAGATGAATTAAACATCCAAATTGAAGAACATTCCAATTTTTCTTTAGATAGAAATTAAATTTAAAATAGTTCTCCCCTTTCAATTGAGGGGGGCAATACACTTTTGTAGTTAGTCTATTTTATTGGTTAAAGCGGCGAAAGTCTTTTTCGCATTTTTGCCTTGATAGAGTACATCATAAACGGCATCAATAATTGGGGTTTGCACCTTACTTTTAAAATTCGCTTTAAGTTCATAGGCACTTTTAGTGGCATAATAGCCTTCCGCGACCATACTCATTTCCATTTGTGCGCTTTTTACGGTATACCCTTTGCCGATCATATTTCCGAACATACGGTTACGACTAAAAGTAGAGTATCCGGTTACCAATAAATCCCCCAAATAGGCAGAATTATTAATGTTACGCTTCATTTTATGTACGCGTTTGATATAACGTTTCATTTCACGAATGCTATTGCTCATCAATACACTTTGAAAATTGTCACCATAACCCAAACCGTGATAAATACCAGCAGCAATGGCATAAATGTTTTTTAACATAGCGGCATATTCGGTTCCGATGATATCATCTGAAATTTTAGTCTTAATGTAGTTGCTCTTCAAATTATTGGCGACCAATTCAGCTTTTTCCTTATCTGCGCAAGCTATGGTGAGATAAGAAAGACGTTCCAAGGCAACTTCCTCAGCATGGCAAGGGCCGGTTATAACTCCGATATTTTCAAAAGGTATTTTGTAATTGTCATGAAAATGCTCGCCAACGATTAAACCTGTTTCGGGTACTATTCCTTTAATCGCTGAAAAGATGATTTTATCTTTTAAGGAGACAGTTAACTTCTCTAATTCTGTTTCAAGAAATGCCGAAGGAATAGCAAAGATGAGAATATCATTGTTTTTAACGGCATAATCAAGATTAGTGGTTAAGTTCAACTGCTTTGTGTCAAATTCGACCGAACTTAGGTAATTGGGATTATGTTTTTGTGTTTTTATATGCTCAACCGCGTCTTCGTTGCGCATATACCAGGTAATCTGTTCTAAGTTTTCAGATAGCATTTTAACAATAGCTGTTGCCCAACTGCCTCCACCAAATACCGAAAATCGTAATTCTTTGTCCATAAGAAATGTTTAATCGCATCAAATGTATATAAAATAAGATAATGATTTAAGTACTGATAATCAGTTAATTGTAAATATTGGCATGGTGCTTGTCTTACATATATCGAACTTGAATGAATGAATAATGAAACATGCATTATAGATTGGAATGATTAAATGGATGTTACATGTGACCAAATAAATAACAATAAAATTAGACACATGAAAAGGATAAAACTACTCTTAGGATGTATACTTCTAGGAACATTGATGACCTCTTGTTATACCGAAGTGATTTTGGATGATTTATTTATCGAGGAATCCGGTTTCAATACGGCTCAGGTCTTACAATCCTATGATTTGTGGTATATAGATATAAATGCTACAAAAGGTAACGGTGAAGTACCTTTCTTGCAACGTGCTTTCACGATTTCATTTGACAATGGGAAGGTATATGCGAATAATAATATAGTAGGTATTGGTAAAACGGGAAATGGTTATGGCATCGATGTTGGATATTTTGATGCTTTCCCAGGGACAATTGAAATAGATCATGCTATTGATGGGTTATGGCTTTTAGATGTATTTGCGGTTAACGGAAATACGCTGGAACTATATGATTCCAATTCCAACACTTCATATTACTTAAAAGGGTATCAATTAAATAGCTTTGATTTTGATATGGTGTTCTATGACAACATTCACTATTTCTTGCAGGAATATAATGCATGGGAAAAAACATATACCAGTCAGGAGGGTGCTTTGAATGATTTTGATGATGAGAATTTCCTGCAATTTCTCTCTGAAAGTGATGGCGACTTTTTTAGATCTTCCATTGATCAAACAGATACGTCGGTAAATAGCCTTGAATGGGATTTTGAAGGGAGTTATGCCGTTTTTGATGTAGAAAACGATGAAACGCTCAAAACTTTAACACTCTCCTACGACTTTATGGGCAATGATTATTTTGAGCTTTACGTTATTAATGATAGTACTATTGAACTATATCACCCAAGCAGTGAAACTGTTTATGAGTTTAAAGGAAGGGAATACATTCAGTACTTAAAATCGGGCAAAGGTTCGATTGAAAAGAAAAGAAAAAAGACTTCGAGCCCTGTAATGAAAGTTAAAAGAAGTAGAAAATAAAAAGAATTTTTTGGTTGGTTATTTAGTTAGAAACCGCCCCGACATTTAAAGTTGGGGCGGTTTTTTTAATGCGGTATTAGATTGCTACTTTCTTATTATTTTGAATTGGTCCAGTTTTATGTCATCAAGCCCTTTGCTATCAAATGGGTATTCCAAATGATCTTGTATGTTGTAGAGGGAAATTAATATAAATTCCGTAAGAATCACAACAAAATAAACGGCTGCATGGTTATAATTTTGCCCAATATTGAAAATTATTGTTGGAGTATAAATCATAGGAAATATATAGATAAATATTTTACAATAGGCCTTGAGGCTTATGGGAGTTCTATGAATGTGAATAGCATGTAAATTGTCAATTGCTTCGTGTAGATCATTCATGTATTTGAATATTCTATCTTTTAATTTTGTTGAAATCATTCCGTTTTTTGCAAGAATAAAATCATAAACCTTTTCTATTTCATCATCCAGATCTTTAATTTCTTCATCTTGAATTTTAAGACGTTCCAAGGTTTTTTCCCCTATATCCTTTAGTATCAGTTCCAAGCTATTTTTTTCTTCCAACGTTAAATTACTGGTGCTTGTAAAATAGAAGAGTGTTTTCATGGCACTCCTAAATTGGCTTAGGTGCTCTAGGGCTTTTTCTCTTCTCCTAAAAGAACCTCGAATTGTAAAGACCAATGGAAAAATAATAGCAATACTCAACAACGTAAGATCCACATTGAAAAATATTTGGTATTTATAGCACAAGAAAACGGTTAATCCGGATACGATGAGCACAATCAGAGTTCTATGATTTAATGAGGCTAGATATAGTTTAATAACAATATATTTTATACATTACAGGATAAAGTTAACCGATTATGGGTAATAACCAAATATTTATCAAACTCCTTCTTTTTTATTTTCTTTGCACCCCGTCTTGTTTTGCACAGGAAATTAAAGAAGATAAAAAAATCGGTAAAGTTTCTAAGCTCTTCTCCAGCGATAGCGTGGTTCATATTAAAATGAACTATGCGAACAAAGTGGTTAGAAAAAGAACGAATGATAGTACTTATTTAGATATGGATTTGGATTATCAAGTTGGAAGTGATGACTGGAAAAGTATACCGGTTAAGATTCGTTCTCGCGGAAATAATAGGTTAAAGAATTGCTATTTTGCCCCTATTAAAATGAAAATAAATAAAGAAGACTACAAAGGAACTTTATTTAAAGGGAATAAAAAGTTAAAATTAGTATTGCCATGTCTTACAGAAAGGGACAGAAATGATTATTTGTTAAAGGAATTTCTGGCATATAAGCTATATGAGTTGGTTTCACCGTATCATTATAAGACAAGGCTCTTGGATATAACACTAACTGAACCCAGGGGAAAGAACTTCAAAGAACATAAAATAAAGGGATTTTTTATTGAGGATATCAAGAAAGTGGCCAATAGGAATGGAGGTAAGGTTTTAAAAAGAAATGTGCACCCAATGCAACAGGATGCTTTGTGTTCTGTTCAAAATGCATTTTTTCAGTTTATGATCGGGAATACCGATTTTTCAACTGCATATCAACATAATGAAAAATTATTGTTCGTGAATAAAGCTTCCATGCCTGTACCTTTTGATTTTGACATGTCCGGTTTATGCAATACAACCTATTCAGTAGTTTCGCAGGTTGGCAAGGATGTTTTGCCGATTACCGAGGTTACCCAAAGAATGTATAGGGGATTTAAGAGGGATGATAAAGTTATGCTCGAGGTAAGAAATCAGTTTTTAGAGAACAAAACAAAAATGTTAGCAATTATTGATGCACTTAAGGTTCATTTTGAAAATCCAAGAGCATACACACAATGTACTTCGTATATTAATGAATTTTTCGATGTACTTGCCAATGACTCAAAGTTTAAAAAAGAAATTTTGAATCGCGCTAGAACAAAATAACCATTCACATTCTGAATAGATTTTAATCAAATAATTCACTTAAAGGCTTCCCTTGGACGGCGCTTGGTAGTTGTAAGTTCAAGAACATTGCCAGGCTGGGGGCAATGTCTATGGGATTTACACTTCGAACCGACTCTCCATGTGGAATCCCCATTCCCATCCACAATAAAGGTACATGGGTGTCGTAGCTATATCCCGAACCATGTACGGTGCCTTTTACCCTTTCTACAGCCATTTGTGAATTATGGTTAATGATGGTCCCAGAGTTATAAGTAAGTAAAACATCACCTGACCGCTTAGGATAATACCCATTTTGTATGGTTTTCCTTAGCCCTTCTTCATAGGTTTGGGTTTGGAGATCATGTGCCGTGAGGGCCAGATAAACCCCTTTTTGGGTCATTAAAAAATCAGCAACTTCCTGCTGTATAACGGGCAATAATAATTTTTTTTCATCTATTGTGTTCTTATTCAGATAAACTTGGTTCCCGTCAAAATTCTCAATCCATGAACCTTCACCATATTTTGCAGCCAAAAATAAGTTTAGTTTATGGTTGTATTGGCCTATCCTTGCGATATCACCATCAAGTTTATTTTCTTTAAGATAAGATACCACAGGTATAGCTGCATGGTCAGAAGTTAGGAAGAGTAAATAATTATTTTTCCCTACTTTAGAATCAAGGGCGGCAAAAAGTTCACCAAGGTTTTTGTCAAGGCGCAGATAAATATCTTCCATTTCCACAGATTGTGGTCCAAAAGTATGTCCGATTACATCTGTAATCGAATAGCTTACATTCAATATATCCGGATATTCATCGACCCCTAATTCTTCGTTTTCAATTGCGGCAATAGCAAATTCGGTCAGCAAAGAGTTTCCCGCTGGGGATGCTAAAAGCAGGTTATATTCTGACGACCCACTGGCTTTAACTTTTTCGCGCATGGTTTTAAAATCATATGGAAATGTAGGACTCGACTTACCACCTAAGGAAGGCTCATATTTGTTATCGTCAGGGGAACTCGCAGTGTAGGTAGAAAGCGGATATAAGGTGTTCCAGGATTGGTTGAGATAAGCGTTGGGTTTTCCCAATTCATTAAACTTGGAAACCCATTTCGGTACTTTTTTCATGTAAAAAGAACTACTTACAAAATAACCGGGACTAGATTCCCAATCGTACCAATAGGCGCCATTGGCAGACTTTCCTCCTGGTAATATCGCCGCCCTATCCTTTATGGAAACACTAACCACCTTAGATTTAAATTTACTCCTAAGCCTCAACTCGTCCGTTATTGTAGTGGCAGTTAGATTTATAGGAGAAACACCCTTAGGATTCTCCTCTACAGAACCGACGATTTTTTCGCTGAAGTCAAGGACATTACCCACATAATTACCCAATGCCCTGTAATACCAACTATTTCCGATAATACCATGATAAGCAGGAGTGGTTCCCGTATAAATTGAAGCATGCCCGGGGGCAGTTTCCGATGGAATATAATTAACATTTGTGTTCTTAAAATTGAATCCTTCTTTTAACAACCTATTAAAACCGGTATCACCATATCTAGGCTGATATTTATACAATTGGTCAAAACCCATTTGATCAACAATAATCCCAACAACCAATTTTGGTTTATCCGGATTTTGGGCAAAACCAGAGTAAGAATAGCCGATAAATAAAAGAAGAAATAAACAAAGTGCTTTGCGCTTAACGATTTTCATTACAATATTTGTTATTAGTCAAAAAAATAAATTTTCCATTTAATTGGATTACCTCACAAGTTAAAAATTAGCATCGAAAAGAACCCCGCTATTTAGGCATTATTTTTACTGGGGATCTTACATTGTCCTATGCTTGAATCTTGGTTCTATTAGTTTCATATCAAATTTGAGGCCAATTTCTTTTTAAATTCAGAAGGATTTCCATTTGTAACCTTTTTAAAAGTCCTGTTAAAATAAGACAGGCTTTCAAATCCGCATTCATAACAGGTTTCTCCTACATTTTTTCCAGCCAATAATAGTCTTTTGGCCTGACTGATCTTATATTGATTTAAAAAACCAACAAAAGTATTCCCAGTAGCTTTCTTAAAATACCTACAGAATGCCTCCTTACCCAAATTACATTCAGATGCAATTTCCTCGATATTTATTTTTCTATGGTAATTCTCATCGATAAATGCATAAATATGACGTAATCTTTCCTGTTCCTTTTTGTTGTACCTATTAACGAAGGGTTGGTCGTGGAGCAATTCAAAATCTGGACTTAATGACAAAACCTTCAAAATTTGGATGATTTCCATAAAAATATCAAAGGAAGAAAGGGTATGAAGTTTTTTCAATCGGTTCCCTACTATTTTTTTGGTTTCCCCAGTAAAAGCAATGCCATGGGCAGATCTCTTGAAAAGTTCCATTATTCCTGAAAGCTCGGGTATTTCTCCAACAACCATATTCTTAAAAAAGGGCTTAATGTGCAAGACCTCCTTTTTGTATTCTGTTTGTACACCATAGTCAAAGTTCAAGTGTGGGATATTGGAACCTATGAAAACCAAATCACTATCTTGATAGGTAGAGATATGGTCACCCACATGTCGGGTGGCACTTGCCCCCTCAACATAAACCAATTCAAATTCTGGATGAAAATGCCAGTAGAACAAATTGTTCAATCTAGGGTTATGCATAAGTCGAAAAGGACTTCTACTGTCCGAATCATATGTTTCTAACTGAATTTTCATCATTAAATTTAACTAAATTGCATAGATAAGACCAAAAATAAGACATAAAAATCAAAATAGTTCAAATAATGGTCAATATTGCGGTTGAGTGATTAAAAGCTGATTCCTAGTTTTACATTATCAATTCAACTAGAAAATAAAAGTCATGGAAAAAGTCAACACCAAATTAGAGATGGCCAATAAGGCCCATGAAGAAATTCCTGGTAACCCTTCAACCGCTACTAGTAGTAAATTAAGCTTGAATGATCGATCTAATGGAAAACCGTTAAGGATTATGAGTGAAGAAGATTGGGAGTTCTGGATGCACAATGGTTATATCGTTATAAAGAATGCGGTTCCTAAAGAGCAGGCACAAAGAACAGCTGATTTTCTTTGGGAATTTGAGGAAAAGGACGCTAAAGATCCAGAATCCTGGTATGCACCGCCAAGAGCTGAAATGAAAATGAAAGAGCTTACGGGAACAGGAATGGTTGAGGTTTACAATAACCAGCATTTATGGAACAATAGACAAATGCAAGGTG
>Ga0265306_10001224_pt1 | contig 12514 bp, 13 predicted proteins | sample Helome_3_FD_192493 | JGI IMG/M metagenome (GOLD analysis project Ga0265306, IMG submission 192493) | Marine sediment microbial communities from subtidal zone of North Sea - Hel_20160420 (Illumina Assembly) | ecosystem: Environmental > Aquatic > Marine > Subtidal zone > Sediment ...
ATAAAATCGAAAAAGCGATGTATGGACTCCACCAACCCACCTAAGTAGGCTGGTGTCGACGAAAACAAAGGAGTCCATACATCGCTTTCGGGGAATTTCGCGATTTCGAAAGAATGTTTCCAGGGGTGGAATCGAACTAGGGAGATAAGCTACTGCTCTATACAAATAAACTTCAACACAAACTGCGGCTATACCAGGCAATATCCCAACAATATTTATTTACTAACATTATTTCGGGTTTCATTTAACTTCTCCCAAATCTTTACCATCGCCAAAGTGTCGAGGCGACAATAGGCAAGTAAAGATTTTCGTATGGATTCTTTTTCATCAGGATCAGTCACTTCTTGCAAGCGTGGGAAAACATCCATTGCGACATCACCGCTCTGGATATCCAGTTTTTTATAATCTAATTCGGGATCATTGGGAAAAAGTGCGGGCAGAACAGACTTAATCGAAAAGCTGCCGTGAAAATCGGGGTGGTAGTACATCAATTTGTTAAACGGAATTTCCAGATCCTTAAACCTGCCAGTTAACGCCATTAGCTTCGTCGCATATTGACCAAAGTGTTGGGCTAGACCATTAATTACGCCTATTTCAAACGATTGATGAAACGCGAATATGGTTCCTTCATCGTTAAGGTCTTCCAAAAGTCGTTGCGTTAGCGTGAGTCTCGGATCTTCGGTTTCATCTGCTAGAAACTCCTTGTGCTCGAGTTCACCATTTTCATACAAGATGTGAAGAGAATACTGGAAGGGAATATTTTTGTATGGCCCTTGCCCATCGAACCTGGGGATAGCATCCTGGAAGGTTTCAAAATCCAGGAAGTTGACTGGATAGCGAACTTCACTAAGGTAGTCATTTATAGCTTCGGTATCGATGTGGGTTTCACGACTGAGCGCCGTATTGACCTGGAAAGTCTGCACAGCGTTTAGATCAATGTGATTCCTGGCATCTTCATAGGTCACGATACCCTTGTGATAATTCTCGAACTTCTTATCACCATTTAAACGACAAAGATCCAGTACAGAGGGGCAAGGCACGTCGCGCCAACAGTAAGCGTGAAAATCACATTCATAGGGATTATTGCAATGCGTACCGATTAATATATCGGGCTCCCCTCCAGCGAGAACTTGCTGCAGGTCGTTTAGATTATCTTCTATTGAAGTCGGTTCGGCTTGCACAGCCTCGGTAACATCATCAATGGTAAAGAGGCCTTGTACGTCCAGCTCACCGTTGCGCACATAGCCAGTATTGAGATGCACCAAATAGGCCTTGTTAAGTGGTAGATGTTCGCTTATCACATACCACTGTATTGCCACATCGGGTTTATGCACAGCCTTGGTACTTGCGGTTGCCTTTACTTCATAGATATCCCAGACATCCCCGTTCTTAACCAGGATATCGGCTCTGACAAACACGTCATTAGTGCAAAATGAACCCTCGTAAACAATATTGCCGCTTTTCGTTAGTTGGGCGGTTTCATCGATCATGCCCTGGTAGTCGGCCGGACGATAGACAACTTCAATTCCTCCAGGAAACAATTGCTGCGCCAGATCGCCAACACGATGACCGGTGGCAAATAAATTCTGCCTGCGTTGATCAGGTTGAGCCGCCAGGTCCTTTCGATTTTTGAATAGCCACAGAGCCTTCGGGCACTGAAGCCCTTTCATATACTGTGACTTAGAAAGACGCATGCTGACTCATTTATTCTTTAGCGAAAGATCACAACCTTTACCTGGACTCGAATTTTTCAAGTGCCAAAAGAACGCGGAACCCGGCGAGAGCAGAAGACGAATGCAACGCCTTCATCTTGGCCGGGCGCGACGAGGTGTCCTGAAGTTCAGAACCACTGCCTCTTTCGAAGGCCGACTTCGTCTTCGAGTTAATCGGCCTTAGTAAATTCGACGCCACATCTGGCAGATAACCACGGGTATCGGGCTTAAGTCCAAACGACTCGGCCCAGTTACGCTGCTGCAGCAGAAGTTCGGTTTTAGATGACATTAAAAATAACCCGGTAGTTTGCTAGATCAGTCGATCTCAATCTCAACGCGGCAATGGTCACTAACAGTACCAATGATTATTCCCCCACGGCTTCTGACCAGTATCGAATCGACGGGGGCGTTATGCCGCAACCGGTCTCATTTTCGACCAGGTTTTTCAAAACCTTATAAAAATGCCGCGCTTCCCTTTCCAGGCTGAGCGCCATCAGGCATTTGAGGATTCGCGTAATGCGCATGTTGTTATGGGTGTCCTGGGTGAACCAGTTATGCTTGCGCTCATCCCAGTTCGCCGCCTTGACAATCCTGCCTTCCGATACCTCCATCCCGTAGAACGAGAGAATTCTGCGGAAGCTGACCCGTAGTTCATTTCGCAGCGACGCTTTACTACTAAACTCTTCCACATCCTCTGAGGTAATCAGGGGCGCCCAGGGGGTCACTGTGCTCGCTTCCCGGTTCGGGAAAAGCCACTGGATATAGTCGTGCGTTCTTTCCAGCCAGGTGTCGTCATGCTGGAGAATATCGGCCAGCATCCTGCCCTGGTCGTCGCCTTCCATGCCGGAGTAAAAATTGGTGATCCGTGTCATTGCGGCTCGACCCGCTCAGCCGTTACATATTTCTCCTTACTCAGCACCGCTTCGCCATCCCAGCGGTAAGCCGCCAGCTTGCCGCCGGCTTTGGCGACACTGTAATCGATGCAGGCGATATTCGCAGCCAGCGGTTCGGGCTCGCCTTCCAACCAGTAATGTCCGAGGAAAACAGGGGGTGCTTCATGCGAGTACTCGATCAGGTGATCACCGTGGATCTCGTCGCCCGGTATTTGCGTGAGCGCACTCTCGGGGCCCAGGAAGGCCTTCTTGAAAGTATCGGCTGACTCGTCCCACCAGCGCACGCGGATGTCATGCCTGGGGTTGCCGAACTTATCGTTAAAATGATGGCCGGACGGCAGCGGCATTTCCTTGCCTTTCAAAATGGTTTCAATCGCGTCGTACTGCCACAGGTCCTTGTCGCAGGAAGCGTACAGCAGTTCGTCGGTAATCAACGAACTGCCTATTTGCTCAATGAATACCTGGTCCCAGCAGGCATGAATAACCCGTATCCCGCCGAGATCGAGCCACATGGGCAAGGACTTGAACCAGTCGATGACTTCCCTGTGGTCGGCAGAATCAAAAACATACTCGTCAAGAAAGGCTTCATGCTGAATCATGTTCTTTTGAGAATGCGCCCTGAGATGGCCGCCGTTTTTCCGGTCTGGGGTGGCATACGCAATCGCGTTGTATTCATGGTTACCCATGACCGATTGCGCCGCGCCCGCTTCCATCATCGACCTGACGATTAAAATCACCTCGCGCTGGTAAGGGCCGCGATCGATGAAGTCGCCGAGGAAGATAGCGGTGCGTTCGGGGTGTCGATACACGCCGTCTTCCTTGTGGTAACCCAGTTTTGACAGCAGGCTCTCAAGCGTTCGACTGCAACCGTGAATGTCACCAATCATGTCATAGTTCATTTCATTTTCTCCTTGAAGCTTAGTGATTTGATAGACCCGTCTGGTTCATACGCCATCAGAATCAACGCCCTTCTCGAACGCGGGATGACGCTAGCGAAATGGCGGTTCTTCCTCACCAACCTCTTGTTCAGCAAGCCAGGTTTCGGCTTCTTCTTCATAATATAGACCGAGATCAGGATAAAAGGCGGATCCCACCGAGACAAAGTCGATCTCGGCGCCGTCATGTCCAAATATATCGGCGAGACTGAAAAGAACCTGTCGATGCTGTTTGAGACGGCCAGGGAAATGGACGCGGTCCTCATTGTTCGATGAGACAGATGGTTTATTTGGCAAAAGAACGGAGGTCGGCTCCGCCAATGATCGCTACGCCAATCTAGAGACGAACTATAATGTACGTTTTTTGAAGTTCAGATTACTAGTTTTATTCCGGCCCGGCCCTAAGCTTTTTCAAACATGGCAAGATATTCAACCGATCGATTCCGGCTACCAATATGAATCGTCACGGCATTGTTAAATTTGACGTGGCTGTGCCGTGCGTGTTTCTTGGCGTGCCAGAATACGTTACGCAACCTCTCGTGTTCATGCGTGGTAATCATCACGAATTCCTCGGGTCCCATGTTCTCTATATCCACCTTGTCCAGGTTAGCCTGCCGGATTGACTGCTCCCAGCTTTTACAATGTTTGCCGCAGATCATCACGTACTTGCCACCCATTTCGACCAACCAGTTGGAAATCTCATTTTGACGGGAGCGGTCGACCGTGTCCTCGATAGCGAGCACTACTTTAAACGGCGCGAGGTGTCCGATGTCGGGTAAGCTGCTATGTTCAGTGAGTTGAAAATATTCCATCGATGTCTTTAAAAATTGCCGGGGCAGTATATCAAAAGGGTCAACATCGATTGCAACATTCGCTGTCGAGCATTCATCCATAGAGACTGGATCCAGTGAACCTGGCCAGCAAAAATTTCTACTTACCCAGCAACGTATCCTTCGCCAGGTTGATCGTGGCCGCGAGATAGGCGGATCCACCGCGGTCCGGGTGCAGCTTTTGCATCAGCCGCCGGTGTGTCTCGATGATCTCCGCCTCGCTGGCGTCGGATGATAACCCCAGTATCTGCAGTGCTTCTTCGCGCGACATCTCGCCCGGTGCGCTCGGGGCCCGCTGTTGACCCTGCGCGCCGGCCTGTTGTTGCCAGCTGTCCGCGTGCTCCCGGTCCAGGTAGGTCTGCAGCAAGGCAACCGACTCTTCGTCGTCCTGACATTCACGCAGCAATTGCAGCAAGGCTTCAAGATCCAGTTGATCGAGCGTCTTGCCCGTGAACTGTCCTGCCAGAACCTCTCCGTTGATGTCTCCCGAATCGTGGTTCAGCGTCATGCGGATATATTTACTTTGTACGGTCGAGGTTTGTCCGCTGCTCGGCTCGGACTTTGATTTTAAGGCATCTACGCCAGCCAGCGCCCGTTTGAGCAGCGGTATGTGGCCGAGCAGCGCCAGCAAGCCCCGCAGGAACGGCAGCAAGGCGGCAAATACCGCGGCCAGCCAATGCGCCCGCCCCGTCAACACCAGTGTCAGCAATCCTGCCGCGAGCAGGACCGCTATCCATTGCCAGTAAACGCGGGGCGGTTGGCTAAACAACCAGCGCAAAACGAGGAACAATCCAACCCCGAGGCCGAGCAGCAGTAATATCCGCGCCACGGCTTAGCCCTTGCCCAGCTGGCGGGTCAGTTGCCGCACCACCTCACTGCGATCTTTACCGAAGTCCTGCAAGGCTTTCTGACCGCCGGCGGCATAGACGGCCACTGCACTCAACAGGTCGCGTAATTGTCCGGCGCTGGACGCGTCGAAGGCGCAGTAGGCGCCGCGAGTCAAGCGTGCGATCTCCCTGAACGCCCGCTGTGCCGCGGGCTCGTCGCCTTCATGAAACATGAAAACCGGTACCCCGAGCATCCCCAGCTCGCCCGCCAGGTGGCACAAGCGGTCGACGTCTTCCTCCATGCAGTCGCCGACGAACACGAGCGCCTGCACTTTCTTTTGCCTGGTTTGTTCGATTGCCTGACGCAGCACCTTTTCGACCTGCGTATAACCACCGCGGCACGACACGCTCGTCATGCGTTGCAGCAATGCATCCGCGGAAGACAGCCACGGGCTCGCCTCGAATTCGCGAAAGCCGCGGTAATAGCAAAGCTGAATATCGAGGCCGCCGAGCGCCGCGGTTTCGGTGAACATCTCGCCCTGGATCTGGCAGGCCCGGTCCCAGCTGGGCTCGCGACTGGCGGTGGCGTCCATCGCAAACATCAAACGCCCGCGTTCCCGGGTGGATTTGATCGCCGGCGTCGACCTGACTTTGTCTACGAACGCGTCGATCGCGGCCTTGCTCGATTTTTGCGGAAGATCTTTGTCTGCGTCGGTCATGCGTCGTGTTCGAACAGTCATTCCGGAGACGGTAAGTATACCTATTTATTGACTGCTGCTTTAACCGGGTCTTTTCGATTTCGGTTCTACCCATGAATTGGCTGGGTTGCAGTCTGCTGGAGACTGTCAAACAAGTTCACTGTCCCCGGAATTCCCTTTATACCGATGCTGTTCGACGACCTGGTCGATGGCGCCGAAGATCGAGGCACCGCTCGCGTCGAGCATCTCGATGCGCACGCGATCGCCAAAGTTCAGGAACGAGGTTTTTGACGCGCCCAGCTCAAGCGCTTCGATGGTACGAATCTCGGCGATACAGGAGTAGCCCATACCGCCTGCCGCAATCGGTTTGCCGGGCCCGCCGTTGAGTTTGTTTGAGACGGTACCCGAACCAATGATCGTGCCCGCCACGAGCGGCCTCGACTTCGCCGCGTGTGCAATCAGCTGACCGAAGTCGAAGGTCATATCGACGCCGGCGTCGGGTTTACCGAACAGGTCGCTGTTCAGCGACGACAACAGGGGTAAATGCAGCCTGGCGCCCTGCCACGCATCACCCAGTTCGTCGACAGTGACGGCAACGGGTGCGAACGCGCTCGACGGCTTGGACTGGAGAAAGCCGAAACCCTTGGCCAGTTCTCCCGGGATCAGGTTACGCAACGAAACGTCGTTCACGAGCATGACCAGGCGGATGTACTGTTCCGCATCCTCCGCGCTGACGCCCATCGGTACGTCGCCCGTGACCACGGCGACCTCGGCCTCGAAGTCGATACCCCAGTCTTCGCTCGCGGCCAGGATCGGATCGCGCGGCCCGATAAATGAATCCGAGCCACCCTGGTACATCAGCGGGTCGGTCCAGAAGCTTGCCGGCATCGCCACGCCACGCGCCTTGCGCACCAGTTCGACATGATTGACGTAAGCGGAGCCATCGGCCCACTGGTAGGCTCGCGGCAACGGCGACGCACAGCTGGCCGTGAGGAAGTTAGCGCCGTCCTGTTCGACTTCGGTGGCGAGCAGCTCGAGCGCGGGGGCGACGGCATCCCAGTGATCGAGTGCATGCTGCAAGGTCGGTGCAATTTTAGCGGCGGACCGATAGTGAGTCAGGTCGCGTGACACGACCACCAGCTCGCCATCGCGGCCGCCTTTCAACGAGGCCAGTTTCATGACGCGTCACCCGTGAACTCGAGTTCGTGCAGCCAGGCCGCATGGCGCGGCGCCTTTTTGGTCTCGCTCCACTCTTCGAGCATGGCCGGTGCGACGCGTTTGAGTTCTTCGATCTGCGCCGGCGTCTGCGAATTGGCGACGAGCTCGAGGCGATGACCATTGGGGTCGAAGAAGTATATCGACTGGAAGATGCCGTGGTTGGTCGGCCCGATGACATCGATACCCTGCGACTCGATATGCGCCCGGGCGGCGAGCAGCGCGTCGTAGTCTTCGACCTCGAAGGCGATATGCTGCACCCACTGTGGCGTATTGTGGTCACGCTCCATCGGCGCCTTCGTCGGCAGCTCGAAGAAGGCGAGCACGTTGCCCATGCCGGCATCGAGAAACACGTGCATGTACGGGTCCGGCTCCCTGGTCGAGGGCACACGGTCCTCGGCAAACGCGACCTGGAACTCCATGTTGAGCACGCGCTGGTAAAACTCGACGGTCTCCCTGGCGTCCTTGCAGCGGTAGGCCACGTGGTGAATGCGTTTCAGTTTCACTGGTTTCTCCTCGCTATGCATCAGGCTTCTTCGATCACGCCGCGGGCAAGCTGATCGCGTTCGATCGACTCGAACAGGGCGGTAAAATTGCCCTCTCCAAAGCCCTCGTCCTGCTTGCGTTCGATGAATTCAAAGAAGGTCGGTCCGATCAGGGTGTTGGAAAAAATCTGCAGCAGTAAACGCGGGTCGCCATTGGCGGTTGAGCCGTCGAGCAGGATCCCGCGCGTCTTGAGTTGATCGACCGGTTCACCGTGCCCGGGCAGACGCTGTTCGAGCATGTCGTAGTAGGTCGCGGGCGGTGCCGTCATGAATTCCAGGCCGCGGGCCTGCAGGCGGTCCCAGCACTCGTAGAGGTTGTCGCAGGACAGCGCGATGTGCTGAATGCCCTCGCCGTTGAACGCCATCAGGTATTCCTCGATCTGGCCCGTACCTTTCGACGATTCCTCGTTGAGCGGAATGCGAATGCGCCCGTCGGGTGCCGTCATCGCCTTCGAGAACAGACCCGTGTATTCACCCTTGATATCGAAGTAGCGACTCTCGTGGAAGTTGAACAGGCTCTCATAGTAATGCGCCCAGTAATCCATGCGGCCGCGATAAACGTTATGCGTGAGGTGATCGATCTGATCGAAGCCGCAGCCCACGGGATGGCGTTCGACACCGTCGTAAAACTCGAAGTCGATGTCGTAGATCGTGTTGCCCTCGGTATAACGGTCGATCAGGTAGAGCGGTGCAGCGCCAATGCCCTTGATCGCCGGCAGGCGCAATTCCATCGGCCCGGTCGGAATATCGACGGGCTGGGCGCCGAGTTCAAGTGCGCGTGCATAGGCATGGTGGGAGTCCCTGACGCGAAACGCCATGCCGCAGGCGGCAGCGCCGTGTTCCTGCACGAAGTACGCGGCGTGGCTCTTCGGCTCGTTGTTGAGAATGAAGTTGATGCCACCCTGGCGGAACAGCGTGACATCTTTCGAGCGATGCCGGGCCACGGCCTCGAAGCCGAGCAGGTGAAACACGTCCCCGAGCTGTCCGGGATCAGGGGCCGCGAATTCGACGAATTCGAAGCCATCGAGTCCCATCGGGTTGTCAAAGACATCTGGCATGGTTACTCCATAGTTTCAACAGTATTCGACATTGTGCCCAATTAGCGCGAATAATGTGCCCAGTTACTACATTTATTGCGTATAATTTGAAACATTAGCTTCATTATCTATAAATAATCGGGACGAATGCCCATGAAACTATCCATCAGCGACCGCCGCCTGTTGCAGGCGTTACAACGGGATGTCACGCAGAATCAGGTCGACCTGGCCGAAGAAGCCGGACTCTCGCGCACCTCCTGCTGGCGGCGAATCCGGGATTTCGAGGAAGCCGGGTTGATCCGGCAAAAGGTTGCGTTGCTCGACCCCAGGCTCGCGGGCTTCGGCATCGAGGTGTTACTGATGGTCGCGATGACCGAGCATACCGATGAAAACCGGCGTGACTTCGAGCATCACGTGCAGCGTCTGCCCGACGTGCTCGAATGTTTTTCGGTGTCGGGCGAACGCGATTACATGCTGCAAGTCGTCGCGCATGACATGGATTCGTACACGCACTTTCTCAATCACGAAATACTGAAACATCCCGCCGTGCGCTCGGCCAGTTCCACCTTCGTATTGAAACGCGTCAAATACTCCACGGTGCTGCCACTGACCGGGTGACGGCTGAATCAGGGGACAGGAAAACAGCGAGTAGCACCTGGAATACAGGGAATGAAGGTGCCGCGGGCGGAATCGAATTCGGGGCTTCAGGTTCTGTAAACGACCCAATATAGATGCGTTTGAGATCAAAAAAAGCGTCTACAGAAGTATCCTTTTGATTAATTACCTTTGAATTGTCAGGGATCAATGAAAAGTGCTGGATCAAGCCTGATACTGAGCATCCTGCAAATGGAGAGGAGATAAAATGAGCAAGCAGTCGATCGTGGATTATTTATCCACCCATGGTTTCTTTTCCAAAATGGATAGCGACTATTTGAAGTTCCTGTCAAGTTCCGCCACCGAGTTGCGGATCAAGAAGGGTGAAGTTCTGTTTCAGTATGGAAAGCGTGCCGATAAATTCTATTTGTTGCGCAAAGGGCAGGTATCTGTCCAGGTACCGGCATTGATGGGACCGACGCTTGACATACAGACCATTGGCGATGATCAAATACTCGGCTGGTCCTGGCTGATGCCACCATACCGTTGGAGTTTCCAGGCCCGCGCGTCGGAAGATTCGGATTTACTCGAGTTTGATGGCAGCGCCATATTGGCACGCTGCGAGGAAGATCCAAATTTCGGCTACGAATTGTTCAAGCGTTTCGCGGCGCTAATGTCCGAGCGGCTCGATGCAGCTCGTCAGAAGATGATGGATCAGTGGAATCCGCCAGGATTCGCCTGAGTATCGAGTTTGCCGCATGTTAGTGACTCCCCGGCAGAAGCAAATTTTGTGCGGCAAAGTTCCGGATTTCCAGTCTCTATCCTACTGACCGAATCCACCGCCGCCGGGAGTTTCGATTACGAACACATCGCCGGGTTTCATTTCCGTGCTATCGGCTCCCGCCAGTTCCTCGATAGAACCATCGCCCCTGACCACCCAGTTACGGCCCACTTGCCCGGGTTCACCACCATTGACACCAAAAGGCGGTACGCGGCGATGGTCTGACAAGATGGAGGCCATCATGGCATCCAGGAAGCGGACACGGCGGACGACGCCGCAACCACCCTTGCGGGCACCTTTGCCACCCGATCCAGCGCGGATGGCAAAGCTTTCCAGTATTACCGGATGACGCCATTCCAGGATTTCCGGATCGGTAAGCCGGGTATTGGTCATGTGCGTATGGATCGCATCGGTACCATCGAAATCAGGACCCGCACCCGATCCACCACAAATGGTTTCATAGTATTGATGCTGGTCATTGCCGAAGGTGAAATTGTTCATGGTTCCCTGGGAAGAGGCCATTACGCCAAGAGCACCATAGAGCGTCTCAGTGATGCTCTGGGAGGTTTCAACATTACCCGCAACGACTGCGGCTGGATAACGCGGGTTCAACATGCATCCGTCGGGAATGATAATCTTCAGCGGTTTCAGGCAACCGGCGTTCAAGGGTATGTCGTCATCCACCAGCGTGCGGAAAACATACAGCACCGCGGCGATGCACACGGCAGACGGTGCATTGAAATTGCTGCCAACCTGGTCCGAGGTGCCGGTGAAATCGATCACCGCTTTGCGCTTTTTCTCATCAATGGTTATTGCTACCTGGATACGGTGACCCTGGTCCAGCTGACAGGTGAAGGCACCATTCTTCAGTACGTCCAGAACCCGACGAACGGATTCTTCTGCATTGTCCTGCACATGACGCATGTACGCATTGACCGTTTCCAGGGTGAAGTGATCCACCATCTTGCGAAGTTCCTGCACGCCTTTCTCATTGGCGGCAATCTGAGCTGACATGTCAGCCACATTTTGACGCGGGTTGCGCGCCGGGTATTTTCCGCTGAGTAGCAATTCCGTCAGGGCTTGCTCACGTAACCGCCCATTTTCGACGAGCAGAAAGTTATCGATCAATATGCCCTCTTCTTCCACCGTCGTGCTGTTGGCGGGCATCGACCCTGGCGTGATGCCGCCGATATCCGCGTGGTGGCCTCGGGAGGCGACGAAGAACAGCAGCTCCGAGCCCAGTTCGTCAAACACGGGTGAGATCACCGTCACATCAGGCAGGTGCGTGCCACCGTTATAGGGTGCATTGAGCGCGTACACATCACCTGGCTTGATGCTGTCGGCGCGTTCGCGGATGACGGTCTTGATGCTCTCACCCATACTGCCCAGATGCACTGGCATATGGGGTGCGTTGGCGACCAGGTTGCCGTCCCGGTCAAAGATGGCACAGGAAAAGTCGAGCCGTTCCTTGATGTTGACGGAATAAGCGGTGTTAGCAAGTGTCGCCCCCATCTGTTCAGCAATGGACATGAACAAGTTGTTGAAGATTTCCAGAAGGATCGGGTCTGCGCCTTTATCACCCGCCACACCGTGGTCCGTGCCGATAGCAACACGGGCGGATAGTGGAATGACACGTTTCAATACCAGGTGACCCATGGCCGTCGTGGTCCCCTGCCAACCCGGCTCGACCAGGGTCGTCGAGGTGCTTTCAATAATGATGGCGGGGCCAGTTACCTGGTGCCCCGATTTCAGGTCATCACGATCATAGACAGGTGCCTGATGGGTCTCGCCACCGGAATACAGAGAAACGGTGTCCAGTTTTTGCGGTGCAGAAACATCCGCGGCAAGCTCGATAGCGTTATCCTCTGCACCTTCCATCAGACCTATGGCTTCAGCCGACACGATGCCGACGATGTGGGCACGGTCGGGTGCGTTAAAGCCGAATCGGCTCATATGTGCGCCTTCAAATTCAGCGATCATCTCGTCCAGCGTGGCAAAGTTGACGATCAGCAGGGTATCGGTTCCCTCGTAACGAAGATGAATTTTGCGAACCACATCGATATTGGCGACGGGCACACCTTGATCTGCAACCTCGGAACGGGCTGCTGCCTCCAGGATATCCAGGGTCATCTCCAGGGTTGCCAGGGCTTCGGCAGTGAGCGCTATTTCCACGGTCTGCTCGCGCATGGTCCTGATATCTGCCAGACCCATGCCATAGGCCGAAAGGACGCCCGCAAGGGGGTGCAGGAATACCTGCTTCATGCCCAGTGAGTCGGCGACCAGGCAGGCATGCTGTCCGGCCGCGCCGCCGAAGCAATTCAGGGTGTATTCGGTCACGTCATAGCCGCGCTGAACGGATATCTGTTTGATCGCGTTGGCCATGTTTTCAACGGCGATCTTGAGGAATCCTTCGGCAACCTCTTGCGCTGTGGTCGACTGACCGCTGG
>Ga0265306_10001227_pt1 | contig 12505 bp, 12 predicted proteins | sample Helome_3_FD_192493 | JGI IMG/M metagenome (GOLD analysis project Ga0265306, IMG submission 192493) | Marine sediment microbial communities from subtidal zone of North Sea - Hel_20160420 (Illumina Assembly) | ecosystem: Environmental > Aquatic > Marine > Subtidal zone > Sediment ...
TTTACTACTGGAGGTATCAGGGGAAATAAGAAAACTGTAGATAAATTTCAGCCAAGAAGTTTTAATATGGGGATTTCCAAAAAGTCTTTTGAAGAGTCTGGAGGCTTTGGAAATATACATCCGGGAGAGGACCCTGATTTAAGTATGCGCTTATGGAATAAAGGGTATAAAACTAAATTAATTAGCGAGGCTTTTGTTTACCATAAGCGAAGAATAAGTTTCAATAAATTCTTTTTACAGGTTAAAAAGTTTGGTATGGTACGTCCAATTCTCAATAACTGGCATCCAGGTTCTTCCAGAATATTCTATTGGTTCCCTACATTTTTCTGCATAGGGTTCTTAATTTCTATAATGTTGTTGTTCATTGGGCAGGGAAGATATCTATGGCCCGTTATACTTTATGCCGCGTATTTTGCGTTTATTTTTTTAGATGCTTCTATAAAGAATAAGAATCTTGTAGTTGCTCTTTTGGCTATTATTGCTGTAATGATTCAATTTCTCGGTTATGGATATGGTTTTTTAAAATCAGTAATCTTGGTTAATTTTAGCAAAAGTAAACCACAGGAACTTTTTCCTGAATTGTTTTTTAAGTAAATTTAATGGAGCAAAAAGAAGTTAAAAGGAGTAATGATAAAAGAAAGATAAATATCTTTTTAATCTTCGTTCTATGCTCTTTCCTTGCCTGGCTTGTAAGCAGATTATCTGAGACCTATGTTGACCGGACTACTTTTGACCTTGAGTATATTAACGTGCCAGACAGTCTCCTTTTAGCCGACAATACCTTTAATAATGTTGATGTAAGACTTAGAGCCAGTGGATTTCAATTCTTAGGATTTAATTACAATAGAAAAAAAATTAAGATTGATCTGTCTGCTATGGCAAATAATCAATCAAATTTTTACATTACCCAACTCGATTTCAGGAAACAGATAGAGAGCCAATTATCAACTTCTATGATCCTTTTAGAAGTAGATAAGGACACGCTGTATTTAGATTTTTACAAGGTTGAGTCAAAAGAAGTTCCTATCTCTCTGAATATTAGCTTAAACCCGGCCCAGAATTATCATGTAGGTGACGAATTGAAGATAGAACCTTCACTACTTTCAATAACGGGACCAAAAAAGGAATTGGATATTGTAAATTCGATCTCAACCTCGGAAGTTGAACTTAATGAGATTAGTGAAGATTTTTCCATAGTAGTTGATCTTGTATTACCGAAAGAGCTAAAGAATTCTGAACTTTCTGCAAAACAAGTAAGAATCTCTGGGAATGTTTTTCGATTCTCTGAAAAAGTAATAAAAATTCCAGTGGAGGTTGTTAATCTTCCAGAGGGGACTCAGATAAAAACTTTTCCCAATGCAATTGAGGTGCTTTGCAAAGCCAGAATAGACCGATTAAAAGATATTGGCCCATTAGACTTTAAAATTGTGGCTAATTTTCAGGAACGAAGAGGTATTGATCAAAATCTTCAGGTAAGCCTCGTAGAAAAACCCAACGATGTGTTTAGTGTTCAGTTGCTACAGAATGAAGTGGAATTTATCTTAAAACGCCAATGAAGATTATAGGATTAACGGGTGGCATTGGTAGTGGAAAAACAACAGTAACCAAATTCTTTAAAGAATTAGGTGTGCCAGTTTACAATTCTGATTTGAAAGCCAAAAAGCTAATGCAAAATTCTAAAGAGATTAGAACTGCAGTTATGGATCTTTTGGGAAAGGAGTCTTATACATTGGAAAAGTTAAACAAAAAATATATAGCTGATAAGGTTTTTGGCGACAAGGAATTACTTCAAAAGCTCAATGCCATAGTGCATCCGGCTGTTAGAAAAGATTTTATTAAATGGGTGAAAAATAAAAGAACACCGTATGTGATCCAGGAGGCGGCAATACTTTTTGAAAATAATTCTTATAAAACTTTTGATAAGATAATACTTGTAAAGGCCCCAAAAGAGGTCCGTTTAGGCAGAATATTAGCGAGGAATAGAATATCCAGGGAAGAGATCTTAGCACGTATGGAGAATCAATGGAACGATTCTAAAAAAATTCCTTTATCTGATTATATTATCGAAAATACGGACTTGGAAAAGACTAAATTACAGGTTGAAAAAATTCACTCTCAACTTACTAAATTAGTGGTCTAGGCGCTTTTTTAACATTTTTGTTAAGGTTAGGTTAAACAGGCGATCCACTAAATGTTAAATTTTTAAATTTACCACATCGATGAATAAGAGATTATTTGTTAGCCTGGTCATTTTAATGAGCCTCTCTCTTATTGGGATTATCTCTGTACAACTGTTTTGGATAAAAAGTTCTGTTGAAGATAAGGAAGAACAATTTTCAAATACAGTTTCTGAAGTTCTTAATAAGGTAATAGACAAAATTGAAGACCGTGAAATGGGTGACTACTCCGAGAGATTTTTAAATCTTAAGGATAGCGTAGGAGAGTTTAAGAGTTCCCATTTAAGTAATATATTTTTTATTGATCGTGATATTAATTCTAACGAGATTCTATTTTATTCGCATGGAATTTTGGAAGAGGATTATAATATCGCATCTACGTTCTTTGACAATAGCAATGGTAATGATACCACAACAATAAAAAATTACACCAGTAAACGCACGAAAACAGTTTATAAGGAGGATTTTGGACTGGATGGCAAGCGCTACAAGCTTAACCCAATACAAAAATTGGAGAAAGTAGGCGGCTTATCATCTATAGATAAAGCAATTTTTGACGATGTCTATCGGGAATATGCAGAAAAAGTTCCAATTCATAAGCGCGTTTCAAAACAAGAGATAGAATTATTGCTGAACCGCGAGTTGGAGAACCGTGGTATGGAGATTGAATATGAGTATGGAGTTTATAGCAAGGGCTTACCTACCAAATTGAAGTCTAAACGATTCAAATACGGCGGTACAACAGTTTATAAAGCTCCGTTCTTTAAGAACAGTGAGGGAAGAAGTAATTTTACATTCTTATTGTCTTTTCCCAAAAAGAAAAAATTCTTACTGCAAACCATTCTTGGAATGGCGATCTTATCACTAATTTTTACTCTTATAATCGTTGTGGCTTATGCGGGAGCAATTTATCAGTTAATAAAACAAAAGCAGATCTCAGAAATAAAGTCAGATTTCATAAATAATATGACACATGAATTTAAAACGCCCATTGCTACAATAAACTTGGCGGTTGAAGCGATAAAAAATCCTAAAATTATTGGAGATCAGGAAAAGGTGCAGCGGTATTTGCAAATGATAAGGGAAGAGAACAAAAGAATGCATGCACAGGTTGAAAATGTACTTAGGATCTCGAAACTTGAAAAAAATCAATTAAATATAAGCAAGGACAGGGTAGATGTTCACGACATTATTAAAAAGGCAATTACTCATGTTCAGCTTATTGTAACGGATAAGGGAGGATATATTAACACACATTTGGACGCTGCAAGATCAGAAGTGTTGGCAAATGAGATGCATTTTGGAAATGTTATTGTAAACATTTTGGATAATGCTGTGAAATATTCACCAGAGGCACCCAAAATTGATGTTTTTACAGAGATTGCCAACAATTATATTGTCATTAAAATACAGGACCAGGGTGCTGGAATGAGCAAAGCTGTGTTGAAAAAAGTATTTGAAAAATTTTATAGAGAACACACCGGAGATATTCATAATGTCAAAGGACATGGGCTAGGGTTAGCTTACGTAAAAAAAATTGTAGAAGATCACCAAGGTGAAGCTTATGCTGAAAGTGAAAAAGATAAAGGAAGCATCTTCTTTATTAAACTACCATTAATTTAAAAAAATTATGGAAACAGAAAACAAAAAAATTCTTTTAGTAGAAGACGATCCGAACTTCGGAATCGTTTTAAAAGACTACCTATCCATGAACGATTTTGACGTTACTTTGGCAAAAAATGGCATGGAAGGTTTTGAGAAGTTTAAAAAGGACAATTACGACGTCTGTATATTGGATGTGATGATGCCTTACAAGGATGGGTTTACCCTGGCAAGGGAAATTCGTGAGAAGAATGAGAACGTTCCAATTGTATTTCTGACGGCTAAGACCATGAAAGAAGACGTTCTTAAAGGTTATAAGGCAGGTGCGGACGATTATTTGAATAAACCTTTTGATTCTGAAGTTTTGCTGATGAAATTAAGGGCTATTCTTCAGAGAAAGGCTTCCAATACCCTGGCTGACAGTAAACAATTTGAATTTAATATTGGAAACTTTCACTTAAATTCTAAGCTAAGATTTCTTAAATATAAGGATGAAGAGCCCATAAAATTATCTCCGAAGGAGAATGAATTATTAAGATTGCTTGCTTTGCATGAGAATGACCTTATGCCCAGAGAGTTAGCTTTAACTAAGATATGGCGTGATGACAATTATTTTACATCAAGAAGTATGGATGTTTATATTGCTAAATTGCGCAAGTATCTTAAGAGAGATGACGTGGTTGAGATTTTGAATATTCACGGAGAAGGATTCAGGCTTGTGGTAAAAAGCTAAGAATATAAAAAGAATCATAGATAAGGCACCAGAAAGTGGTGCCTTTATTATTAGGACTATATTTGTTCTAAGATCCGTTTAACTAATTTCTTAGCAGGCAGATTAATTGAAACCTTTATGGCATCTTCAGGTATTTCCAGAGTTTCAAACTGAGACTTAAGAAGGGCAGCGGGCATAAAATGGCCTTTTCTTTCTCGTAAACGGCCCATAACATCATCAAAAGAACCACTTAAATAAATCCACCTTACATTTTCGTGCAGGTTAGCCTCTAATATACGCCTGTAGGATTCCTTTAATGCGGAACAACCTATAATTGCGCCTTTTTCTCGACTATTAAGAGCTAATTCATTTAATCTTAATAACCAACCCATTCGGTCATTATCAGTTAACGGCTGCCCGGAGGCCATTTTTTTTACATTGGTTTCAGAATGATAGTCATCTCCATCATAAAATGGTATTTTAAGTTCATCAGCCAGTAAATTCCCAATTGTGGATTTACCACAACCTGATACCCCCATGATAAAGTAAATTTTTGAATCTCTCTTTATCATCCTACAAGTCTTTCTTTAAGAGCATAATTTTATCGAGTATCGCATCAAACGGGGTGGTTATGTCTACCCAAATAATATCCTTATTTTTTTTAAACCATGTTAATTGCCTTTTGGCAAACCGTCGTGTATTCTTCTTTATTTCCGAAATAGCAAAATCCAGATCCCACGTTCCATCAAATGAGTTAAAAAGTTCTGTATAACCAACAGTTTGCAGAGCATTTAAATGTTTGTATTCATATAATGATCTGGCTTCCTCTATAAGTCCACTTGCAATCATGTTATCCACCCTCTTATTAATTTTATCATAAAGTATACTTCTTTCCACAGAAATGCCTATCATAATTGAGCTGAACGGTCGAGGAGGCTTTTTTTTATTTATGAAGGAAGAATAGGTTTTACCCGTACCCAGGCATATTTCCAGAGCACGAATGATTCTATGTGGGTTTTGAATATCCACTTTAGCGTAATATTGTGAGTCGAGTTTCTGAAGTTGCTTTTGTAAAACTTCAATACCTTCCTGTTTTAGGGTCGAATTTAATTTAGCTCGTATTTCCTTGTCAACCTGAGGAAAAGTATCTAAACCCTGGACAACCGCATCAATATATAATCCACTACCGCCCACCATGACAACAAACTCATGTTTCTTAAAAAGTCTCTCGAGAACTTTAAGCGTATCCTTTTCAAAGTCTCCCACATTGTATACTTCCTCAATACTCCTATGTTGAATAAAATGATGCAGTACAGATTTTAATTCATGTCTGGTGGGAACCGCTGTACCTATTGACATTTCCTTGTAAAATTGTCTGGAATCCGCAGAGATGATCACTGTTTTGAAATATTTCGCCAGGTCTATGGCTAATTTTGTTTTACCGATAGCAGTGGGCCCTACAATTGTAATAAGCACCTTCTTCATTATAGTATTCCTCCACAATTAAAGCAATGCTTTGCTTCAGGTATATGACCCTCACTTGAACAACTTTCACAGATTATTTTTTCTTCAACGGAACCCTTTTTATGTCCTTTAGCAAATTCAACCGTTACAATACCTGTTGGGACTGCAATAATTCCATAACCAATAATCATGATTAAGGTGGCAATAAACTGCCCGAGTCCGGTTTCTGGTGAGATATCTCCATAACCTACGGTTGTCAAAGTAACAATGGTCCAATATACGCTATGGGGTATACTATTAAAACCATGTTCGGGCCCTTCAATTAAATACATAATTGTCCCAAGTATTACGGAAACAATTAATACAAAGAATACAAAAATGAAAATTTTGGTTCTGCTGGCTCTTAAGGCTCTTAATAGATTATTTGACTCTCCAACATATCGAACTAATTTTAGAATTCTGAAAACGCGAAGAAGTCTTAATGCCCGGAAGGCAGTAATATACTGAGATCCTCCAATGAAAAAGGATAAATATTTTGGGATAGTAGAGAGAAGATCGATGATGCCAAAAAAACTGAAGATATACTTTGTTGGCTTTTTTATACAAATAAGACGAAGGATGTATTCCAGAGTAAATAAAATAGTAACGGTCCATTCCGAAATATTAAGAAATGAATGATATTTCGCATCTATTCTTGGAACGCTCTCCAGCATAACAATAATAACACTATATACAATTACTATTAGCAGAACTATATCAAATAGCCTACCTGCTGGTGTATGAGTGCCATAAATTATTTCATTAAGCTTATATTTCCAGCCTTTTTTTGGTTCAAATTCTGTCTCTGTATCTGTCACTGGTGGTTTTTCAATTCAATAATCTCAAGTACTTTTTTATCTCTAAGGTACGATTCAATAATTTTTCTGGTATACCGGGAGTTATTCATTGGGGTAATAATTGATTCTAAGATATGAATATTATTAATTTGATAATTAAGGTTATAGAAACCCAAACCACTAAATTCCCCATTTTTGATAAGTATAGCGCTGCGTTCACCAATTTCCCTCCCCTTATCGACAATGACTAAATTATCAGATAGCGCATCATAACCATTAATTTGCACTTGATATTTTTTATTTGAGGCTGTAATTTGTTTGCCTTGAATATTGAATTTGGGACTATTCTTTATGAGTTCTTCGTTTTCTTTTAATAGTGCTACCAGTTCACTGCCGGTTTTTTCATAGGTAACCTTTTTGGTTTCTTTTTGAATTTGTCGTGCAAAGTCTCCACTCTTTAAAAAGTGACGGTTAACTCTTTTTTTGATATTGTTGCTTTTTCCCAGAAAAATGATTTCACCATCTTTATTGTGCATATAGTATACACCGATTTCTGTTGGCAAACTTGCCACAATATCCAACTGTCTTTGTGAGAGCTCTCCAAGAGACTCTTCTCGGACAATTTCTTTTATTATGGTCTTATCAGTGTCTTTAGTAAGTAATAGTTTGAATAATTTTAATGTAGCCAGGGCATCGCCGTTAGCCCTATGACGGTCATTAACCGGTATGCCTAAAGAGCGAACCAGTTTACCCAGGCTATGTGATTCTGCATCGGGGATTAACTTTTTTGACAAATCTACCGTGCACAAAGTTTTCCTCTCAAAATCAAATCCTAATCGTCGAAATTCAGTTCGTAAGATCCTGTAATCGAATTGAGCATTGTGAGCCACAAGCACAGTATCTTTTGTTATTTCGACAATACGCTTTGCTACTTCATGAAATTTAGGAGCAGTACGCAACATTTTGTTATTAATTCCCGTGAGATTAACAACAAAGGGCTGAATTTCCTTTTCCGGATTTACAAGGCTAATGAATTTATCTACAACCTTATGTCCGTCAAATTTATGAATGGCAATTTCGGTGATCCCTTCTTCATTATATTTACCTCCTGTGGTCTCTATGTCGAGTATAGCGTACATGTAATGTTTAACGAAATTGCTGTTTACTTATATTTAACTTAGTTATTTCTAACACCAAAGATACTACTTCCTATGCGTACCATCGTACTACCTTGTTCAATTGCAATTTGATAATCTCCGCTCATACCCATTGACAGTACATTTGCTTCTGGAATTTTGTTTTTTAATTTTAAATAGATTGAACTTAAATAAGAAAATTCTTTACGGATTTGTTCCTCATCATCGGTAAAAGTAGCCATACCCATCAATCCCTGGATAGTTACATTTTTGAGATTTCCAAATTCCTCCGTATCTATTAATTCAAATAGCTCTGTTTCATTAAGTCCAAATTTTGTTTGTTCCTGAGCAATATGAATCTGAAGCAGGCAATTAATATTTCGATCATGTTTTAAGCCTTGCTTGTTAATCTCCTTTAAGAGTTTTAAGCTATCCACACTATGAATCAGAGAGACAAACTCACCCATGTACTTTACTTTATTGCTTTGCACATGTCCTATCATATGCCATTCAATATCTTTGGGTAATTCACTCCATTTAAGAACCATTTCCTGAATTTTGTTTTCGCCAAAAATATACTGACCAGCTTTATAGGCCTCCATAATTTCCTCGTTGGTTTTGGTTTTGGATACGGCAACAAGGCTAATATCTTTGGGAAGTTCATCAAGAATTTTAAGAAGATTATTTTTTATGGACACTTATTTTTTAATTTGAAATTAGTAAATAATATACTATCAATGACTGAACTAGGCTTTTTCCAAATCTGCTAATAATGATTGGTATTAGGCTTAATCTCTAACCTCCAGTTGAACCCAAATCGTAGATAGCGAGCGCACTTCTGAGTTTTGGTTCAATATAGGTACTCTTTGGAGGCATAACCAATCCCGCATCAGCTATTGCCTTTATCTCTTCAACGTTTAAAGGAACCAGCCCAAAACCTACGGCAAAGTTCCCACTATCAATTTCATCTTTCATTTTAAGGACATTACGTTTGCCATGGCCATATTGAATGCGTTTATCATTTCTTAGATCTTTTATTTTAAGTATAGGTTCCAAAATAGTTTTGTATAAGATCTGAGTATCTAATTTATTCAGGGCATCGGAAAGTTGATAAATGCTTTTTCTTAGGTATAAAGAATAAAATGAGCCGTTGAGATACATACTAAAATGATGTTTTTTACTGGGCCTATATAATCGATTGCCATGATTTTTAATTCTATACATTTTGTCGAGTTTTACCAGAAACTCTTCAGGTGTAAGCCCGTTCAGGTCACGTACCATTCTGTTAAATTCAAAGATTTTAATCTCCGATTCGGGGATTAAGTAACTCATTATGAAATTATAAGGTTCGCGGCCAGTATGATCCGGGTTTTTCTTTTCCTCTATAAGAGAAAGTAAATTCGAAGACGAACTTCTATGATGTCCATCAGCTATATATATGGAATTTACCTTGCCAAATTCGTTTTGTAATTGTTTTATAGTACTTTCTTCCGATATTTTCCAAAGAGTATGTGTAGTATTGTCTGGTGTTGTAAAATGACATTCTGGATTATTTTTTATCTCGGCAGCAACAATAGTAGCTATTTCATTAGTATCCGGATAAATCATTAAAATCGGTTCTGCCTTGAATTTTACAACTTGAAGATAATTCGCAAATAACTTTTCCCTGCGCTCAAGTGTGTTTTCGTGTTTTTTGATTACAGAATTCCTGTAATCCTTAGTACTGGTTGCACATATAATTCCACAGCAATTGAAATTATTTTTTTCTATTTTATATATATAAAAGCTTTCCTCATTGTCCTTCAATAGAATTTTGTCTTCTAAAAACTCTAAATATCGGTTGTGTACAAGTTTAAAACGCTCCACACCGGAGACTCTTTTATTAAACCTATATCCCGGATTAATTATATTTAAAAATGAAAATGGGTTATAGTTTAAGACACAGTCTAATTCTTTTTTTGAATATTCTTCATAAGAACGCGAGGCAACGAATGAGACTTTATCCTTTGCAGGCCGGATTGCTTTAAATGGTTGAATAACTGCCATAGGCTTATTTGGCAAATTGTGTGGCTACTTTTTCTGCTTTGCGCGATTCTGAATAGTCGTAAAATCCTTCCCCCGATTTAACTCCTGTTTTGCCCGCCATTACCATATTCACAAGAAGTGGACATGGAGCGTATTTAGGATTTTTAAACCCGTTGTGCATAACATTAAGAATTGAGAGGCATACATCAAGTCCAATGAAATCTGCTAATTGTAAAGGTCCCATCGGATGTGCCATACCTAATTTCATTACCGTATCGATTTCCGATACACCTGCTACATTATTGTAAAGAGTTTCAATAGCTTCATTTATCATTGGCATTAGGATCCTGTTTGATACAAAACCGGGATAATCATTTACTTCAGTGGCTATTTTACCTAATTTTTCAGAAATTTCCATCACGGTTTTAGTAACATTATTGCTTGTGCTATAACCTCTGATAATCTCCACCAATTTCATTATAGGAACAGGGTTCATGAAATGCATTCCTATTACCTTGTCTGGTCTTTTTGTCACAGATGCAATTTGCGTTATTGAAATGGAAGACGTATTGGTTGCCAGAATTACGTTTTCTTTACAATAAATGTCTAGTTCTTTAAAAATGGACAATTTTAATTCCACATTTTCAGTTGCAGCTTCAATCACAAGTTCTACTTCATTGACGCCTTCCTTTATTGAGGTATAACAGGTGATATTTTCTAATGTGATGGTCTTCTGATTTTCTGTAATAAGATTCTTTGTTAACATCCTATCCAGATTTTTGGATATTGTTAAAGTTCCTGTGTCCAGTGCTTCCTGCGAGATGTCAATCAAGTGTACTTTAAAACCATTTTGGGCAAATACATGGGCAATTCCGTTACCCATTGTACCTGCTCCTATTACTGCAATTGTTGTTATCATTTTAAGCTGATTGATCAGTGAGAATACTTAATTTACTTTTTACTCGAATGCCATTAGTTTTTGAAAGTCGAAATTATCTGTAAAGCTACATCCAGTGCCTGAGTTCCCTGTTTTAAAGTTACTACAGGGGTGTGGTTATTATTTATAGCCTCTGCAAAGGTTTCAAGTTCATCCTGGATTGCATTATTATTTAGAATTTCAGGGTTCTCAAAATAAATCTGCTTTTTATCTCCTTCTGCATTCTGAAGCACCATATCAAATTCTCCCGGTACTTCTGGAGCATCTTTCATTTTTACAACTTCGACTTGTTTTTCCAGAAAATCAACGGATATATACGCGTCACGTTGAAAAAACCTCGATTTTCTCATGTTTTTTAATGAAATTCTACTTGCTGTAAGATTAGCAACACATCCATTTTCAAATTCAATTCTGGCATTTGCAATATCCGGGGATTTACTAATCACCGATACACCACTGGCATTAATTTTTTTCACATCGGAGTTCACTACACTGAGAATTACATCTATATCATGAATCATTAAATCCAATACCACAGGCACATCAGTTCCTCTGGGATTGAATTCTGCCAGCCTGTGTGTTTCAATAAACATGGGGTCCTTAATACTGTTCTTTACCGCTCCAAACGCGGGATTAAAACGTTCCACATGTCCTACCTGTCCTTTTACCTGATTCACATCCTCAATTCTCAGAAGTTCCTTTGCTTCTTTTAAAGTCTTGGTAATTGGTTTTTCAATAAAAACATGCTTTCCTTTCTCCATGGCTTTCTTCGCACACTCATAATGCGATAAGGTGGGTGTTACAATATCTACAACATCCACTTCATCCATTAAGGAATCTATATTATCAAAATAGGAATATCCAAATTCCGCTGCAACCTTTTCACTGTTTTTAGAATCGGGGTCGAAAAATCCAATTAAATCATATTCAGGGGATTCATTAAGAAGGCGTAAATGAATTTTACCTAAATGACCCGCGCCTAATACGCCAACTTTGAGCATAAATTTGTGTTTCTTCAAAAATAAGGAGATTAATTCTAAATTAAGCTAATGTATCACTTGGAATATACACCAATTTCCAATTTGATTTTCTAATTTTATCAATACAAAATCAAAGCCTTGAAAGATACTTTCAAACATAAAGGAATGCGCAATAAACTTGTAGACATTATTGCTGCCAAGAATATAAAAAATAGAAATGTGTTGGACGCTATCAGGGCTGTCCCAAGACATTTGTTTATGGATAGTAGTTTCGAAGATCACGCGTACCAGGATAAAGCCTTTCCAATAGCTGCGGAGCAAACTATATCGCAGCCATATACTGTAGCCTTCCAAACAGAATTGTTGGAATTGACTCCCGGGGATAAAATTTTGGAAATTGGAACAGGAAGTGGTTATCAGACTGCCGTACTTCTTAAATTGAAAGCCAAGGTTTTCACCATTGAACGACAGTTGGAATTATTCAAAAAAACGTCTCTATTTTTTAAGAAAATGGGATACAGACCCAAAAAATTTATTTTTGGTGATGGATATAAGGGTCTTCCCGAGGAGGCCCCTTTTGAAGGAATTATTGTAACGGCCGGAGCTCCTGAAATACCTAAGACTCTGCTATCTCAG